>Ga0075152_10000553_pt1 | contig 27621 bp, 30 predicted proteins | sample JI61114C2DNA_FD_70964 | JGI IMG/M metagenome (GOLD analysis project Ga0075152, IMG submission 70964) | Wastewater effluent complex algal communities from Wisconsin, to seasonally profile nutrient transformation and Carbon sequestration -... | ecosystem: Engineered > WWTP > Effluent > Algae...
GGTTCACATTACTATCAATAAAAAGGAATAAAAATGCTTATTGAACAAACATTAAGTACCCTGGCGGAATTAAAACTGGCGGGTATGAAGACAGCCTTGGAGCGCCAGCTTGAACAACCAAAAACACATCAATTGTCTTTTGAAGAAAGGTTGGGGTTATTGGTAGATTGTGAAAAAACCTACCGGCAAGACCGCAAGGTTGGGCGGCTTATTAAAGTTGCGAACCTTCGCCAACAAGCCTGTATTGAAGACATTGATTACACGGCCGCACGCGGAATTAAAAGGGAAGAAATGGGGTCATTTGCTTCTTGCAGGTGGGTTAAAGAGGCATTTAACCTTCTGGTTACTGGGCCAACGGGGACAGGAAAAAGCTGGCTTGCCTGTGCGCTGGGGCGCCAGGCTTGCCGAATGGGTTATTCTGTTCTTTATGCCAGGTTATCAAGGTTACTTGAGGAATTACGTTTAGCCCGCCTTGACGGTTCTTATGCAAAAATCCTGGCAAGGCTTTCAAAAATTGATTTGTTAATCCTTGATGACTGGGGGCTTGAAAGGCTAACGCAAGACCAACGCCGGGACACCCTGGAAATTATTGAAGACCGCCACCATGTTAAATCTTTACTGATTACTAGCCAGCTTCCCACACAAAAATGGCATGAGATGATTGCGGACCCAACCATTGCCGATGCAATTTTGGATCGCTTGTTAAGCAAAAGTTTTAAACTTGAATTAAAGGGAGAATCGATGAGAAAAAGTCAAAAACCAATTGTAGCGTGAACACTTTTATTTTAGAGTCTAACCATGGACCTTACCTTTCTTGGGTGTTCACGAAACTCCGAAATGACTGTTCACGTTCCCCGAAATACGCACTTTGTATGACAACTTATTTCAAAAATTTATTTTTTACAAAGTTGTAAGAGCGCCCTGCAAATGACTACCTTATATCGGGCGGATTCTGTTAAATCAATCAATAAATTTTTAAATAAATAAATGATGGAAGCAAACAGAATTAATAATTTTGAAAAATATTATGTGCGTGCTACAGCGTCATTTAAAGAAATATTTTTATTTTAAAACAAACAAATAACCTCAATCTAGTTGCTAAAATAAAATGTTCAATGACGCCATTCAACACCGCATTAAAATTTAAAATTAGAAGATAAAAATTCCCTACCGTGCGACAATTTACACCTACTAAAAGTAGCCTTAAAGTTATTAATAAGAGGCCGAAGAACCGAGGCTAGGGTTCTTTTTCCATTCTTGGGGGATATGTTTTTCTAAATACTCGCCAAATACCTTTACGCGCTTGGAGTTTTGAAGGCTTTGGGGGTAAATATAATAAAGATCAACTTTAAGCCCGTAAACCTCTGGTAAGATTTTGACAAGGTTGAGTTCTTGAATATGGGGATATTCATCAGAAAGAGCAACAATCCCAAGGCCGCTTTCTGCAAGCTGGCTCGCTCCTTTTGAGGAATTAATGCTGATATAAGGTTTACGCACCACTCCTGAAGGTAAGCCGATACGTAGCAACCAATCAATGTCACTATAAGGTCGAATTGTGTCCGTCCCAAAAGTAATCAGGCGGTGATTGTTTAAATCATCAATGGTTTGAGGGCATCCAAATTTTTCGAGGTATTGAGGGCTTGCATAAAGCTGAAGGGAACAAGAATAAAGATAAGTTTGCACAAGATCGGGTGAATGTTCCATGTAGGGGGCAATAAGGACATCGGCTTCTCGTGCTTTTAAATTAAGTCTTTCGTCATCACCAATAATATAAAGCTCGATATTTGGATATTCTTCTAAAAAGCCTGGGATCAATTCAACGAGCCACAAACTTGCTAATGCAACTGTTGTAGCCACTTTCAGGCTTCCTTTAGGTATTTCTCCCTCTTCTTTAGCTTTTAGAAGAACAGCGTCAATATCAAACAGAATTTTTTCGACAACAGGGAATAAAATCTCCCCTTGCCTTGTCATAACAACGCCATGAGGAACACGGTTAAATAGCTTAAACCCAAGGCTTTCTTCAAAGGATTGAATGGTGCGGCTTAATGTCGATTGGTCGATATTTAGTTTCGCGCATGCATGCTTTATATTACCAAGCCGTGCCGTTTGATAGAAAGCCGTTAACCGATTCCAATTTATGCGGGGGCTGGGTTCTCTCATCCTACATTCCCTAAAATATTTTCCTTCAGGTAAACTGAAGGAAGCTCTTGAGGGTTTTCTACTTCATAGACGGCCTTTAGGGGTTTTGAATGTTTTATAGCCATCCATGCGAAAGCGCTGCAAATCATGAGATAGAAAGCAGGAGCAATAGGAGTTTCCATGGCCGCGACAAATCCGTGGCAAATAAGAGGGGTCGTGCCGCCAAATGCTTCCCCTAAACCAACAGCTAAAGCCATAGAACTATAACGGTTTTGAACTGGAAATAATGTAGGGAGGAAGGAGACGCTGGGGGCAACAGAAGTAGATGAAAGGAGACAAAATGCGATCAATACAATTGATACGTTTGTCAAAGAGTTTTCGTAACTCATCAGAAAGAATAAAGGTAAAGCTAAAATGAAACTTGCTATAGCAGCATTTATCATTAGTTTCTGTTTACCGAATCGGTCTGCGCAAAACCCCATCAAGGGGAGGAGCGCCATGAGTAATAGCATAAATCCCGTGTTTAAGAACATACCTGAAGAGGCTAGAGTGTCTTTTGGCAGCATAAACTGAACGATGTAAACGACAGGAGTGTAAAATAACACCAGATGAAATGCTGAAATCCAGAAGGCACATAAGAATACCCGCTTATCCTGCTTTATTACTTCTAAAATAGGAAGTTTGAGCAGGTGGTTCTCTTTTTCAGTGGTTATAAACTCAGGACTTTCCATAAGGGCGCTTCTGATAAAATAGCCAATAATCCCCAAAATCCCCCCCAACAGGAAAGGAATACGCCACGCCCAGGTTGGCATTTCAGGTAAGAGGCATAAACCACCAAGGGCTGTCCCTAAGATAGCTCCCATAATGCTAGAGGCAGGAAGAATACTCCCAGCAAGCCCTTCATTATGACCTCGATGATGTTCTGATAAGAAAATTGCCGCTCCACTATACTCACCACCCGTACAAACCCCTTGCATAAGCTTACACGCAACCAAAATGATAGGGGCTAGGATCCCAATTGAAGCGTAAGTTGGCAGTAGCCCAATAACCGTTGTGGGAACGGTCACCAAAAGAATAGCAATAACCAAAGCTTTTTTTCGGCCATAACGATCCCCGATATGGCCAAAAACTAACCCGCCAAAGGGTCTTGCCAGAAAACCAGCAGCAAAAACGCCAAGGCTTGCCAATTGAGAAGTTAATAGATTATCAGAAGGAAAAAAAAGGGGTGAAAGAAAAGCCGTGAAAAATCCATAAAGGGTCATGTCATAATATACAATTGCGTTACCAATTGTTGCCGTTACGACTGTTTTTGTTTTTAGCATCAAAATTCCCCTAAATTAATTATTTTACTAAATATAGATAAATATAAAGACCATTATAAATTGCCTTGAATTATTCAACATTTTCCATCTTTTTATATCTGATATATAAATTATTTATGGGTAATTCAAGCCTTTTTAATGTCTATAACCACCAATTAGCGTACATTATTTATACCTCCAAACGGGCGGTAGCGCACAGGTATGTATATTAATGCAAGCATTTGATGTATGTAAATTTTATTTACAAGTTATACCCTCTCAGTAATGATCCTTAAAGCATTAAAGGGAGGTCGAAGATAAAACTAAAAACCCCAAGCTCATCTTTTTTAGGTGGATTTTAACAACCCTTTCTATAAAAAGGAAAAATAATATGTCGCAAGATTCTGGCTCTAAGCCCACATTGCTTCAAGGCAATGATAGCAAGTCCTCTCCTGCCAAAAAAACGACCCTACGCCTAAAGCTTGTGGTTTCCAATCCAGACCGTCTTCAAGAAACTCCTGTTTCTTCCCAACCCGCGCCCTCAAGCTTAGATTTTATATTTAAAACCAAAAAGATAGGTCATCAGGTTTATGAAATGACCATCCAAGACCCATTCCATGAACTGGAATGCGGCCTCATCCTGGATATTGAGAGAAGGGAGGGTGAAACGATTGTGGTTTGCCATTTCCCTACTTTTCTTGACAAATCACACAAGATTCTGGACGAAGATGAAACGCTTTACGGCATTATCGTGGTTCAGTTTCAGATGAAAGTACTGGAACAACTGTTTTTGTTTTGCGCAAATCATAATGCATCTCACCTCATCATTTACATGGATGATATCCAAGCCGAAGGGTTTGGAATCTACCAAGATTTTCTTGTGTATTATGATGAAACCCTGACGAAAAATGGGGAACAAACGGAAATGGCAATCCCCTCAGACCAAAAAACGTTTGATAAATGGCGCACTTTTATGAACACAACCAACCTTGATTTTGAGCGAGACCTGTGGCGCAAGCAACGAACTAATCCCGTCATTCGGCGTTACCTCAAGTCTCGCGCCCACAGTTAAGCGACTGAAGTTGAAGGAACTTTAACAAAAAAGAAGGCCGCCAAGAAGCTTTCAACAAAAAAAGGAAACGTTAAATAGAAAATAACTGAATTAAAATCAAGGATGTCCGCCATGCTGAATGTGATTATTAATAATACCCATCCCTTTAAGGGAAACATCTTGCCCCAAAAGCGGGAAATGCCTCTCTCCAGCGATTCGTTTATATGCGATTTTCAAGAGTTTTCGCCAAATTTGCACGCTTTCAGGGTTAAAGACTGCACCCATGAACTAGACTGCGAATTGATCTTAGAGGTGAAGAAATCCTTTGTCTTCTTAGAGGAATCAGGTGAAACATCCCCTCCCCTTGCGCCAGTTGTGACTTGCACCTTCCCCACCATTAACCTCCAAAGATTTAATGAAAAAACTGGATTTGACGCCTATTTCCAAAGGCTTGTTACGGCTCAGTTCCACCTCAATATTTTGGAACAACTTCTTCTATTCTGTGAACAGAAAGATGCGACCAATCTGGCGCTTACGATTAATCATGATAGCCTTGGCTACATAGAAATTTACAGCCGCTTCTTTGTATCAGTGAGGCAAGTGACCACGGAAAAAGAGGAGCAGACAGAAGCAATTATCCCCACTGATACAAATACTTACGACAGAGTTGTTGATTTTATAGATAAAATTGACAGGGAATTCCGATGCGCTTTGTGGCGTCAGCAACGCTACAATTCTGATATTCGGGAATATTTAAAATTAAATTCTTAATATTTTTCAGTGAGGTTTTACAATTATCATGCGCAAATTTATCAGCCGTCTCCTCTCTGCTCATCGTGATGACCCCCATTTTTATTGGTATTATTATTGGTCATGCATGAAATAACACACAAGGATGCCGGGTTAAAATATTTTTCACAAATATGCACATATAACCTATTGGGCTAGGTGTTAAGGAAGGCTGAATAGTTTGTTGATTTAAATAAGATTTTTCAAAAGTAACCAGGCCAGTTTAGGTTTTGCGGCAGCTTCCCGAACACTCCCCTATTGAATAGTATTCGTAATCCCGATTCTTTTTTCTAATTCTTCCTTACCAAAAGGAACCAAGGGAGAAGAGACTTTACCTGTGATATCCTCATGGAGACAAATCTTATAAAGATCTGTAATATATTGCTTTTCTTCTTTAACGGAACTCTCTCTATTATTGACAAGCCTTAAATACGCTTCAAACCTTCGCTGCACTTTTAACCCTGACTCTGTATGCACAGGCACAGGCGTTGATGCCCCTGTGGTTACTAAAAAGTCCTTAAAATCCATAACATGGGTAACTAACGTATAGTAATGAAGGCTTTTAGCAACCTTATTTAAACCATTATCTACCATTAAATGCAAGGTATCACGAAGTCGATCATAAACAACCAAGCCATCTTCATCTACAGAATCAAGAATGTCTAAATAAGCAAAATAGCCTTGACTGGCAATTTCAAAAACCTCAAACCATTCTTTCGTATACAACTTAGAAAAAGTTTTAAAACTTCTTTGGATTCCGGTTAAATCTCCTTGTTTGTGCTGGTAAATGCAGTAATCAAAAAATAAGTTAGTCTCATGCTCCGTATTAATTAATAAGGAAGAGTCTCCCTGCAAAATCCCTAAACGACTGGCGCTCCGTTGAACAGTTTCTTTATCCAATGAGCCTACAAATTTTGGATAGAGACCCTGTAACATTTGGCGGATATTACGGTACCGTTTTACCTGGTCTTCGGTAAGGGTATAACTATGAGTGGATGGTATTGTTTTAATGATGTTTTCTTTGGATTTCTGATCACATTGTGGAATTTGAGACCTTGCTTCTACTGTTACATTTTTAACTTTTTCTGCCAGTTCTTGACATTCTTTAGTAATAGAATTTGTTTGATGGCAAAGATCTAATGCAGAATTTATTAATTCTACCTCATCTGGGCTTTGTGTTTCATTTTTCCAGATGGCAAACTGTTCAAGCAAAACCGGATAGTTTTTCAATTGCCTATGCAACGCATGCATAATAGGGGCTATATCCGCATCTAATATCGTATAGGGTTTCGCAAGACTCTTTTTCAAGAGTTCTAATTTAAAAAGCGTATCGGTACGCATCTTATGAAGAAGAGTACTCATAAGAGGTAATTGGCTAATATTTTGCCAATTATGGCTGTCTTGTTGCATTACCGTTCCCATTCATGATCTTTATGTTGATAAGAATTTTTCTCTAAATCATGGGTGTGAGATGGGTTCTTTTCCTTTAATATTTCTGGCTCACGCACCAGTCCAATCGAGCCATGGGAGTAGGAAATTTCTACTCTTTTATCCATCTCAGGCGTTTTTGATAAGGAACGGTGGTTATGGATAATGACGTTATGGGAAGAATCTGTTGATGCTTGCATAACGTAGCGCTCTGTAACGCCCATAATTGTCCCGTCATATTTTTTTCCCGCCTCTGCTGGCAAAATATTCACATATCCTGCGTCATAAAATCTCTTTTGCTTAATAAACACGACGATATCACGCTCGGCCAAATTCTCATGGATAAGGGTTGCCAAGGGCTTTGAATAGCCCTGATCCGCTTCAATGGATGCCTCAATCATTTGTTTCTGTGTTATGTTGCTCCATTCAATATGATACCCGTTATGGTGCGCCAGTTGATTAATAAATTCCCTTTGGGTACGCCCGTTGCCTTCCCGAAAAGGATGGACATGATTAATTTCTCCCAGGTAATACCCCGCCTCTTTGCTAAACTCACCAGGAGCTAAGCCTTCCAGATAATTTTTTTTCTTTAAGCCAGAAAAGATATAGTGAACGCCTTTTTCAATAAGGGGATAGTGTGAGAACAACGTATCGCCTTTTGAAATGTTAACATGGCGAACTTGACCCGCCCATTCATAAACATCCTGAAACAGATGCTTATGAATGTCCTTTAAATGGTCAAAATCAAATGTCTTATTGACTGTTTTATTAAAGGAAGCCTGTTCCAGTTCATAGCATCTGTTTAAGACAAAGGCCGTCTCTACTTTAGATAGAATCTCTGGATCCTTAATGCCCAAAAGATTATGAAGACATCCTGAAGCTGGCTCTATATACGGGTCTTGAAAATTATTCTTGTTTAAATTGTCCAAGGGCAACTCTCTCCCTTACGCGCTTTAAAGATTCTTCAATGCCAAACTCACCGCGGACAACGCATTTAAGGTCTTCAATGGTCTGGGGGTCTGGCTCTAAACCCTCCAGGCGATGTGAAGCAATGGCATTTTCCAGAGCCATATTCCTTTTTGCTAATTCCTGATCCGTAATCTTCATGGCTTCCTCCCTAAAACATTCATGTCGTCCTGTTAAGCGACCCCTATAGCTTGGCTGTCCTTGTGTACGAGCTTTTGTATATGGTTCTTTGTTTGCTGGCTAACTTCCCGAAGCTCATAGGAATCTTGTAAATTCATCCAGAATTTTGCTGATGTTCCAAAATAATGGGCAAGCCTTAAGGCCGTATCCGCTGTTATGCCGCGTTTTTTTAAGAGGATATCATTAATGCGGGGCGCTGGAACATCCAAGTAGTGCGCCAACCGATTCGCATTTAAATTCATGGGCTTCATAAACTCTTCCCGTAAAATTTCTCCAGGATGAATATTCCAACTCATCATAACCTCCTCAATGGTAATCTATAATTTCAACCTCATGGGCGTCGCCGTTTATCCATTTAAAACAAATTCGCCATTGGTCATTGATGCGTATACTAAATTGATCCTTTCTATCCCCCTTTAATTCTTCGAGGCGGTTCCCTGGCGGCGCCATTAAATCCTTATATTCAGCAGCGTCATCAATGAGTACAAGCTTCCGTAATGCGCCTTTTTTAAGGGATGATGGTATTCTTTTCGACTTCCCTGTTTCCCACAGCTCTTGGGTAGATTTGCATTTGAAGCTCCTTATCATAATTTAATATATAACATTAAGCGTTAAAAGTCAATACCGCAATTGGCGTCTCAGACCTTTTTACGCCATTTTCTCTTTAGCGAAAACGGGGTCATAAAAGATTTCCACGAGCTTCCGATCTTTAAAATACAGCACCACATCCAGCGTGGTATAGAGTACCAGCTTGATCATTTCGATATCCAGTTGCCGCCCCACCTCCGATTTTTTAATGAGGGTGGCAATGCGCTCAAAGGTTTGCAAGGCGTTGTTGGCATGGGTGGTGGTAATGGAACCCGGGTGGCCTGTGTTCAATGAATTCAGGTACTCCCAAGCTTCGTTGCCGCGAAGCTCCGCTAAAAAGATTCGATCTGGCGATTGGCGCATACAGGAAGCTAGGCACTCATCCGCCGTGATGCGCCCTGCCCCGTAACCATAGAGCATGTGGACGCGGTTCGGGTGGTGGGTTAAGGACAGTTCATGGACATCCTCAATGGTGATGATGCGCTCATGGGTCGGCACCTTTTCAATAAGGGAACGGGCAAAGGTGGTTTTACCAGACCCCGTCTTGCCCGCAATAACCATATTGCGCTTTGCCAGCACAGCTTTCTTGAGGAATTCAACAATGCGCCCTTCCCTCTTCAATGTTAACAACTCGACCTCAAAAGCTTCCAGCCTCCTGAAATCATGCTGTGCCAGAAACGCCCTGGCTTCAGAAGCATCAGGCTTGTTAAAGCTTACGTCACAAACGTCGGTAAAGGCTCCTTCGGCTTCTAATTCTTCCAAGTCCTTAACAATGGGCGCGTGCTTTCGGATATTAAAGGATAACGTACCATCAATACAGGCTGGCGGTTGCACAATCTGCCCTCTTTGTCCTTCTGGCAAAATAACGGAAACAACGCTTTTTGGCTGGATGCCATTGTAAACGATAATGGCCGTCGCCAAAGCATGCAAATAGCTTCCCGTTAAATCCGTAACCTCATGGCGCATCCAGCCATGAAAGGTTTTCGTCCAGATTTCGCAAGGTTGGTTGATGGTCACTTCCGTTATCTCTGGCTGGTCAAGGTAGGGACGCAATGGCCTCAACAACTGCTGGATGGCTTGATCTTTCTGTGGCCGACCTTCGGCTTGGGGTCGGGATTCGACTCTAACGGCGTTGAAGTTCATAGACGCTCCTGAAATCCAGATCACGGGCGACGAAGATGGAAATACGCTCCCCCTGGTTCTTGTACAAGGTTGGCGGAATATTAATGCTGTTTTTAAGGGCTTCAGCCGCCATAGTTTGAGCATTATTGGTCGTACTGGAAAAAGTAGTCTGGCTCTTGTTGCTGGAATTGGCCATACGTTGCGTCATACCGCTTGCGAAGTCATCGACAAGGCTCAACAACATAGCTCCCCCAAAGCGTTCCCAGAAGTGCGCATCCACATACCCGCCGACCCCTCCTTCACCCAATGTACCCGTCCCAGGGGAATCCAGATTGATGATAATGCCTTTCGGGGTTTCTATGCGCGACCATAAGACAAAGATACGCGCCTGGCCTTGAGTTATGCCACCCTGATAGTGTCCAATAACCTTTGACCCCCGATCTAGTAATACAACCCTGCCATTGGCTGAATAAATGTTACGGGTAACATAACAGGTCGTCATCCCAGGTTGGGTCGTAATCATGCGGGTTTCTAAAACGCAGTCAATCATGGAGCCTTGCGTCAATAAATAATGACGGTCGCCTAATTTACCTGCCATAGCTGCATCAAGGCGAAGGGGCTGCATCTTTTGTTGAAGCTCACCACCTTGCCCTTGGGAGTGTGCGGAAGAAGCCGAAACCTGATCTGGCGGGGGGCGGTTTCCTTCCCCGTCAATAAGGTTTGCCGATAAACGGCGTTGCCGGAGCAATTGTTCAGGCGTGGGTTCCTTTGAATCAGAAGCTTGCACCACTTCCGAAGGCGGGGGTGGAGGTTCTGCCGGTGGAGGAGAATCCTCAGAGGCTTTGGTGGACGCCTCATTATTAACCTTTAAGGGAGGTAAATTATTACGAACCGTTGCAGGGGGCGACGCATCCGCTGGAGGAGAGCTTTTCGCTTGATAGGCTTTATAGACCATACCGCTCCCAAAAATGCCAGATATCCCCGCCAGCAAGGCGAGCAACTTTTTTGACCCGGGCATAAAACGGCTCTGGGAGCTTTTTAAAGCCGCCGTATCCCTTTCTCCCTCCAGGCGTTGTCGAATATCGGCTCTCAGTTCATCCTTTTGGGTCAGTTCTTTTTCAAAATCAATAAGCTTTTTTTCCGCTGTCATTTTGGCGCTTCTTTCACAATCCGCTGGATTGTCGGTACGGCTGTTCCTGTCGCGGGAAATTCGGGATGCCCTTTGCAGGATTCGTTGTAAATAGCCAATGCCCGATCACCAAGGCGTAAAATCCACCGATCATGCACCTTATGTGCCACCACAATATTTGAAGCCTCCCCCATGTTATGACGGTTCACCATGCTTTCCTGATCATCCGCATCCACCATATAAACCGCGGGCAGGTCGCGGCTGCTTGCGAATTTAAAATAAGTGAAAGTTCCGTTATCCCAGGCATGAAGGGGCGCAATATCCTTGTCGCCGCTCATGGTATAATTTAAATTGCAATCATGTCCCACATACTCAAAATCCTTTTCTAAAACCGCTTTTTTCAGTTGAGCCGGATAGGTAAAAACCAGTTGGTAGACGGCTGAAGATTGAATGGATGGTTGAAACGTTAAGCGGAAATGGTAACTGCGCCGATCAGTGACGACCGTTAAATTCGTATCGGCATTTTCGGCTTTTGGTTTTAAAAAGATATGGTTCTTTTCAACGGCGAAAGCGTAGGCATTGGCATCGCCAAAGGCATGAGTCATATATTGCTCCCCCTCTTCCAGAACCACGTGCGTCGCAATCCCGATGACTGTATTGAGTTGAACCACGTCATTGGCGTTATAAGGGGCGTACCGAATACGGGCATCAAAGGAAGATCGGATCGGGTGGCGCAAGGCCAAAGCCGAGTGTCCACCCCCGACAGAGGTTATGGCTAAAACCATGATAAACTTCATTAAAGCAGAATGGCGCATCATAAACCTCTCAAGGGGATGTTAAAGCCGAAGGCGTTAAAGTTTCTGGGTCAATACGGTAGCTGGTCACTTGAAAACCCAGAGGGTTAATGCGTCGATCAGCGGAGGACATGGTTGCGTCCTTATAGGTATAACTTATGGTGGCGATCCAGTTATGAAGGGGGTCTACACTGCCGTTACTATGTTTGGTTTGGGTTGAAAACCGCACCACCGCCGTACCGCCAGACGAGTCTGTTTCCGGCGTCGGCGTAATGGAGCGTATTTGGACGACAATCTTGGCGTGGTCTTTTAAAACCGTATCGCGGGCTTGCGCCCCTTCAAATAAAGCGTAATATTCCCGTTGCACGTCAGGGTCGCTTAACAAAGCCGTCGTATTATAGGCATTTTGAAGGGTGTTATAGTCGTACCCTTCACGGTTGAGAACATATTGATTGAGGAAATAGCTATCCACAACTTCCCCATAGCTCGTCTCTCTCGTCTGAAGGGTGGTCAGGACTTCCACATGACCAGTCGCATTATCGACGCGCAAGACAAAGGGCGTATTGGTTTTTAAAGGCGTGAGAAACAAAAGAGCCAGCAGAGCCACAGCCAGGAAAGCGCTTGCGCCTATGGCAAGACGCCAGGCGATTTGCCGTGACCGTAAAATCTCAGCCATATAATCTCGTTCCAAACCACGGCTTTCCTCCAGATAGGTCTTTAAATCATCAGATTTAAGGGGTCGGAGTTTCATAAACACTCTCCTGCGACCGACACTCGGCCTGGATTTCAGGGGGGATTGTCTTATTGACGGCAACCCGCGGTGATGAATCTGGTATTTTAGGCTCTTTCGGCATGGATTGACATCCAATGAGCAGAAGAATGACCAGCCAGCTAAGGAACCCGTTCCTGAATTGTTTCATTATCCCTCCTTTGAATCCTTTTTTATCTTTCGAGAGTTAATTCCCCGCCGTTTTCAGCGGGATTGTTTATTCTATTTTGGCGGCATTTCTGGCGCCTCCCTTGTAATAACCATAGCTGGTCAACCGTGATGATGTTTCTGGCTGTCTGCCTTGCGCTTGCGCCGAAGATGAAGGGGGATTAGCAGGAACGGAAGACCTTCGGGAAGGCATAAGGGCTGCGCCCGCCCTTGAAAGAATTTCTGCCCCCTGTCCCATTGCGTTGTCCAACCTACGGCCACGTTCAAAACTTAACGCCGCCCCACCCGCCAGGCTTGAAGCGATTGACGGCAGTTGGCGCAAAATAATCAGCATTGAGAAAGAAAGACCAGCAACGCCGCCAACAGTCCAAGCAACGTTTTTTCCTCCATCCATTTTTATATCAGCCATATAATCTTTAAACATTGTTATCATAAAGCCAAAAACCGCCGCGTACAGAACCACCAGGAGGACGTAATTCAAGACTTGTCCCAACCATAAATTAAAGAACCGTTCAGTAGCCGGAAAGACTAATGCCACGATAAAGAGCGGTCCCAATCCTGCTAAGATGGATAGGACAATCTTTGCCATCAGTAAAAAAGAGGCTCCTACGCTTGTCAGGATAACGGTCATAGAAAAAATAATAATACCGATCAAGCAATAGGTAAGACCCTCAAAGCTGAACAGACCAGCCATATCAAAAGCCTCTCCCGCACACTTCAAACCAACGCCCATTGCTTCGTCAATTAAAGAAACGGCGGTAACCCCCTGGCTTGGATTGATGATGAGCGCTGTGGCTAAATCATCGGGAAGGGTACGGATGAGACCCGCAATCTCCGATTGATAAAGCCCACCTGCCAGGGCGATGTTGACAATAATGGCCACACGGAAAGCTTTCCATAAAAATTCAGAAACAGGCATACCCACTGCGCCGCGCATAATCAATAAGCCATAAGCAATGAACGACAATGTTAAGCCCACCGTTACAACGGGCGTGATTTCCGCCACGCATCGGGTTGAAATGTCGTGCACAAAGGTCGCCGTGATTGTGTCAACCTTATGAAAGAGAGGTTGGAAAATTTGAAAAGTCATATGCTATTTATTCCGCCCATTTTGTTGGCATTTTCCCCGTACCATCCCCATATATAAGCCTCTTATGGTAGGCGGCCTTTGCATTTTTGCAATTGGGGGTATCTTCGAGTTTCCGAGGGTGATTCTGGCATTTTACCACCTGTTTTTTGCATTCATCGAAATTCTGATAATAATATTCCACATCATGTATTTCCTCCTCCTTACAACCCAAGAGAGAGGAAGCCAGCGCTAAAAGCAGAAACGGTTTTTTCATGGTTTTCTTTTCCCTTTATTAGTTACCGAATTCGAGGCATCCCTGTAATTTGGGGATTCAAAATACGTCGGCTCATCTGATATTTTTGGTGTTCGATCAACTGTTGTTCCGCCCTCTGCAACTGGCCGACCAGTTGCAATTTGGTCATCTCGTTCTGAATATAGGCTTGCTCAATGGCGATACGCGCTTGCAGTTCCGCAATGCTTTTAGGGTCTTGCGCGTTTTTAATTTCGGACATGAGGTTGTCCACTTGCTTCATGCGATCCTGTACCCCTTGATAAGCTTGAAGGCCGACGGCCTTATCTACGGCGGCGACTTGCTGCATACGGCCTTCTATATGCTTTTGCATATCGTCAACAGAACCAGTAAAGTTTTCTTCTCCCTTAACCGTATTTATTAATCCTTGAATGGCGGATATATTTTGTTGGGTTGCTTGATAAAGACCTTGCCATTGCTGCGGCAACGACTGTTGTAGCCCTGTGTTATGGTGTTTCTCCCCAAAACCTTTATTGCCCGTTACGGCTTCATAGTGTTTTTTTCCTTGTTCAAATTGATTTCTCATTTGTTGAAGTTGAGCATCGAGTTTTTGAATTTGTTCAGTCGCTTTAGCGACCTGTTCGGTCGTTTGCATAAGGATTTCCGCCTGACGGCCAAAATTTGCGGCATCGTGCACAGCCATAGCTTCTGCTCTATGGCTATGGGTTCCTGCCAGACAGATAAAATTGATGAGGAAAAAAATATTTTTCATCGTTTTTCTTTCAAACGCATGCGGTCTGAGGCCGACACTCGGCTATAAAATATGGGAAGCCATACGGCGGGTTCTTCACCGACTTCCGCAATGATTTCCTCAACCAGTTCAGCATTATCCGGCGTCCCCGATAACACCAGAAGCTCCTCATCAAACCCATGAAGATTGAGTTGCGCAATGGCTGAATTACCGCCCTGCTTAATGAGAAATCTCCGGCTGTCTTCTCCTAAATTTTTGATCAGGTCAAACTCCGCATCCGTTAGTTTAAAACCCTGGATATAGTCGTCATAATCTGCGCTGGGGTTGGGTAAGAACACGTAGGTAGCGCATTGTTGCACCAGCGTTTTCGCAATGGGACTTTCTAAAGCGTCGCTTGGTTCTTGCGTAGCGAATACGAAAATGCCATTTTGCTTCCTAATGGTTTTTTGTTTGTTTTTCGCCAAATCCTCAAAATAAGGGTCTGACAAGGCTTTCCAGAATTCATCAAAGACATAAATAAATTTGCGGCCATCAATCATGCCTTCGGTACGGAATACCAGATACATCATGGTCGGCGCACGGGTTTCAGGGTGTTCCAGAAACTCGGTGATATCAAACCCGTATAAACGGTGGGTGGTAAGATCAAGGGCATCTTCCGGATTGTCAAACAACCACCCATACTCCCCGCCTTCGCACCATTTCAATAAACGGGCGTGGACGGTGGGGTGTCCTTCCCTGCCCTCATATAAAGGGTTGGGAAGGGATTGCAGCAACATGGACAACCGTCTCAAGGGAGGGTCAATGTGGAACATCAGCGTCTGAAGGGCGCGGTTAATTTCTTCCTCATCATTGTGGGTAATAGACTCCCCCCCTGCTGAGGCCAGTTTCTTGATAAACTGCTTTAAAAACTGCATGTTATTGGGCGTTGGGGGTAATTGCAGGGGGTTAAAACCAGAGGGCAATCCCGTTTTTAAGGGCAAGTAACGGCCTCCCATAGCCCTCATGACAATTTCCATGCCGCGGTCTTTGTCAAATGCGACAACCGTGGGTTGATATTTTTGAGCCTGAGCGAGAAGAAAGCCCAAGGTCACGGTCTTTCCCGTGCCGGATTTACCAATCATCACCGTATTGCCTAAAAGCCTTTGGCCTGTAGCGTCTTCTCCTACTTTTGAGGCATGAAAATTAAAGTACAAGGGCGTTCCCGAAACAGTTTTTAAAATGGTGACTGCCGCCCCCCAGGGATTGCCGTTGGGCTTGCCATTCATAAAATTATGGAAGGGTGAAAAGGAAAGAAAGTTTAAGGACGTAATCGGGGCTGGCCGAGGCCGATAAGCCCAATTCCCCGGAAGTTGCGCCCAAAACCCGCACTCCAAGGCCAAATCCACCACCTTGCTGATGATCCCGACATCCAGCAACGTAGCGCTGGCAAGGGCTAAATAATCCCGAACTTGCGCCGCTTCTTCGCCAAAAACCGTTAGGGTTGCATGATGCTCCCCCATAACGAATTGACCTGAAATGAGTTGGTTAAGGGCTTCATCAATTTCTTCTATCTGTTGGTAGGCCGCATCCTTGGCGTCCAAAAGAAGTTGCTTATGGCGTTGCAAGAATCCCTTCGCGGCATGACGGGACAGGGTTGAAAAACTTTGCGTTAACACGAATTCAAAAGGCACCTCTAAAAGACCATTGAGTTGTCCAGGTTCCGTAGCGTCGCTATAATCCGTTATATCCAGCATGCCAAACCGTTTCGCTTCCCTGGCGGTTCTAATCTCCCCGATTTCCCCCCAAGAACTGAATAAAGGTCTGTTGAGCGCCATATAGTCAGACATGCGGGCATGAGCTACGGGCATGGGATGGCGTTCAGCATTGAGAAGTCGCGCCAGGAACTCCAGCGCCGAAGAGTAGCTATGCCCTTTATGGTCATAGGTTCCCAGCAAAGCGGCATCATACCGCCGGAAGGAAGCCGCTATGGTTCGGTTAACGTCTTCCATGGCTTTAAGGTGCGCTTCCTGGCGCACTTTACGTTGTTCAATGGAAATATGCTCACGGCGGGACAAAAAAGATAAGACTTTATCCATAACAGGTCTGTAGAGAACCGTCAGGTAAAGGTCATTGACCATTAAATTATAGTTCGTAAAGCTCGCACGGTACCGTTCGTCCAATTGGCGGCAGAACGCATTGTCAAAGGCGCTGTCAGGATATTCATAAACGCGGCGGCGCACCACATGGCTCCAAAAAGCCATGTGAGCGTTGCCAATGCCCCGCATCAAATTGTTCAGTTCGCGCGTCCAGTTAAAAATATCTTCGGCGGCGGCGCTTTGATGGGAACGGCCTCCTAAACGCCATATGGAGAGGTAATCCCCGTTTTTAGTGGAGATGATCGTGGGCGTTACGTGGTGGGAGTAGGGAATATATCGGGCAACAGGTATTTCGGACTGGAGAATCTTTTGTGATTCCAAAGCTCCCATGGTTACCGCCGTTTACAATAGGGGGTGGGGTTGTACGTGGAAGCGCCCCAGAAGGCTTTCCGGCCATTACGCAATTTGGTGTCCGCCCATAGTCCCCATATACGAAAGGCTTTATCATCATTCCTGGTCACTTGCGCCATGGTAAACCACAGGGGCAGAGCTAAAAACCAGCACCAGAAACTGACCAGCATAGCGACAATGGCGACCGCCATAACCATACCCATGAGCGGCAGCATGGGAACGCCCATGAGGGTCGGAACGCGGGTACACCCTTTGAAGAGAGGGAAAGCTTGAGGAAGGGGAAGCATCTTATTACCCCAGAAGCATAGTGGTAATTTGAGCGGCGGAACCGACAATAATCAAGCCAACCGCCCATCTCATGAATGTTTCTTTTTGCACGGAATTCATGGCATACCCAACGCCAAGGGCGATTAAGGCGATCACGGCAATAATGGGTACAATGCCAAGGATTTCCGTTTTAATGATTTCCAGAACGCCTTTGGCTTTTTGTAAACCTGCTGCATGGGCTTCCAGGGTTAAGAAACAAAAAATAAAGAGGGGGAATTTGATATGATTTTTAAGGTAATGCATAGTAAATATAAAAAATCCTTTCTTTTTAATGGGTTATAGATTATTTAAGCATCTGGTTTTTCCTCGACGGATGGAGCTTTATTTATTTTTTCATTCGGAGGCTGACCTTCGGTCAGCGGTCGTCTTTCAACTTTTGAGTGAAATCTGTCCCTATGATCTTGAGAGAAAGCGTCTCCTATGCCTTCCTTGGGACTTGTATCCTCAGATTTTTCGAGGATTATGGGACTTTCCTTAGACTGAAAGGGAATGGGTGAAGCTGGCTCGACTTCGACAGGGTCATCTTGTCCGTTATCGAGGGAATGATCTTCAACAGGGCATGCGGTTTTATCATGAGAATCAACAGATTGAGCAAGGCTCTCTTCTGGCGGAGATAGAAGGATAAGAAAAATAACCGTGTTGAATAGGAATGAAATAATCTTTTCCTCTTAGCGTACCTATAATATTCAAGTATTTACCAAATCTTACATCGTATCGCCAAGGAAACCATTTGCCGCACTTTAAAAAATGCCGTAGCGTTGTTGACCTATTGCTTTTCTTAGCATCAGGCTTCCGAGAACTTGGATAGGGCGGGTTGTTACATACCTCCTGAATTTCTCTCGCTCTCTTTCTGGAAATCTTGCCATGTCATTTCTGTATGAGGGGCTTTTCCTGAATTTCTTTGAGAAGGGTAGCAAGACGTTTGTGAGAATGCTGTACAAATTGCCAATTTTTCTGTTCCTGCTCAAATATTACCTGCTAATACGGTATCCAGTCATTAAGGATTCCACCTCTCTGCCCTGCTCCTGAAAAACCAGTCTTCATTAAAGATTCTATGGCTTGTTTCACCAAAGTTTTTTCGTCACTTTCCAAATCATCATCCTTGTCATGAATCAACAAACAATCTGATTCTTCATGAATCATTAAATCTGATACCTCACCCCAAAGCTCTACAGCGGATTTTAGGATTTTGTCGGAGAACTTTACCCGCGCATAGTCTGACGATAACTTATCCTTGAAGGTTACAACCAGCATTCCATCAGGCTTAATTTCTTGAACCCTGATACCATCCAGCCAAAGCGGATATTCCTTTGCGGAGATATGCGCTTTCAGGCGGGCGCGGAGTTGATTTGTTTCCGTGCCTTGCTTTTCATCAACTAACTCATGAGAACCATGGGCAAAATTTATATTTTCACCCCTTCCTTTTTCAATCTTTTCGATCTTCTCAATGTCACCCAACCAATGATCAAAAAGGAGCGGTTTTCCCTTGAAATCAGGGATGTAGTGGTATACCTGGACACGCTTGAAAGGTTGGCCGGATAAGATTTCAGGACTCCATTGATTTACCAGATGCAGAGCGGTTATTCTTTCTTTTGGCTGGATCATTAAATCGGTTTCTTCCTTGCCAACCTTCAATGTCGAATCTGCCAGAAATTCCTTGTAGCTTTGCGCTCCAAAGCTGCGTAGCCATTTTATCCTGAAATCCTTTACGGGTTCCGGCTCATCCGGCCTGTTTCTGATTTCTTCCTCTAAACCTTGAAGAGACCTTTGCTTCTCTAACTCTTTGGCCTTTTCTTGTTCTTCTCGTTCCTTTTTCGATTCTTCCTGTTCTTCGAGGGTGAGCTTTCGGTTTCTATCCCCTATTCCGTAGTATTCTCCGCTTAAAATTTTGGCGATCACATCAAACTTGAGCGCCCATTCCATGGTTGCCTTGAAAGATGTTTTTTCTCCCATTAAAAACTTGCTACGGCTAATGCTTATGCAATATTCCTTCCATTTTTGAAGGCAACTGTTGAATGAGTCGGTAAATGCTTTTTTGAGAAAAGCGATGATTTTTCCTCTCAATTCGATTTGACCCTTGCCCTCTCCGACAGTGGCTGTCCAAATATCAATCATTTTTTTAACGATCTCATCGCTTGCATGAGAGTTATCTTTAGATAACTCAGGTGAGGTATTCTTTGCTTCTTTATATGAACGGACAAAATGTCCGGTGCTCAACGGCTTCAAGGCCAAGGAATCATTGGTTTTTGTAGCTGTGGCGTCCTCCGCTCTTGCTTTTTGTTTTTTAGGCTCATAGAACTCTTCTAAAGTTTCATTAGCCAGGTCATGATTGCGGATGAAAAACATTTGATTGAGGTGGCGGTCGTAATAACTGGCGTAAAGCTTGCCTTCAAATTTATCTTCGGCGGCTTCAAACGCTCTTCGGCTTTTATGTCTCAAGCCTATTTTATCCCATGAGCGCGTAAAACACTTACGGTCACAACCCAATTCTTCCGCCCAGCTATCTTCTTTTTTGTAAAGAGGATGAGAACAAGGCTCAATAAATTTATAAAATCCATCAGGTTGTTTGCGGAAAAAAACCTCTACCTTTTCCAGGATAAGGGTTGCTCGGTCACAGCCCGTGAGTCTCTTAATATTGGGATCGAATTTGATAAAATGACGTTGTTTCATTGGTAGCTCCTTTAATAAAAAACAAGGGCTACTAGGATAAAACACTTGACAAAAACCCAAGGATTGCGTATATTGAAAATACACAATATAGGTACTAAGTATTAAAATCCTTGCTCAGTCTCTAATATTTAGGTTTAATCCTAGTAATGTTTTATAAAAAAAGAGGACGAAAGTCCTCTTTTTTTATCTCTAAGTCTTTAAATCTAAGTCATGCTGTTCTCCATTTCTATTGCGAACCGATTCGCTATCTCTAAAGCTATCCGGTTTACGAAGCTTTTCTAACAGGGCATTAATTATCCATTGGCTTCTGTTCGTATATTCCTTAAGGGTTGCTTTATCCACTTTAATTAAAAGTTCTTCAGGTATAGAGATTGTAATTCTTACCCTTTTATCCTGTTCGATAGCCATAGATATGTTCCCACTTTATAACAATTAGGCAAGTAGTAACAAAAATTGTTTTGGCCGTAAAGATAATAAATTCATACCCTGGCCTTATCTAGTATTATATCAGGTGTCACTAGTGCATTTATATTGTGATAATATTTAATATGATATCATACAATATGGTATGATATCATATTAAATTAGATTAGATTGAAGAAAGGTAATTTATTGAATTTATTTATTTTTTAAAATTATGTTGATTTACATGATATCATGTCATATGATATTACATGATATCATATTAATGTATGGTGTGTAAGACTGTCATGCTGGATAAATTTATAAGATAAAAAGTTTGTATGGAGGTTAAAGATTACTGAGTTTATAGACTTAGCATCCTATTAATTTGAGGAATTAGGATATCTGTGCATATTTTATGCATGCTCTCCTTTTTAAGACGCGCAAGGTACTCTAGCTTAATAAAATCTTTCTCACTTAAACGTATATTGAACATTTTCTTTAAATCTTCACGGACATGAGGTTGTTCCCATGGAAATTCCTCTTTTTTTGTCTTACTAACAAATAAACTCCCAGATTTCTCAGGGTTATTTGCTTCGTCCAAAAAATTTTGGAGATTTTCATCTGAAGCAAACTTTGGCGGATTTGGCTTAAGCGGCTTTAGTTTTGCGTTCATCACATATTTCCTCAAAGAAGGCTAGAACTTCATCATTTGCTTTTTGATCAACAGGATTCATTTCGGTAACTGAAAGACCACTCCTTGCAGCCTTACGATATGCTATTCTGTCTCTTATTATTATTGAAGTGAGTTTTAAGTTTTCTAAATCTTCAAATATTTGTAAGGTTTCTTTAGTTTCTGTAACAGAAGGATTTGGGGAGGCTCTGTTAATTATTACATAAGCTTCCAAGCTTGGATTAAAACTCTTAACCTGCTCGACTAGTTTGTCCATTGCCCCTAGTGTCCAGACATCAAATTGAGAAGCTTGAAGTGGTATGTATACTTTATTAGCAATAGTAAGAGCCGCCCTCAGCTCAATACTATCTCTCCCCCCCGCATCAATTATTAAATCATCATAACGCTTAGATAAATCTTTAACCGCCGATAGAACTGCATTACCGAACTTTTGAATCGCAGGAATAGGCCGCATACCGCTATCTGTTTCTCTTATTGCGCCCCAAGAACTAGCACTCCCTTGCTTGTCTGTATCTATTAATAAGACATCGGAGCCTTTTGCAGATAACATTGCAGCTATATTTGTGGCTAGGGTTGTTTTACCAGTACCGCCCTTTTCACCTCCAAACAAAATTATCATTAATTTCTCCCACCTATATAGTATGATATCATATTATAGCTTTCGCTCAGTCAGTTTGTAAAACTCTTTTTTTAAAAAAGAGAGCCACAATTGATAAAAAAGGGCAGTAATATCATTGTATGATATGATATCATATATTAATCAATCTACTAATCCCACAAAAAATTTCTCTTTTCTTGTAGAGTCCTGAAACGCTACGAGTTACGAGGTAGAAGAATTTAGGCTAATATTCCTTTTTTTGAGCCATTTATTAAGATTATCGGGGGTTGTTCCATATCTTTTAGCAATAAATCTTTGAGTTGACCCATTTGCAATCAAGGCTTCAATTTCAGGCTGAAAAACATCAAGCTTACTTTTTCCTAGACCCTTTGGTCGGCCTAGTTTTAACCCTAACTTTTTTCGAGCTTGAAGAGCTTCTTTGGTTCGTGCAGAGATTAAATCATGTTCAATTTCAGAGGCCATAGAAAATGCCATGGCAATAATCTTGCTTTGAATACTATTATCCAATTGCCAATTTCCCTTAATCGCATAGATGGAAATTCCCTTTTGAGTTGAAATAGAAAGGATTTCCATACACTCCAACATAGTTCTCCCAAGTCGAGACAATTCACTGACGATAAGTGTGTCCCCTTTTTTTAGATCATCAAGAGCGGCGGCTATCCTACGATCCCGCCAACTAACTTTACCAGAAACAATTTCCTCAATAAAATGTACTTTCCCCAACTCTTTATCATTAGCCAAATTTAAGATAGCCAACTTATTTTTTTCAAGGTCTTGGTCATTGGTTGAAATTCTAAGATACCCGATTACTTTGGGAGTGGAATGGGTCATGATTGAGGCAAAAGAGACGACATTGAATGAAAACATAAAAAACAGAGTTATTTTGTGATAATAATCCCATAGATATCAGCGACATTCAATATTAAAAAAACCTAAATTAAAACGATCGTTTTTAGGGTACATATTAAAAACCTAAGCGCTTCCAGTAACAAGATCATCCAAAAAAGATTTCCACCACACATAATCCGTTTGGGTTGGTTTTACTTTATTCAAGTTTACTTTCCTCTTAAGTAAAGTAATAGAATTTTGTATATCTACATGAATCTCATTCAGTTTTTGATCAATGATTTTCTTTTTATCATGAAGCTCAAAACCGTTAAATGTTTGTAATTCTTCAAAGAACTCGGGGAACACAGTGTCCAATGCAACTAAAATTGAGTAGATGTTGTTTTTTTCACCTTCTACACGCTGGTTATTAAGTGTCAAACAAACCGTTGTTAATTTTATAAACGCATCAAGCGCTTCAACCTGACCTTCAAAGTTTTTAAAATCTTTTTTATTTTTACGAGTCAGCTTATTAGCGCCCATTCAATTGTTTGTTCTTTTTAAAGTGATTGGATTTCTTCGGTAGAAAGTCCTGTGAGTTCAATAATTTCTTCAATGTTCTTCCCTTTAGCAAGCATTTTACGAGCTATATCTTTTTTCTCTTCAGCTTTACCCTCTTCAAACCACTTAGTTTCATGTTTCTTGAGGGTGCTAGTTTCCATCCTGAGCCATTTAAGATGCTCCTCATAGGCTTCCCTTTCCTCTGGCGCAAAGTTCATGACATCCAATACGTTAAGAGCTTTTTTGATAGCAGGGTCATCTAATTCTGAAGGAAGGCGCTCCTTGTTTAACAAATCATGGCGGGTTAAAAAAGCAGCCCACATATCCAAAGAGTTTTTGACCATAGCTACGATATCAGCTAGTTCTGCATGGGAATCTTTGGAGAATTTCTTCAATTCTATCGTGTGAAGCTCTAAATCTTTAAAATACAGGAGACCCGTTTCTTTTTCTGTGATGTGGAATACATTATGGTACCTATCTACGCTTGGGATAGAAGTAAAATTAAGGATGTGAATCCCTATAGCTTTAGAAAGCGTAGAGTAATCCTCAGCAACCTTTAGTTGTTCCGTGTAAAGCTTCGCCCAATAATACAAGGCTCTCTTATCGTAGTCTGCCTCATCACTAATTTGAATTTCGATATTGTACCTTTTTCCGTCGGCTCCTCTGGCCTTGATATCGAGAATAGAAAGCTTGTCTTGTCGGAAATTCTTGGCATTATAGGGGTTCAAAAGAGTTACTTCTACAACCTGGTCTTCCTTGCTGACGATAGAGTTAATGAGAGAGATCAGAAGATCCTTGTTTTCTTCAACGCCAAAGATTTTCTTGAAGGCGATGTCCACGCGGGGGGATATTTTTTCCATAACATTCAACCTACTATATTTTTTTAAACCATCTCTCAAGGAAATATGTTTATCCCGCTTCCCCACAATTATTTTGCGTATAAGTCTTGTGGTCTTGCTCGTCATGGGGACGATGATATTCAGTTGAATATCCCATACTTTCCCTTGTTTTTCAAGGATTGATGTTTATTCATACGTCCCAAAAATTCCATTTCTATTGATTCTTATGTTTTTCTCTAAGGAGCTTCGCCCCTCGCGCTTGCAAGGCATCCCCACGTATCCCTGAAGGGAACCCTCGTGCGGAGCCTCCTTGCAATTGCTACCCCCATCCTCGCCGGAAGCAGGGGTTGTGATGTGACCACAACCCAACTGCTACTATAGAGGAGATCAAAATTATGAGTACAAGAGCGGTTTATACATTTAAAGATGCTAGGGGAACTTTTCACGTATACAAGCACTGCGACGGATATCCAGAAGGAGCCGTTGGCTTTATAAAAGAAGCATTTGAGATAGGCTCACCAAGAGCGAACGACTTGGCAATTTCTTTTATTGTTGCCAATAAAAGGCCGAACAATCCTTATTTTGGTTCTGAATTAACATCCCATTATAATGAGCATAGAGACTTAGATTATCGTTATGAGATTACTAAAGATGAAGAGGAGATGTTTTTTGAAATTAAGAAAAGAAACTTTGTTGTTTCTGTTTTTAAAAGAATTTCTGTTCTTGGTGATGACCCTACCTATCACTTAATTTTTAGTGGGTCATTAGATGAGTTCGAGGAGTTTGCGAAAAAAAATCCATATTAATTAAAGTATAAGGAGTCCATGTATGTATATGCACGGACTCCAAACTAAGGGGATAAAAAACATGAAACCGAGATCAGGGATGATCGACGCCTGATTGTTGAGAAGGAAAAGCGCATAGATGCACATCTATGCGCTTAGTCAAATTGATTATCTGATAATACATTGAAAAAAGTATAAGAGATGTTAAAAAAATCACCAAAAAACAACATAATGTTCTCCAACAGGTGGCGCTAAGAGATGAAATTCATCAGACCATCAAATCAACGGCTTGCGTATATTTTAAACGTTAACCATAGAGGTGCTTGGGGGAGGGGGGATGAGCATAAGCCTGAGAAATTAGATATTCGAGGTTTTCGCTTATGCTCATCCCCCCTCCCCCAGGCCCCTAAACAGCCGTCTGCTAATCGGTGTTTGGTGACCATTACGGTTGCATTAAGTACCTGAAAGCCAATGGAAACCGTAATGGTCACCAAACAGTTTTTTTAGACAAGGGGGGCTTTGTTCCCCGCAACTGCAAGGCATCCCCACGTATCCCAGAGGGAACCCTCGTGCGGAGCCTCCTTGCAGTTGCTGCCTCCCTCGCTCCTAATAATTTGTAGCAAGTCGTGTAAGACTTGCACTTATGCTTCCTACCCTAATAGCCCCAACAGCCACCTATTAATTGGCGTTTGGCGGCCATTACGGTTTCTTTAAACATCCGAAAGCCAACGGAAACCGTAATGTCCGCCAAACAGTCTTAACGTTCATTTATGGCTAAGGGGCTTTGCCCCTCGCGCTTGCAAGGCATCCCCACGTATCCCTAAAGGGAACCCTCGTGCGGAGCCTCCTTGCAATTGCTACCCCCATCCTCGCCGGAAGCAGGGGTTGTGATGTGATCACAACCCAACTGCTATTATAGAGGAGACCAAAATGATGACTGTCGAACAAGATATTTACACCCGTGTGACTTATAAAATTATTGCTGATCTGGAAAAGGGCAACCTGACGTGGATTAAGCCGTGGGAATCAAAAGATTTGGGGGGCTGCGTCGCTCTTCCACTACGCCGTGAAGGGCAACCCTATCAAGACATTAATGTTTTGTATCCAACCATAACTTATAAGGGGTTCTGATCATGACTATCGCTATTTTTACACCAAACCCGTTAAATTGTTTAACCACAAATGATGGAACAGTGATTGAGGCCGTTACAAATGGCAACCTGGATGCCATCAAAACTTTGATGGAACAACAAGCCGGTCTGCATATAGATTATGGCTGCGTTCTCATTGCAGCAGCGGGAAATAATCAGCTTGAGATTGTAAAGTATTTAGTTGAATTCAAAGCTAATTTTCTTGCTGAGAAAAAACACAATGGCCTCCCGATATACGAAGACCTGGTTAACTGGGGAGATAATACGGATGCTGACGATGCCCTCATTTACGCCGCCACCAAGGGTCAGTTTGATGTGGTCAAATATTTAATAGAACAAAGGGCAGACGTACACGCCCGAGGTGATCTAGCTGTAGTCCGCGCATCTATAGGCGGGCATTTAGAAATTGTCAGGTATCTGGTTGAAGAGGGGGGAGCTAATTTACACACCATTAATAGCGTGATGTCCCTGCCTCATGCTGCTCTTCGTGGTCATTTTGAGGTCGTGAAATATTTACTGGAGCAAGGGGCTAACTTGAATGCACAGGGAGGATTAGCTTTAAGGTGGGCTGTCCGTTACAACCATTATGAAATAGTAGAGTATTTACTTGAACAAGAAGGCAGCCCGATAGAGGTAAAAGGAGGCATGAAATTATTGACGCGACCCCAACGTCAGCAATTATTAAAGAATTTTTGGGTGAATGACGCCATCATTCAAAAAGATGGCAACAGGATCGATTTCAAGCCCGTCGTGAAGCTGGTCACGTCCGATGCGAACTGCATCTGGTTATTAACAGAACTTAGCCCGGATGGTATGGGGTTCGGGTTGTGTGACCGGGGGTATGGCTTCCCGGAGATTGGGTATGCGAGCCTGGTAGAATTTGAGGCCATTAGGGAAAAATTGGGTCTTTCTATAGAAACGGACAAGAAATTTATCGCCGATAAAACTCTGTCTCAATATGCCAAATTAGCCACAAGAGCAGAAAGAATTATCACTTGATCTTTACGCCATATCAAAGGAAAGTACCCTATCCTGGGTACTTTCCCATTAACAACCCTGAAATGCAAGCTACTCATTTTGATTGATCAGCATTTCACGCGCTTTCGCTCAAAATTATTCTAATGTTTTGTAAATAAAAAGTTTTATATCCATCACTATCCCCCCCTTTATAATCAATTGATTATATCTATATTGTAATTATATAGTAATTACTGTATTATGTGATTACCAAAGAAATTGAGGAGGGAAAAGTGCAGATTGATCTTATAAAAATAGGGAATTCAAGAGGGATTAGATTGCCTCAGAATATCATTAAACAATGCGGTTTTATAGATACTGTAGAAGCTGAGTTGATAAACCACTGCCTGATTCTAAAGGCTCCTGATAAATCAAGGAGAAATTGGGAAAATCTTTTCAAATCAGATTTAGACGCAGAAGATGGCGAGAACAATGATATCCTTGCCATGAAAAACAGATGGGACGATGAAGAATGGGAATGGTAGAATCCAAAACAAAAAAACCTTTAAGGTTTGAAATATTCCTAATTAATTTAGACCCAACTCAAGGGTCAGAGATAAAAAAAACACGACCATGTGTTGTCATTTCTCCTAATGAGATGCACTCTTTATCAACGGTTATTATTGCTCCCATGACAACAAAAATAAAAAAATATCCAACAAGAATATCATTGAAATTTGACGATAAAGAGGGACAGATTGCTCTTGACCAAATGAGGGCAGTCGATCAATCAAGACTTATAAGAAAATTA
>Ga0075152_10000558_pt1 | contig 27419 bp, 17 predicted proteins | sample JI61114C2DNA_FD_70964 | JGI IMG/M metagenome (GOLD analysis project Ga0075152, IMG submission 70964) | Wastewater effluent complex algal communities from Wisconsin, to seasonally profile nutrient transformation and Carbon sequestration -... | ecosystem: Engineered > WWTP > Effluent > Algae...
CGCGGGCGCAGTCGCTGGAAGCTGCGGCCTCCGCCTACTCCGCCGCACTGGCCGAACCGCTCGCGAACCGCGACCGGCCGGAAGCGTTCGAGCACATGAAGGGGATGCAGCACGTTGGCTCCGTGATCTTCATGGCGCTGCTTGATGCGGATGGTCAGGCGTTCGCGCAGCTTGGCGCCGGCGCATCAATACGCGGACGCACGGCCGACTTGCGCGAGCTTTCGGGGTTCGACCTGCTGAACAGCGATCGCGGCTCGGTCACGCTGCCTGTGGTGAAAGCCGGCGAGCAGATTGGCGAACTTGTCGTGCTTGCCGACATCACAGACCTGCGGGCTGACCTGTATGGCACGCTGGCGTGGACTGCCCTCGTCGCACTGTTCGCCATCGCTGGTGGCGTTGCGATTGCGCAGGTTTCGATCTCGCACATGATCCGCCCCATCGGGAACCTTGCCGCCGCCATGTCCGAAGTTGGCGCACGACAGGATTTCACGCGCCGCATGCCGCCCTCGAAGCGGAAGGACGAGACGGCCATACTTGGCGACGCGTTCAACGGCATGATCGACAACATCCAGGAACGCGACGCGAAGATCGCGCGCCACATGGAAACGCTGGAGCAGACCGTCGAGGATCGCACGCGCGACTATCGCCTCGCCAAGGAAGAGGCCGAGAGCGCCAACGCCGCGAAGTCGGACTTCCTTGCCACAATGAGCCACGAGATCCGCACGCCGATGAACGGCATGATGGTGATGGCGGAGATGCTGGCCTCGGCTGATCTCTCCACACGCCATCGGCGCTATGCCGAGATCATCACCCGTTCTGGCGCTAGCCTGCTGACCATCATCAACGACATTCTCGATTTGTCGAAGATTGAAGCGGGCAAGCTCGATCTCGAAAACGTGCCCTTCTCGCCCGAACGCATGGTGGAGGATGTCGCCAGCCTGTTCTGGGAGAAGGCGCGCTCGAAGGGCCTTGAGCTCGCGATCCGTGTCGCGCCTGAGACACCCGAACAAGTGCTCGGCGATCCCACGCGCCTCAACCAGGTGATCACCAACCTCGTCAACAACGCGCTGAAGTTCACAGACAAGGGTGGCGTCAGCGTCGATCTTTCGGCGAAACTCACAGGAGACCGCGCGTCGCTCCACATCGCCGTGACAGACACCGGCGTTGGTATCGAGCAGCATCGCATCGGCGCGATCTTCGAGGCGTTCAGCCAGGCGGATCAGTCCACCACGCGCCGCTTCGGCGGCACCGGCCTTGGCCTCACGGTGTGCAAGCGCCTCGTGAATGCGATGGGCGGCGAGATCATCGTCACGTCGGAGATCGGCAAGGGCTCGACCTTTGCGGTGGTCGTGGACCTCACCGTAGAACAGGCTGCGCCGGCGCGTCCGGATGTGGCTGGGCTGCGTCTTGCCATCGCTGTCGCGCAACCGCTGCTGGCCGGATCGATCGCCGCTGCTGCGCGCGACCTTGGCGTTGAGGCGCGCATGATTGGCTCTTCGCGTGAGGCGCTCGCTGGCGAGACCGTCGTCAGCCTGTCGGATCATCTCGCGCGCAACGGCGCTGCGCCCGGCAGCTTCAACGCATGCCTCACCGATGTTGGCGACAATCATGCCGACGCCCTTATCCGTTCTGGTGTGGCGGAGGATCTGTTGCCGCTGCCGCTGGGCCGCACGGCATTCTGGGAGTTCGCTGCACGCGCCGCGCGTCATGAGTTCCGAGGCTTGGCCGCGCTCGCCTCATCATCGGCCGTGCAGCAGAGCGAGACGTTCGGCCACCTCTCCATCCTCGCTGTCGACGACAACGCGGTGAACCGTGAAGTGCTGCGCGAGGCCCTGCTCAGCCTTGGCGCAGAGGGGGACTTTGTGATCAACGGCGTCGAAGCTGTCGAAGCGGCCGGTCGCAAATTCTACGACGTCATCTTCATGGATGGCTCGATGCCGGAGATGGACGGCTTCACGGCAACGCGTCTTATCCGCGAGGCGGAAACGCAGCACGGCGGCAAGCGCGCGATGATCGTGGCGCTGACGGCGCAGGTGCGCGGCGTCGACGCTGATGCGTGGACGGCAGCCGGAGCCGATCGCCACATGACCAAGCCGTTCAACGCCTCGCGCCTTGTCGAAGCTTTGAAGACTGCCGGCGATGTCGGTGGGAAGATCGCAGCAGCACCGCCGCCCTTGATGCCGGCGCCTGCGCCCGAGCCGGAACCCGCGCCGGTCGCTGTCGCCCAACCTCCCCCGTCCCCGGGAGTCTCGTCCCTGCTGGACGAGGATGCCATCGACACGATGCGGAAGGTCAGCGCGCGCAACGGGCGGGATGTTGTCGGCAAAGTGTGGCGGCTATTCCTCGGCCAGGCGCCTGACGCGGCGTTCAAACTGGAAATGCTCTCCCAGGCCGTGGACCCGCAGGCGCTGGCGGCTCAGGCCCACTTCCTGAAATCCATGGCGTTGTCGGCCGGAGCCTCGTCCGTGGCCGGGCTCGCCGAAGAAATCGAAGGCGCCTGCAAGTCCGGCCGCCTGCACGAGGCAGTCGAGGCGCTGCCCCGGCTGCGAGCTGTGCTGGACGAAACCTGCCAGGTGATGCGCGAGCGGCTCAGCGCTCCGCCCGCGCAGGTCATCGGAGGGTGACGGGTACAACCTGTGCAAGAATTTGCCTTGATCCTTGCCCTGATAACAAGGCGCGGCCGAACTACATTGACCGTCGAGCCCGTGCCGTGTGAAGGCACAGCGCGCCCGACGCGCAGCCCGGTATCGCGACAGCGTGAAGTCGTTCGCCAGAGACTCGCCACACTTGGCTGCGCTACGATAAGGCCGATCTGCTGGACGTTACATGAACGTTACGCCTGCCTCTTCCACCGGACCGACCGCGCCTGACCTGGCCGCGGAGATAGCACGCGTGCGCGAGTCGGGCGTACTGGGAACCAGCGGCCGGTTGCTTGAGCTGTTCGACTTCCTCGTCGCATGCTCGCTTGAGGGGCGTTCGCCGAAAGAGGCAGAAATCGCCCTCGCAGTCTTCGGCAAGGCCGACGCCGAAGCGCTGAGGGATGACCCCGTCGCCCGCGTCTATGTCCACCGGCTGCGCAAGCGGTTCGATGAGTTCTATCTGCGCAATGGCGTGAAGGACGGCGCGCGGCTCGATATTCCCAAGGGCGATTATCGCATCGTCTGCACCGGACCAGCGTCGGATGCCTCGCCCGCCGCCGAAGAAGTCGCGGCGGATATGGCTGCGTCGCCCGCGAATGAACGCCGTTGGCGGTGGGGCCTGATCGCTGCTGCGCTTGTCGTGCTGGTTGGCGGCAATATTGCGGCCTGGGCCCTGCTCGCCGGGCGTCCTTCGCTGGCGGCCGCCATGGAAACCACAACACCCTGGCGCGCGCTGGCCGAGGGCAAGCGCCCGCTCACGGTTGTGGTGGGCGACTACTACATGTTCGGCGAGTACGAGGATCAGGTCACGCTGAAGCGCCTGATCCGCGACTTCGCCATCAACAGCAAGGAAGACCTGGTGCAGAGCCAGTCGGGTATTCCCGGCGGCTTTGACCGTTTCTCCGACGTCGCCCTGCAATACCTGCCCGCGTCCACGGCCTATGCACTCGCCGACATTGCTCCGCTGCTGGACGATGATCGCGACGTGCGCGTTGTCCTCGCCTCGAACCTCGAGCCGGGACGGCTCAAGACTGACGACATCATCTATGTCGGCCTGCTCAGCGGGCTTGGACCCCTGCGCGATCCTGTGTTCTCGCGCTCGCTGTTCGAGTTCGGCGCAAGCTATGACCAGCTGATCGACCGCAGGACAGGCAAGAGCTATCTGAGCGAAGCCTTCCTCTCGGCGCCCAGCGACCAGATGTATCGCGACTACGGATTCTTCGCGACGTTCGAGGGACCGGCTGGCAACCGCATCGCGATCCTGTCAGGCACGCGTGACACCGCCGTGATGGGCGTCGCCGAAGCGATGACCCAGCCCGACCGCGTCCGCCGCGTCGAGATGGCGACGGAGGGTCTGTTCGACTTCGAGGCCTTGTTCGAGGTCAAAGGCCAGAAGCACGTGAACCTCGAAGCGCAGATGGTCGCCTCTTATCCGTTGGACAGCGCCGCCATCTGGTCCGGCGGCCGCGCCAACGTCGCGGTCTATCCGGCCAAGTAACGCGGGGCGATCCCCTCACCCGATCCGGCTTGCCCCAGAGCAATTCGCCACAATATGGCCTTGGGTACGGGACAAGTTCATTGCGCAACCTACATCGTCATTATCGACCGCCTATTGGGGGGCGAGCACAGGATGCGAGGCCCCTAGATGCGAGGCTGGCTGCTATTTGATCGTGAGGTGGCCGACGGCGTGCCGGAGGCGGCAGAAATTGGTCGTTTTATCGACGTCGCCAAACGGCGGAACGTCCGCCTTGATGTTCTTCGCCCGCGCGATTTCGAGCTGATCGTTTCAACCGAACGCGCCTGGCGCGCAGAATATGCGCGCGGGCGTCTGACACGCCCCGACTTCATCATTCCGCGCACAGGCAGTGAGACGACGTACTTCACGCTGGCGGTGATCCGGCAATTCGAGCGGATGGGCGTACCGCTGATCAACGGCGCCGAGGCCGTCGAAGCCTGCGCCGACAAGCTGCAATCACTTCAGTTGCTGTCGGCGTCTGGCCTGCCGATCCCCAAGACAGTTCTCGCGAAATTCCCTGTCGACGTGGACGTGATCGAGCGCGAGCTTGGCTTCCCCGTCGTCGTGAAGAAGCTGCGCTCGACCCGCGGCGCGGGCGTCGTGCTGTGCCAGGATCGTGAGCAGTTCGACGATCTGGCCAGCCTGCTGGGGGACGCAGGGCACCAGTCCGATTTCATCTTCCAGCAGTATATCGCGCGCAGCCACGGGCGCGATGTCCGCGTGCTTGTGATCGGCAATGAGGTTGCGGCGGCGATGGAGCGAAGGGCGCCGAACGGGAATTTCAAATCGAACATCTCGCTGGGCGGCACCGGCGAGTGCATCACGCCGCCGCCGGAAATGGCGCAGCTCGCGATCGATGCCTGCCGCGCGCTCAAGCTCGACATCGCCGGCATCGACATTCTTTACGACGACAACGGCTATCGCATCTGCGAAGCCAACTCTGCGCCCGGTTTCGTGGGGCTCGAGAAGGCCTGCCCGGTCAGCGTTCCGGACAAGGTGCTTGACTATGTGACCACGCGCCTGAAGCGCGACCCGCCGCCGAAGCCCACCTTCTGGGGGCGCCTGCTGGGAGGCAAGCGGCGCAAGACTGGCGCCGGCGAAAAGCTGCGCGAGAAGGCCTGACGGCTTGCGTCTCCCTGCGGTCGCGGCAATGATACCGCCCGGACTCAGGAGACGACCATGAAGCTGCTGGCGGGTCTGCTTGCCCTGATCGTTTTGGTGGCTCCACAGGCGGCCCACGCCCTTGATGGGCAGATCGTTCGCCTCAAGGTCGAAACGAAGAATGCGCCCGGCCCGGTGGATGTCGCCGTGTACCTGCCCGCCGGATATGACGCGAAGCGCAGCGAAGCCTATCCGTTGATCATCCAGCTGCACGGCGGCGGCGGATCAAGCGCCAACATGACGGGCATGGCCGAAACCCTGGAATCCGGCATCAAGGCGGGCCTCGTGCCGGCATCCGTCTCCGTGATGCCTTCGGCTGGCCGGTCCTTCTACATGGACTATCGCGACGGCTCGCAGAAATGGGAGACGTTCGTCGTCGAGGATCTGCTTGCCTGGATGCGCGCCGGGTACAACGTGCCGAAGGGGCGCGAGGGCACGCTGATCACTGGCATATCGATGGGCGGGATGGGTTCGCTGCGCATCGCGTTCAAGCACCCGGACAAATTCCAGGCCGTCGCCAGCATGGAGCCGGGCATCGAGCCTGCGCTGGCCTTCAAGGACGTGAAGCTGCGCGACAGGTTCTGGCGCGACGATGCGTTGCTGCAGTCGATCTACGGCAAGCCCGTGGACGAGACATACTGGGCCGCGAACAATCCTGCGACGATCGCCAGCACGAACCCCGAGAGACTTGTGGGCCTCGGCATCTATCTGGAGGCTGGCGATCAGGACATGTTCTTCCTGCATCACGGCACGGAATTCCTCCATCGCGTTCTGTTCGACAACGGCCTCAGCCACGAATACCGACTCGTGAAGGGCGCCGAGCATGTCGGCCCGTCGATCGCCCCCCGCTTCCTCGATGCGCTGGCTTTCTTCGGCCGGATTCTGAACCCGCCATCGAACTGGACCGGAGCCCCCGCCGTGGCCCAGGCGCGACAGCGCGTTGACGGCTTCAAGCGCAGCGCCGGTTATCCCGTTGAAGCTCCGGACGCAGACCGCCTGCGGACCCAATAAATTCAGTACCTGCGTCGGAGCTCTTTGCGTAATCCCGGTTATCACAGGGAATTTCGTCAAAACCTCTTGATCGTTAGCATGCTTATGACAAACTTGGATTATGGACGGTGAGGGACTTCGGCGACGCCTGATTTTGCACGTTGGACCGGGCCGTACGGGCACGTCCGCGCTGCAGACCATGTTCTCGCGGCACGTGGCCGATCTCGCGCGCGCAGGCGTGCATTTCCCCGCTTGGCCGGGCCTTGAAGACGCCGCCGCCGGAGCAGTTTCAAGCGGCAACGGGCAGCCGCTCGCCTGCCTCGCCAGCCTCAGCTACAGCACGCGCCACTATTCGGAGGAGGACGGCCGCGCGCAGCTGCGCACCCTGCACGACGAGTGTGCGCCAACGGTGCTGTATTCCTGCGAAGGCTTTGCGGAGTTCGACGTCCAACGCCTGCAAATGATCGCGGACTATGCCCTCTCCGCGGGCTTCGTCACTCAGGCCGTCTATTACATCCGCGATCCGATGGACTATGCGCGCTCGTCCTACGCCCGCTGGGTCGAAAGCGGCGAGGCCACGCAAACGTGGGAGCAGTACCCCAAGGATCCGCCGTTCCACCTGCACCTGCGGGGCCTGCGCCGCGCGCTCGGCGAGGACAATGTGATCGTGCGCGATTACGACGCCGCTCGCGCGGATTTGTTCGGCGATTTCTGCCGGGCAGTTCTCGGCATCGAGCGGCCCGCTGGCTCCATGGCGTGGACCAACGTCACCCGGACGAACGCCGTGGCCTGACAGGCGGGCTTACGCCGCCCGCTCGAAGATCGCCGCGATGCCCTGGCCGCCGCCGATGCACATGGTCTCCAGACCATAGCGCGCCTCGCGGCGCTTCATCTCGTTCAGCATCGTCGCGAGAATGCGGATGCCAGTGGCGCCGATCGGGTGGCCCAGCGAAATGCCCGAGCCGTTGACATTGAGCTTGTCGGCGTCGTTCCAGCCCCAGCCTTTCAGCACGGCCAGCACCTGCGGAGCGAAAGCCTCGTTGAGCTCAACAAGGTCGATGTCCTTCCAGCCAAGGCCCGTGCGCTGGAACAGGCGCTCCACCGCCGGCACCGGGCCGATGCCCATGCGCGAAGGCTCGACGCCCGCCGCCGCCCAGCCGGTGAACCAGCCGAGCGGTTCAAGGCCCAGCTTCTCTATCATGTCTTCCGAAACCACGAGGCACGCGGCGGCCGCGTCGTTCTGCTGCGAGGCATTGCCCGCCGTCACCACGCCGCCCTTCTCGATAGCCTTCAAGGCGGACAGCGATTGCGCGGTTGCATCGCCGCGGACGCCCTCGTCCGACTTGAACACGATTGGGTCGCCCTTCTTCTGCGTAATGGTGACGGGCACGAGTTCGTTGTCGAACTTGCCTTCTTCCCATGCCGCCGCCGCGCGCTGGTGGCTGCGCGCCGCGTATTCGTCACAGGCCTCGCGCGGAATCTGGTAGTCCTTGGCGAGGTTTTCGGCCGTCTCGATCATGCCGCTGATCACACCGAACCGTTCGACCGGCTGAGACATCACGCGGCCGCGCGTCAAGCGGTCGTGGAACGCGACATCGCCCATGCGGGCGCCGTTGCGCATCGTGGTGGAGTAGTATTCGACATTGCTCATGCTCTCGACACCGCCGGCGACCACGACATCAGCTGCCCCCGTCTGAACGAACATCGCGGCCTCGACCACGGCCTGCAGGCCCGATCCGCAGCGGCGGTCCAACTGGTATCCTGGCACGGAGATCGGAAACCCGGCAGCCAGCGCCGACCAGCGGCCGATGGCGGGCGCCTCGCCAGAAGGGTAGCCCTGCGAGAAGATCACATCGTCGATCCGCTCGGGGTCGATCTTCGTGCGCTCTACCAACGCGCGAAGGGCGATGGCCCCCAGCTCGCCCGCCTGTATGCCCGACAACGCGCCCTGGAATTTGCCGACGCCCGTGCGAAGCGGGCTGACAATTGCGGCGCGGCGAAGCTTGGTCATCTGTGTTTCCCCTGAAAGCCGGCGCAGCATAACCAGCCTGCGGGCAACGGCAACCGCGTCGGATCGTCAGAGACCCAACACGCCCACGGTCCGCTCAACGAACCAATAGGCCGATGTGATGCCTATTATGTAGACCGGCGTGCGCCAGGCGATGTCGCCGACGCGTGGCGTGTTGAAGCTGGGCGGGGCAAACCGCCGCCATGCGAACATCACCAGCAGTACGGCTGCGATGAACGTGACCTGCCCGGCCTCGACGCCGAGGTTGAAGAACAGCAGGGCCAGCGGGGCAGCGTCTTCCGGCATGCCGATTTCGCGCAGGGCGCCAGCGAAGCCGAAGCCGTGCAGCAGGCCGAACGCGAAAGACGCCAGCCACGGCATCATCGCCGTGAGGCTGATCTTGCCCGCACGCACACGCATGATCTCGACGGCGACGAACATGATCGACAGTGCGATCACGGCCTCGACCGGCGAACTTGGCAGGCGCACCCATCCGAATGTCGTGCCCGCCAGCGTGATAGAATGCGCCACCGTGAATGCGGTGATCGCGCCGAACAGCCGCCCGGGATTGCGGACCAGCAGAATCAGCGCCAGCACGAACATGAGATGGTCGAAGCCCAGCAGGATATGCTCGACGCCGAGCACGAAATACGTCCATGCGACTTCTGTCCAAGGCTGCTTGTCCGGGATCATGATCACCGGATCATCCGGTTTCACGCGTAGCGTCTTGGGCGCCCCCTCCAGCGGCTCGAACCGAACGATCGCGTCCGTGAGCGTCTGGGACAGATTCTCGATCTGGAACGGCTTGCCAACAATGCCGCCGTCACACGCGGCCCGCCACCGTTCGATCACCGCGCCGGCGACCATCGTGCCGCGCGGTTCGGAGATGTTGTTGCACGCGTCCGGCTGGACGATGTTCAGCGCTAACCGCAACTCGCCGCGTGCCGGAGTCTTCCAGAGGAAGTCGTAAACCTGCGGCTCCACTTCCCGGATCTGCAGGAAAGCCGGCCTGATCTCGTGCGCGAACGCCGCCGGCGCAAAGCCTGCCATGATGGCGAGCCATGCCAGGACCAATCCGGCGAGGCGTGTCATTCGCCGACCTCGGGCGTCGGGCGCGTTGCCGGATTCGGATCGGGCGTCGCCGGCAAGCCCTTCCAGGGCTCGGGCCATTCGATGCGGATGTCATAGCGCTCGCGCATACGCGCGTGAAACTCGTCGCGCGCCTTGTTGCGCCGCGCCTCGACCCAGTCGGAATGCACGCGGTCCACGATCTCTGCCAGCGGCACGGCGCGCCCGGGCTCCACATCCACCAGCGTGGCGACGTGCTGACCGAAGGGCGAAGTCACGGGGCCAAACCAGCCGTCTTCGCTTGCGGCGAACGCGGCGGCTGCGAAATCGGCGCCAAACAGTGCGGAAACGCCTTCCTGTGTCGTCAATGGAATTGCGGCCGGCAGCATCGATCTGTCGCCAAGGTTCGCCGGATCGCCGCCAGCCTTCAGCGCAACCAGCGCCGCCTCGGCGTCTGCGCGTGCAGTTGCGCCGCGCTTGTCTTCGCTCATCAAAACCTGACGCAAGGCGCGCCGCTCCGGCAAGCGGAACTTCTCGGGATAGGCGTCCATCCACGCCTGCAGTTCGGCCTCGGACGGCGTCTCGCTTGCAGCGCCGTCCTCGATCATGAACTCGATCTTCTGGCGCATGCGCCGGCGTACGATGGTGTCGTCGGCGTCGAGCCCCATCGCGATTGCTTCGCGATAGCCCACCTCCTCGCTGACGAAGTCGTCGACCAGCGATTGCAGTTCCTCGCGCGTTGGCGCCCGGCCCGACAGCAGGATGAAGCTCTGCGCGATCTGGCTAACGCGCCCTTCGCTGACCACGACGGTCTCGCCCACAGGCCCTTCGTCGGGACCGTTGATCAGGCCGTTGACCACGAACAGCGCAGCGCCGATGGCCAGGAAATGGACCAGCGGCTCACGCGCAGCGCGCTTGAGAAACCCGATTGCGTCGAACGCCATGATGCGCCGGCCTAGCTCGCCTTTGTCGGGATGAACCAGATCGGAGAGGTGTAGGCCCGCTCCTGGATGGTTTTCTCGAGGGCGGGGTTAGGCTCGATCCCAAGACGGAGCGCGTCCCATGTCGACCAGCGGCATGTGGGGTTCTCGATCACGCGCACATAGTACAGCGCGTTCAGCTTCGGATCGAATTCCGGGTCCGACCAGACGGCCGAAAGCTCCGCATCACCCTTGTCCTGCGGATAGGCGCAGGTCTTCAGGTCGACAGTAGCGCCATTGTCGGCGCAGCGGTACGTGCGGGTGTCGAGCGTCATGCCGTCGGAGCAGCCGACGTCGAACACCTTTTCCTGCGCCTTGCCGCTGGCGTCGAGCCAGCCCTTCACGATCTGCACACGCTGCAGCGGCGCCGAGTTGGCGTCGCGCATCGCCATGACGAGGAAGTCCGGCTTGCCGGTAGCCTGGCCAACCAGATCGCCGCCCATCGCCACGCCATTGTCATAGGCGTTCTTGACGCCAGCATCGCTGGTCAGCGGCTGCGCGCCGATGCCGTAGCCGGCGAAGAACCGCACGCGGATGCGCGGGCCCGATGTCGCGAACGTCTCCTTGCGGCGCAGGGCGGCGTAGATTTCCTCGCGCGTGTTTTCCTGCGCCCATACACCCGTGAGACCCGATGCGCCCCAGGTGGCATAGCGAGCCACGTTGTCGCTCGGCTTGTAGGTGCTCCAGTCCTTGCCCGTCGGCGGCGCGGAACCGCGCTTTTCGGGCGAAGCGTCCTGGATGCCGACCTTGGAGTGATAGTTGTCTTCCTCGTAGGACCCGGCCGCGTTGTGCGTGTCGGATGAGCCGATGAAGCCCACCTTGTAGGGGTTGGCGCCGACCTGCGCCTCAATCTCCAGCCCGTCCTTCAGTGCCTTGCGGACATAGCCGCCATCGAACTTCGTGATCGGCTGGGTCGAACCGATATACCACTCCATGATCTCGAAGCCGGCGAACTCGTCGTTCGGCGACAATAGCGGGTGAGTCTCCGATGTGCCCTTCACCTGCGTGATCTCGGCCAGCGGCTCGTTGCGAACGCGCAGCTCGGCCCATTCGCGATCGACCGGCTGGCCGTCCCACTTCGTGCGCTCGTACATCGTGCCGTTCGAGCCGTTGCCGTTGTGCGTGATAGCCAGCGATTCAATGCCGGCGGCGCGCTGCTGGTCCATCCAGTTCCAGAGATCTTCGGGGTTCTGCGATTCGAGAGCGGTGTGGGGCAGCTCCGGCGCGGTTGCGCCCGAGAAGATCACGTTGCGGTGCAGGTTGCGGCCTTGCGGGGCGGACGTGAATTCATAGCCGATCAGGGTGGTGAACTTGCCGGGCTCGTAGTTGCGGTTGGCCGCGTCGATGATGTCGTGCCAGGCCGACTTCACAGTGCGCAGGTCCGCAAACTCCGGCATGCGTTTAGCCGAACGCAGCGACTCGCTGAATATGCGGAAGGCCGCCATCACCTCGGCCGGATCGGTCGCGAACAACTCCTTCGCGAAGGGCACCTGCGCATAGGGATCTCCGGGCGTGTCGATCGCCGGCAGCACGCCGAGATATTCCGAGTGATCAGTGACAGCGAGGAAATCCAGCGGGCCCGAGTTCAGCTTCATCTCGAAGCCGGTGGCGTGCTTGATCGTGCCGCCCTTGGCGTAGGCATAGGCCTCGTCAGGCGAGGCGCGCACGTTGAAGATGTACGCGTCGAAGGAATTGCGCGTGTGGACATGCAGGTCGCCGAAATAGGCGTCCTTCAGCGGATTGGGCGCCGGCCTTGCGGCCGCCGCTCCCGGCTGTTCGGGTCCGCTCGCTGGAGCCTCCCCGCCACATCCCGCCAGCAGTGCCGCCGCGCAGACAGCTCCGCCAAGTGCCAGTGCAATACTTTTCATCGTCGCCTCCCCTAGAGACGTATTCTTGATACTATTTGGTACAGTCTGTACGAGAGTCGAGCCTGCGTCCAGCGGCAATCGGGAGCAAGCCTGTCCGGCTATTCTGCCTGTGGGCGGCCCTCGAAACCCTGCGCCTCACCAGCCGAGCGCTTTCACCAGCGTCGCGCCTGTCATGTAGATCAGGATCACCGATCCGATGGTCCACAGCGTGGCGCGCACTTCGTGAATCTGCGCCGACAGATAGGCGAGGAAGTGCAGCAGGCGCGAGACGACGTAGCCGTAGAGCAGCCACTGCGCCACCACGAGGTCCGGCTGGGTCGTCACATAGAGCAGGCCCGCGACGAGGAAGAACGGGATGTTCTCCAGGTCGTTGAGATGGATGCGCCGTATGCGGTCCACGCGCTCGTTGGGCCCGACCTGCCCCGGCTGCGGATTGGGGTTCATCGGTGTTTTCTTCCCGTCTTCCGGATTTCGGAAGCCGGCATTCGCGCCCACCATGCGCACCACCGTGAGCCACGACATGGCCACAGCCTTCAGGATCAGGATGCACGCCGCCGCGACATACGTCGCAAACACGGGATTCTGCAGGCTGAAGTCTGTCATGGCAAAAGTCCTCCCCTTGTCCCAACACTCTGACCGCGAACGATCTCCAAGCAAAGGCGTGACGTAAGGCCAGCCGCGTTGCACACTGTGGCCATGAACGAGACGCAGACCCATCCCGAAATCCGAGACGCTGTGCGCAAACTGTGCGCCCGGTTTCCCGGCCAGTACTGGCGCGCGCTGGATCGCGAGCGGGCTTATCCCACCGAATTCGTGAAGGCGCTGACGGAGGCCGGGTGGCTTTCCGTGCTGATCCCCGAACAGTATGGCGGATCCGGCCTTGGCCTGTCGGCCGCCTCCGCGGTGCTGGAGGAAATCCATCGCTCGGGCGCGAACGGCGCCGCCTGCCATGCGCAGATGTACACGATGGGCACACTGCTGCGCCACGGGTCGGAGGCGCAGAAGGACAAGTGGCTCCCGAAGATCGCCAGCGGCGAAATCCGGCTGCAGGCGTTCGGCGTCACTGAGCCCACGAGCGGCACGGATACGACGCGCATTCAGACTTTCGCAAAGCGACAGGGCGACAGCTACATCGTCAACGGCTCGAAGATCTGGATCAGCCGCGCAGAGCATTCGGACCTGATGGTCCTGCTCTGCCGCACCAGCCCACGCGACGACAAGGGCAAGACGTCAGACGGCATGAGCGTGCTGCTTGTCGACATGCGCGAGGCGAAGGGGCGCGGCCTCACCATCAACCCGGTCCGCACCATGCTGAACCACGCCACCACAGAGCTCTTTTTCGACAACCTGGAAGTGCCCGCCGAGAACCTGATCGGCAAGGAAGGTTCGGGCTTCAAGTACATCCTCGACGGCATGAACGCCGAGCGCATCCTCATCGCGTCCGAATGCATCGGCGATGGTCGCTTCTTCATCGATCGAGCCGCGGCTTACGCGAAAGACCGCTCAGTCTTCGGCCGCGCGATCGGCGAGAACCAGGGCGTGCAATTCCCTATCGCTCGCGCGCATGTGCAGGTGACCGCGGCCTCGCTCATGGTTGATCACGCGGCCCAGCTGTTTGAAGCCGGCAAGCCCTGCGGCTCGGAAGCCAACATGGCGAAGATGACGGCTTCTGAAGCCAGCTGGTACGCCGCCGACATGTGCGTGCAAACGCACGGCGGCTTCGGCTTTGCCGAGGAATACGACATCGAACGCAAATTCCGCGAAACGCGCCTCTATCAGGTCGCGCCAATATCCACCAACCTCATCCTCAGCCATGTGGCGACGCATGTGCTGGGCCTGCCGAAGTCATTCTGATGCCCATCGACACCACAGACTGGATCGGCCGCAGCGAGACCGCCCACGACGATGTCGCGCGTGAGCCGTTCCAGCGTCTCGCCGCGTTACTGAACCGCGCGCCCGAACGCGACGCCATCCCGCCGATGGGACATCTGCTGTGCTTTCTGCCCCAGGGCCCGCAATCCGAGATTGGACCCGACGGCCATCCCCTTCGCGGCGGAATCGTTCCGCCCATCGACCTGCCCATGCGCATGGCCGCGGGAAGCCGCATCGCCTTCCACGCGTCCGTCCCCTTCGGCGCCGCCATTCGCCGCGTGACCACAATCGGGAATGTTTCGAAGAAGACCGGGCGCACCGGCCGTCTCGTTTTTCTGACCCTGCGCCACGACATCTTCGCTGGTGAGACATTGTGCGTCACCGACGAGGCCGACATCGTCTTCCGCGAGAAGAGCGGCAACGCCCAGCCGCTGCCGCCCGGCGAGCGTCGCGAGGCCCAGGTCTCGCGGCCCGTCGACCCGACGGCCGCCCTGCTGTTTCGCTTCTCAGCGCTCACCTACAACGCGCACCGAATCCATTACGACCGCGACTATGCGATGCGCGACGAAGGTTATCCTGGGCTAGTCGTGCATGGTCCGCTGCTAGCCACGCTGCTGGTCGATCATTTCCGCCAGCACAGACCGGGTGACAGAATTGCGACCTTCACGTTCCGTGCGCAACGACCGGTATTTGACCTTGCGCCCTTCAGCGTGAATCTGGTCGATACGGATGGCGGCGCCGATGTCTGGGCCGCCGACGCGGACGGATACGTTGCCATGTCGGGACGGATCGACGTCGGATAGGGGGAGGCGACATGACCACCAGCTGGCGTTCGATGCTCTTCGTTCCCGCCGCCGCGCCACAGCGCTGGCAGAAAGCGCACACACGCGGCGCCGACGCGCTGATTATCGACCTTGAGGATTCGACACAGCCCGAGGCCAAGGCCGCCGCCCGCATGCTGGCGACCGACGCGATCACGACGCTGCACGGCCATGGCGCCATCGTCACCGCCCGCGTGAACAACGACGAGCACTACCTCGCAGACGATCTTGAAGCCGTCGTCCGGCCCGGCCTCACCGCCGTAGTGCTGCCCAAGGTTGAGCAGGCCACCGAACTCGACAGCCTCTCAGCCATGCTGGATGCGCTGGAGTATGAGCAGGGGCTGGATCGGGGAACCATCGGCGTCGTCGCCGTGCTCGAAAGCCCCCGGGCGCTCGAGCGCGTAACGACCATCGCCGACGGCCCACGCCTCATCGGCATCTCGCTCGGCAGCGAGGATTTCGCGCTCTCGCTGGGCCGTCCGCCGACGCCGCTGTCGCTGGGCCTTGCCGCTCAGGCAATTGCCTACGCCGCATCCGCGCGCGGCCTCATGGGAATCGGCATGGCCAGCGGCATCGCCAACTTCACCGACCTCGACGCATTCGCCGAAGAGGCCCGCCGCTCCCACGCCGCCGGGCTCACAGGAGCCATGTGCATTCATCCAAATCAGGTGCCCGTTCTCAACCAGTGCTTTGGCCACAGCGAGGCCGACATTGCTGAAGCGCAGGCCATTCTCGCCGCATGGGAGACTCGCGCCGATGGCGTCGTCTCCCACAATGGCCGCATGATCGACCAGCCCGTGGTTGAACGCGCGCGGCGGCTGCTCAAGGCGGCCGGTATCGCGTGAAGACTGCATCTATCCAAGATGTTCTCGCCAGCTTTCGCCCCGGGCAACGCGTCTTCTTCCAGGGCGGCCCGGGAGAATGCCTGCATCTGCACGACGCGCTGCGTGACAATCCCGGCGTCGCGGCCGGCGTCGATTTCTGGTCGTGCCTGATCCCGGGGATCAATCGGCTGGACTATGGTTCACTTCCCGGCGACGTGCGCGTCACAACCTTCATGGCCTCGCCCACGCTGGAGGCTTCCATTGCCACGGGCCGCACACAGCTGAACGCGATGCCGTACTCGCAGATTGGCGAGATGCTGGCTCAGACCGATTTTGATGCCACAATCCTCCATGTGTCGCCGCCCGATCGGCACGGCCGCTGCTCCTTCGGCGTCGCCTGCGACACGCCCGGCATCGTCGCTCCGCGCGCAAAGCGCCGCATCGCTTTCGTGAACCCTCGCATGCCCTTCCTGCCCGGCGCGGAGACCATCTCGGCGGACAAGATCGACCTCGCGATCGAGATCAATGCGCCGCTCATTGCGCCATCGGCTCCACCCACCGTCACCAAGAACGAAGTGCTCGACGCAATCGGCCGAAACGCTGCAGAACTGATCCCGGATGACTCGATCATCCAGTCCGGAATCGGCGACACGCCTGCGGCCGTTGTTGCCGCCCTGCGCTTTCATCGCGGCATGCGCGTACACAGCGGCATCATCACGCCGGAATACCAGGCGCTGGCCGAGGCCGGCGCGCTCGATACGTCGCCCGGCAATCTCACCGGCGTTGCATGGGGCGGCCCGTCTTTCTACGAGTGGCTGAAACAGTCCGGCTTCGCGCTGGCCTCCATAGGCGCAACGCACGGCCACGCGGTTCTGGCCGCTCTGCCGCGCTTCGTTTCCATCGGCTCGGCCATCGAAATCGATCTCGCCGGCAATCTAAACCTCGAATGGCGCATGAGCCGCCGCATCAGCAGCGTGGGCGGCGCCAGTGATTTCATGCGGGGCGCGGCGGCGGCAAGCGGTGGCCTCTCGATCATCGCGCTGCAGGCCGCAAGCGGCGGCGCTTCGCGTATCGTGCCAAGTATCGCAGCGCCCACGATCCCGGGAGAACTCGCTGATGCGATCGTGACTGAGCAAGGCGTTGCGCGCCTCAAGGGGCTCGGCCCGCGTGAACGCGCCGAGGCGCTGATCGCCATTGCCGCGCCCGAGCACCAGCCCTTCCTTTCGCGCGCCGCAGAGACAATACTCCGGTGACAAATGGAACGTGGCGGAGGAAGCCGGATATGTGGACGAGACGAAACGCCCTATTCCTCCCCCTAGCGGCCGGAGCCTGTGCAACGCTGCCGGGTGGCCCGCCGCTTGATGCACAGTTCACCAATATCGAAACACTCAGTGAGTCGGTCCATTCGGGCGTCTCATCCGAGGATGGGGAACAGCGTCTCACCATGCGCCTCTGCCGCTATCCTCAGCTGGGCCTTGCCTGGCTCTGGATGCATGCCCGCATCGACGGCCAGTTCTATTCCTTCGTGAACCACATCGCGCCGAGCGGAACCGATGCGACCGTCGTTGACGGCGACAGCGTCCGCTATGCCGATGCTGCGAACTCGCTCGTATTCGAGCGCAAGGGTAAGGTCACCGCGCCAACAGCGGCCACGGTCAGCGGCACATGCATGGCGCGCAAGTCGGCCACATCGGCCTTCGGCAATGGCGACCAGCGCATGGAGGCGACGATCGCGTTCTCGCCCGAGCGTCTCTATTCCGGACTCAACAAGGGTCGCACCGAAGTGTTCGGGAAAGGTGTCGCCACCGTCACCATCAACGGGAAGCGTGTGGAATTCTCGGGGCCTGCCCAGTTCCACGAACAGGGCCAGACCAATCCGCGCTTCACCGCAGCCTTCTGCTACATGACGCTGTGGGGCGAAGGCGCTGCGTCCACCATGCTGATCACCGCCCGCCGCCGCGAGGGCTATCTCCTCGAAGGTGACAAGGCGACCGAAGTCTCATCGGTCGTTATCGACCCGCCCGCGCCACATCGCGCCATCAGCGTCACCCTCGCCGACGGCCGCAAGCTCGGCGGCGAAGCCAGCGTAGTGCAGGCCTACACCCTGCCCATGGTCGGCAACACCTGGCGCGGCCACATGGTCAATGTCGACCTAGGCGGCCGTAGATATCGCGGCCACGTCAATGACTACATCATCAACGATGGCATCCCGTATCGGGGCGCTACCCCGCCGGTTTCAGGCTGATCACCCTTTTTGCCGCCCGGTCCACGGCTTCGCGGCTGAACGGCAGCGGCGCGTAGCCGCCCTCGGCCCACAGGGGGAACAGGTCGCGGTAGTGCGAGCTGGTGTAGTCGCCCGACTGTCCCGGCGTGTTGATGAAGACCGAGTTGTCCCAGGCGCCGACATCGAACACGAACCGCACGGATGCTCCCGCCGTCACGCCGAAGTCAGATGGCCGCCATGTCTGCGCGCGCGGCGTCGATGACGAGCCCGGCGTCGCCAGCGGCCCGACATTCATCTGTGCAGCCACTTCGGGCGACGCCAGCACGCCAATCGCCGGCTCCCACTTCGCTGTGTGCAACCGGCCCCAACTCCACGTCGCCATGTCCGGCCCAAGACGCTGTTTCAGTTCGTCCAGAGCCGCCTCAAGCGAATCCAGCATTACGTCATTGCGACCAGCGATCGGATTGGCCCCAAGTCGCGTATCTGGAGCCTCGAGATAGGCGACGACCGCCTCAAGGTGGCCCGACCCGATCATCTCACGCACCGCTTCAGGCGAAACGCGCCCAACCACCGCGCGCCCCAGATGCTTCACCGCCCAGGTCTCGTAGATCGCGGCCGCCGCGCTATCGATGCTCTCATGACCATCCCAGGCCGTAAGCAGTTTCACCGCCTGATCAACATATGCGTCACGCTGCATCGCGACCGTCCGGTCCAGCAGCTTCACAACGCGCCTTGCCTGCGGGCTTACCGCGTCTGTCTGCAGCCGCATGGAGTCGAGCAGGCTCACCTTCGGGTCAGCACGCAAAACTTCCTTGATGCGCGTCACGCGTGACGGGTCTGTCCATTCGAACGCCACCTTGCGCTCTTCGGCCGGATAGCCTTCCGGCAGGTTGAACTCGTTGGCCGTAGCGAAGAAGCCTTCTTCCGGATTGAACGAGGACGGCAGCATGTCCTTCGCGAAGAAGCCCTGCCACTCATATCGCCCGTCCCCCGGCACAGGCATCAACCCGTCCCAGTTCTTGCGCACTGGCGTGCGGCCGGATGCTGACCAGCCGACATTCCCCTTCGTATCCGCATAGACAAGGTTCAGCGGCGGCGCGCCCCAGCGATAGCTCGCCTCCTTGAAGTCGTCCCACGTTTTTGCATGCGTCAGCCGCGTTGATCCGAAATAGCCTGCCACACCCGGCTCGAACCACACGCTGCGCATCGCAAAAGCGCGCTGCTTGCCCGCGTCCTGCGAAAGCACAGGTCCATGTCGCGTGAACTTGAGCTCGACCTCGCGCGGCGCCTCGCCCTTCACCTCGATGGTCTCGCGCACCACCGTCATCGGCTCCCACTTGCCTTTGTAACGATAGCTGTCTGGCTTGGATGCGTTGGTTTCGTAGACGTAGAGGTCTTCCTGATCCATCGCGAAGATGGTGATGCCAAACGCCACGTCGTTGTTGTGGCCCAGCGAGACACCCGGAAGCGCTGGCTCGCCCGCGCCGATCAGGCTCATCCCCGGCGCATTGAGCGCCACGACATAGCGCAATGCAGGCACGCCAAGTTGCCGGTGCGGATCGTTCGCCAGGATCGGTCTGCCAGTCTCCGTCTTCGACGGCGCGATCGTCCAGTTGTTCGAGCCTTCGTGCAGCTGGGCTTCCATGAGGGTCGCGAGTTCAGCATTCGCGTCACGCTCGGCCCGCTGCCCTGGCAGAAGCGCTCCGAAATCGACCTGCTTCGTCCCGAGCACATAATCGTCCAGCACGTTGGCCGGCACATCGCACGGATCGAGCCCCGCCGGCACGACGCGCTTGTGATCAACCGGATCGAGCTTGCGCCGCAACTCATCCGCTTCGACGCCTGCTGCACACGCCACCTGCGCCCGCGCCACTTCGGACGTCACGTTGGACACCAGCGCATGGCTGCGTATCCGGACAATGTCCTCGGCCTTCCACTCTTCGGGCGTGGACGATGTGAGCTGGAACTCGACCGGAAGAGGCTTGCCGCCTGCCTTCACCTCACCGACATAGGCGTTCACCCCCGCCGCGAACGCCTCAGCCGATGCGCGCGCATCCGGCGCGTAGGCATTCCACTCGGCGTCCATGTCGCCGCGATAGACAAAGAGCCGTGCCGCGCGATCCTGCTCCACATAGGCCGGCCCAAACGACTTTGAGAGCAGGCCGAGGCCCCGCTTGCGCCACAGATCGATCTGCCAAAGCCGGTCGCGCGCAGCGTTGTACCCCTGCAGGAAGAACGCATCGCGCTGGGAGGCCGCATAGATATGCGCCACGCCCCAATGATCGACCACGATCTCGGCGGGCGCCGCCAGACCCTTCACGCTCCAGTCGTCGCGGATGATCGCGCTGGAACCCGGCCCTTGCGCCGTCGCCGCCAGCGCCATGGTGAAAGCGATGGCAATCCCCGCCGCCAGCTTCTGCGTCCGCTTCGCCATTCCGCCCTCCACGTCTTTCCCGACCATTGATCCGCCCGCCGGGCTTGTCAAAGGGCGAGGCGCAAACCAACAGTCTTGCGATGACCGGCTGGCAATTCTGGATCGACAGGGGCGGCACCTTCACTGACGTGGTCGCGCGCTCGCCCGCGGGCCGGCTGGTCGTGCGCAAGCTGTTGTCCGAAAACCCCGGCCGCTATGCCGATGCAGCCGTTGAGGCCGTGCGCAGCGTCCTCGCCGAGCAAGGCGGCAGCATAGCCGCCATCAAGATGGGCACCACCGTGGCCACCAATGCCCTGCTGGAACGCAAGGGCGCCCCGACGGTCCTTGTCGTAACCGACGGTTTTGTCGATCTGCTTGAGATCGGCAATCAGGCCCGGCCAGACATTTTCGCGCTTCATATCGTGACGCCCGACATGCTTTACACTCAGGTGGTCGAGGCCGACGAACGTATCACCACTGACGGCGAGGTCTTGAAGACGCTCGACGAGGCGGCCATCCGCCGCAAGCTAGAGGCCGCCCACAAGAAGGGCATCACCAGCTGCGCCATCGCCCTCCTTCACGGTTGGGCACATCCCGCGCACGAGACCCGCATTGCCGACATCGCGCGCGAGGTTGGCTTTACCCACGTCTCTGTGAGCTCCGAAATCTCGGGTTTGATCCGATATGTCCCCCGCGCGGACACCACGGTTGCCGACGCCTATCTCTCGCCGGTCCTCAACGCCTACGTGCAACGCGTCGCCGGCGCGTTCGATGCGGATACGCTCCTCCTGTTCATGCAGTCGAATGGCGGCCTGGTGGGCGCAGGCGCATTCCGGGGTGGCGACGCCGTGCTTTCCGGCCCCGCAGGCGGCGTTATCGGGATGGCCGAAGCTGCCCGTCGCGCCGGATTTGCGAAGGCGCTCGGCTTCGACATGGGCGGCACGTCCACCGACGTCTCGCACTTCTCCGGCGCATACGAACGCACCAACGACACCGTCGTCGCCGGCGTGCGGCTGACCACGCCAATGTTGCAGGTTCACACAGTCGCGGCTGGCGGCGGCTCGATCTGCTATTTCGATGGCACACGCCTGCGCGTCGGGCCAAAGTCCGCCAGCGCCGATCCTGGTCCCGCCTGTTATCGGCGCGGCGGACCGCTGACGGTGACTGACTGCAACGTCCTGCTTGGTCGCGTCAGACCCGAGCACTTCCCCGCCATCTTCGGTCCCACCGGAGACAAGCCGCTGGACACAAAGATCGTAGGTCAGCGCTTTGGCGATCTGTGCTGGGAAGTGAAACAGGCAACCGGCGCCGACATCACGCCGGAACAGGCCGCAGAAGGCTTCATCACAATTGCCAACCAGCACATGGCCGAAGCGATCCGGAAAATCTCGATCCAGCGTGGCTATGATCCGCGCGAGTATGTGCTCTGTGCCTTCGGCGGCGCCGGGGGCCAGCACGCCTGCGCCGTCGCTGACGCCGTCGGCGCACGCAGCGTGTTGCTGCATCCACACGCGGGCGTCCTCTCCGCCTGGGGCATCGGTCTCGCCGACCTGCGCATGATCCGCGAGACATCCATCGAACGCCCGCTCGGCGCCGAGGCGGACGACACCATCGCCACACTCCGCGCGGCGGCCGAAAGCGCGCTCGCGCAGCAGGGCGTTGCACCGGCAGACATCAGCACGCTCATCACCGCTCACCTCCGATATGACGGCGGGGAAGCCACCATCCCCGTCGAATGGTCCGATCCCGCCGCGCTGCAGTCCGCATTCGAATCCGCCCACCGCCAGCGTTTCGGTTTTATCGACCCTAACCGCCCAATCATCATTGCGCGCATCTCCGCCGAAGCGGTCGGTCGCGGGGCGGATGCCGCTGACGCCGCCAACGACCTGCCCGCCTCGGCTCCTGCCAGCACCCCCAAAGCCACGGTCCGCATCGCCGGCGCCGCGCGCGACATTCCCGCCCTGCGCCGCGAGACGCTACCCGCCGGCTTTAGCCTGCAAGGCCCGGCGCTCATCCTCGAAACCGGGGCGACCACCTTTGTCGACGATGGGTGGCGCGCGGAGATCACGCCGCAGGGCGACCTGCTGCTTACCCGCACGACCGCCGAGGCCCCGCGCGCTATCGGCGCGGACGCTGATCCGATCCTGCTTGAGATCTTCAACAACCGCTTCATGGCCGTGGCCGAGGAGATGGGTCTCGCCCTGCAAACCACGGCCGCGTCCGTCAACATTCGGGAGCGGCTTGATTTCTCCTGCGCTGTGTTCGATGCGGCAGGCGGTCTCGTCGCCAATGCGCCGCACATCCCGGTCCATCTCGGCTCGATGAGCGCGTCCATCCGCGCAGTCATCAGCGCACGCTCGAATGACGGCCGGGGCATGAAGCCTGGCGACATCTACATGCTCAACGCCCCTCACGCGGGCGGCACGCACCTGCCTGACATCACCGTCATTTCCCCCATCATCCTGCCCGGCGAAAGCGCCCCCGCCTTCTTTACGGCCGCACGCGGGCATCACGCCGATGTCGGCGGCATAACCCCGGGCTCTATGCCGCCCGACAGCCGGACGGTCGAAGACGAAGGCGTACTGATCGAGAATTACCTGCTCGTCGAGGCTGGCCAGCTGCGCGAGGCGGAAACCCGCGCCATCTTCGCCACCGGCCCGCACCCCGCGCGGGACATCGACCGCAACCTCGCAGACCTCAAGGCCCAGATCGCTGCCTGCCTGCGCGGCGGGGAAGAACTTGGGCGCCTCGTCGCCCACTACGGTCGCGAGGGCGTCGCAGCCTACATGCGCCATGTGCAGGACAACGCCGCCGAACACATCCGCCGCGTGATCGACACACTGGCGCCCGGCCAGTTCGAAGCTCCGATGGACAACGGCGCCATCATTCGCCTCGCCGTAAAGCCAGACAAAGCCGCCCGCCGCGTCACACTGGATTTCACCGGCACCTCCGCCCAGAGCGACGCCAACTTCAACGCCCCGCTCGGCATCACGTACGCAGCGGCGCTGTATGTCTTCCGCACGCTGGTAGACGACGCCATTCCGCTTAACGAAGGCTGCCTTGCCCCCATCGACATCATCGTCCCCGAAGGTTGCCTTCTGAACCCGCGCCCAGGCGCCGCCGTGGTGGCGGGGAACGTCGAGACGTCGATGGTGGTGGTGGATGCGCTCTATGGCGCGCTCGGGCGCCTGGCCGCGTCGCAAGGCACGATGAACAACTTCACCTTCGGCGACGATCGATACCAGTACTACGAAACCATCTGCGGCGGCTCCGGCGCTGGCCCCGGTTTCGATGGCGCCTCCGCCGTGCAGACGCATATGACAAACTCGCGTCTCACCGACCCGGAGATCCTGGAGTCGCGATATCCGATCCTCATCGAGTGCTTCGACATCCGCCGCGGCTCGGGCGGCCCCGGCAAGCACCAAGGTGGTGACGGCGCCCTGCGCACCATCCGCTTCCTGCAGCCGATGACCGCAGCCATCCTCTCTAACCGCCGCTCGACCACGCCCTTCGGCCTCAGCGGCGGCGGCAATGGCGCGCCCGGCCGCAACGCCGTCCGCCGCGCCAATGGCGATATCGAGAACCTGCCCGCCACCGCCCGCGTCGAGATGCAAGCAGGCGACGCCTTCATCATCGAAACCCCCGGCGGCGGCGGCTATGGCGAGCCACCCGTTGAGGAGCCAGTGAAGGAATGACCCGGCTCACGCCCGACCTTGCAGAAAAGTTCGCGAACCTCGCCCTCGGCCACGTCGCGCGCGAGTATCCGAACAAGATGGACCATGTGATGTCCGGACCGGATGATGTGGTTGGCCCCCGCGCGGCTCATCCCATCTTCTTCGGTTCATTCGACTGGCATTCGTGCGTGCACGGCTACTGGCTGATGGCGCGCGCCCTGCGCCGCCATGCCGACATCGCCGCCGCCCCGCGCATCCGCGCAATCTTCGCTGAAGCTTTTATCCCGGCAAACGTCGCCGCCGAAGTCGCTTATCTCAATCGCCCGTCAGCGCGCGGCTTCGAGCGGCCCTATGGATGGGGCTGGCTGCTCGCGCTGCAGGCCGAACTTGAGCTGCACACGGAAGGCGAGTTCGCCACCGCGGCCATGAACCTGCGCCCTCTCGCCGAAACCTTTGCCCAGCGCTTTCGCGCCTTCCTCCCACTCGCCGACTATCCTGTGCGCACCGGCGTCCACACTTCTACGGCTTTCGCCATTCGCATGGCCGCCGATTGGGCTGAAGCCTTTGATCCCCGACTGTACGACCTGATGCGCGAGAAATGCCTCGCCTGGTACGGCGGCGACCGCGACTGCCAGGCGTGGGAACCCTCGCAGGACGATTTCCTCTCGCCCGCGCTGATCGAAGTCGAATGCATGCGTCGGATGCTCTCGCCGCCGGCATTCCGCGAATGGCTCGGCCGCTTCCTCCCACGCCTTGCGCAGGGCCACCCCACCCAGTTATTCGCCCCGCCAAAAGTCAGCGACCGCACCGATGGCAAGATCGCTCATCTCGACGGACTGAACTTCTCGCGCGCGTGGTGTTGGCGCGCCCTCGCAGCCCAACTTGGCGACCACCCCGTCTCTCAACGCGCCAACGAAGCAGCGACCCGCCACATCGACGCCAGCCTGTCACATGTTTCCGGCGACTATATGGGCGAGCACTGGCTCGCCACCTTCGCGATGCTCGCTCTGGATGCGTGATCCGCGCGACGGCTAGCGGCAGAGCGTTTCCTGCCGCTGCCGCACCATCTTGAACGATGCGTCCCGGTCGAGCTGCGAGAGTAACCCGCGCTGGTCCAGCCCCGTGAACACTGCCACCGCCTTCGCATAAAGCGGGCATGCCTCGCGCACCGCGCCATTGTCCGCATAGAGATCAGCCAGCATCGCCAACGTCACCCCCTGCGAACGCAGCAATTCCGGCCGCGCGCCGGGCGCTTCCGCTGCACGCGTGTTGATGTCCAGCTGCCCACGCAGCAGCGCAACGCCCTCCTCGAATCGCCCTGCCGTGGCCAGCGCCTGCGCCCGCGCCGCCAGCACGATACGCTCCGTGCGGATCGCCCCCTCGTCATCAGGCTCGAACGCAAGCAGGCCCGGCAACAACACCGCTGCGCGATCGAGCTCGGATACCGCCTCTGCAGCTCGACCGCCAACACCAAGCAGCGTTGTCCCGAGCGCCCAGTGCGCCTCGATCACCATGCGTCTGCCCAGCATGTCGTCCGGGTTCGCGTTAGCAAAGTCCGATGTCACGGCAACCAGCCTGCGATACTCCGGCTCGGAAGCCGCCTCGCCCACGCCATAGTAGATGGCCTCAGCCAACGCATCCTGTGATCGCGACGCAAGATACCAGTGCTCCCGCGCCGCGCGGTCCCGCGCCAACAGATCGCCCGCCAGGGTCACGGCTTCCTCCGCGCGCGCGCGCGCGACGGCATAGTCACCCTTCCAGTTGCCGAGGATCGCCCCCTCCAGCGCAATCCGCGTCGCCAGTGCGAGGCGCGCAGGATCGCTCGTTTTGACCTCGCCAAGGTGCTCCCGCGCGGCCTTCAGCAGGCTTCCCGCCGCATCCAGGTCCTGCGTCGAGTTCATCACCAGCGCCGCGCGCCGCACGGCGATCCCGGCACGCAGGCCCGCCACGCGCGCCTGATACTCCCCGCCCGACAGCCGGGCCGCAATGGCATCTGCGCTGTCGAGATTCTTCACCGCCTCGTCAAACTCGTCCAGGTTCGGCCGCGAACGCCCCGCCTGCAGATCGGCCACGCGCACCAGCCCGTCGGCCGCTTCCAACAATACGTCCGCCGGCGCCGATGGCGCATCCGCCAGTTGGTTGAGATAGCCCTGCGCCACGCGCGCCACGTCTCGCCGCATGGCCAAGGAATGCGGCGTCCGCTCCAGGCGATCATAAACATCGTAGAGCAGGTATTTCGCCAGGCTCCGCACTTCGGTGAAGCGCTGCTCAGCCTGTCGCCGCGCGGTCTCCGCCTGAGTCCACAGCGCCGTCGTCACCGACAGGCCAATCACCAGCGCCAGCGTCGCCGCGACGCCGCCCGCCACCCGCCAGCGTCGTCGCCGCAGGAACCGCCTGAACCCGTGCAGCCTGTCATGCGCCTTTGCCGCAAGCGGTCTGATCTCGAGCCACGCGCGGAGGTCAGCCGCCAGCGCGATGGCGGCGGGATAGCGCAGCTCGGCCTTGGGCGCACAGGCGCGCGCGATGATCGCGTCGAGATCGCCCTGCACCATTCGGCTGCGCCGGTGGCGCCATTCCGGCGGTCGGCTCGCAAACGCCTCGGACGTCTCGATGGCCTGCGAGGCAAGCGTGGTGGCATCCTCCATGTCCGCCCGCTCGCCCGTTAGCAGGACGCGCAATACAACACCAAGCGCAAACACGTCGTCAGCCGGTGTCGGCGATGCCCCGGCCGCGCGCTGCGGGCTGGCGTAGCCGCGCGTTTGCGGATGCATGGCCTCCGCCTCTTCCTCGCGCAGCAGGCGCGCCACGCCAAAGTCGACGATCTTTGGATCGCCCGCCTCGTTGACGAGGATGTTGGCCGGCTTGAGATCGGCGTGAACGATCAGGTTCTGGTGCGCGTGCTGAACGGCCTCGCAAACCTGGATCACCTTCTCCACGATCTGGCGCGGAGACAGATCGTTGTCGGTGACATACCTATCGATGGGCGCCCCGCGCACCAGCTCCATGATGAAGAACGGCGCGCCCGTCTCGTCCACGCCGCCATCGTACAGCTGCGCGATATGCCGATGGCTCAGCGTCGCCAGCGCCCGCCGCTCGCGGTCGAACAAGGCCTGCGCCGTCGCCGGAAACAGCGATGGCCGCACGCGCTTGATCGCCACCACGTGCTCGAACAGGCCATCGTCGCGCGCGGCGGCGAACACATCGCCCATGCCGCCCTGGCCCAGCCTGTCGACAATCCGATAGTGACCAATCCGCGCCGGCATTGGCGCGTCATCTGGCGAGAGCCCGCCCGTCGGCATCGCCCGCTCGGCAAGCTCGTCCGCCGCCAGAAGTCGCTTCACTTCGGTCAGCAATGCCTGAT
>Ga0075152_10000559_pt1 | contig 27400 bp, 31 predicted proteins | sample JI61114C2DNA_FD_70964 | JGI IMG/M metagenome (GOLD analysis project Ga0075152, IMG submission 70964) | Wastewater effluent complex algal communities from Wisconsin, to seasonally profile nutrient transformation and Carbon sequestration -... | ecosystem: Engineered > WWTP > Effluent > Algae...
AAGCGGGAGCGGTCTGCGTGATCCGTTATTTGCAGTGTCGCATTCTGCGTCATGCGCAGACTCTACGCGCCGAATGAATCGTCGATACCCCGACGATCGGGCACTACCCCACAGGTAACAACAGTGCGACAAGGTGTCTCGCAGCCTTGACTGGCGATTCCGTGCCCGGCACGGTTGCGTCCCATGGCAGAGCAACTGGTCGTCATGGACCACGTCGACAAGCACTTCGGGGATTTGCATGTCCTGAAAGACATCAACCTCACCGTCGACAAAGGTGAGGTCGTGGTGTTGATCGGGCCGTCCGGCTCGGGCAAGTCGACGCTGTGCCGCACCATCAACCGGCTCGAGACGATCGACTCCGGGTCGATCAGCGTGGACGGCCGCCGTCTCCCCGAGGAGGGCAGGGATCTCGCCGCCCTCCGCGCCGAGGTCGGCATGGTCTTCCAGTCGTTCAACCTCTTCGCCCACAAGACGATCCTCGACAACGTCACTCTCGGGCCGATCAAGGTCCTCAAGATGTCGAAGGCGGACGCCGAGGCCAAGGCGATGGACCTGCTCAAGCGGGTCGGCGTCGAGGTGCAGGCCGCCAAGTACCCCGCGCAACTCTCGGGCGGCCAACAGCAACGCGTCGCCATCGCCCGGTCGTTGGCCATGAGCCCGAAGGTGATGCTGTTCGACGAGCCGACCTCGGCCCTCGACCCCGAGATGATCAACGAGGTCCTGGATGTCATGGTGGAGCTCGCCCGCTCCGGCATGACCATGATCGTCGTCACGCACGAGATGGGCTTCGCCCGGAAGGCCGCCAACCGGGTCGTCTTCCTGGCCGACGGCCAGATCGTCGAGACGGCGACCCCCGAGGAGTTCTTCACCAACCCCCGATCCGATCGTGCCAAGGACTTCCTGAGCAAGATCCTCACCCACTGACCGTCCCCGACACCCCGACCACACCGCCACCCGAGCACCCCACCACCAGACACCCCAAGCACCCCAACCACCCACACCGGAGGAACCCCATGAAGAAGATCCTGGCCGTCGTCGCCGCAGCCGCGCTGGCGACCTCGCTGACCGCCTGCGCGAGCGGCGGCAGCGGCGCGAGCGCCGGCGGCGAGAAGATCAAGGTCGGCATCAAGTTCGACCAGCCCGGCCTCGGCCTGAAGCAGGGCGACAAGTACACCGGCCTCGACGTCGACGTCGCGACCTACATCGCGGGCAAGCTCGGCAAGACCCCCGCCCAGATCGAGTGGGTCCAGACCCAGTCGGCCCAGCGCGAGGACATGATCAGCTCCGGCCAGGTCAAGTTCATCGTCGCCACCTACTCGATCACCGACGCCCGCAAGGCGAAGGTGTCGTTCGCCGGCCCGTACCTGATCGCCGGCCAGGACCTGCTCGTCCGGGCCGACGACACGTCCATCACGGGCCCCGAGACGCTGGCCGGCAAGAAGCTGTGCTCGGTGGCCGGCTCCACGTCGGCGCAGAAGATCAAGGACAAGTACCCGGCCGTCGACCTGCAGAACATGAGCACCTACTCCGAGTGTGTCGCGGCGCTGGTCTCCAAGGGCGTCGACGCCCTCACCACCGACGACTCGATCCTGTCGGGCTACGCCTCCCAGGATCAGTACAAGGGCAAGGTCAAGGTGGTCGGCAAGCCGTTCACGCAGGAGCGCTACGGCGTGGGCCTGAAGAAGGGCGACACGGCGTTCTGCACCCAGGTGACGGACGCCCTCAAGGCCATGGTGAGCGACGGCTCGTGGCAGAAGGCCGTCGACGCGAACCTCGGCCCGGCGGGCTACAAGCCGCAGACCGGCAACCCGCCCGCCCCGGACGCCTGCGCCTGACCTGACGCGTCGAAACCGTGGGCCGCCTGACCGCGGCCCACGGCGTCCCCCAGAAGCCCTTGAACAGAAGGCCGACCCATGCTCGACATCCTCAGTCGCTACAACGTCCTGCTGGCGTTCGGACTGACGCTGCTGCTCGCGTTCCTGTCGGCGATCGGCGCGCTGATCATCGGCACGATCGTCGCGATCCTGCGGCTGTCGCCGGCCAGGATCCTGCAGACGATCGGCGCGGCGTTCGTGACGATCTTCATCAACACGCCGCTGACGCTGCTGATGGTGGCCAGCATCCTGGGCTTCACCTACATCCTGGGGATCAGGCTCGGTGCCAACACGACCGACAACGCCTTCTGGTGGGCCGTGGTGATGCTGAGCCTCTACCACGCGGCGTTCGTCTGCGAGGCGCTGCGCAGCGGCGTCAACACCATCCCGGCCGGGCAGGCCGAGGCGGCGCGATCGATCGGCCTGACGTTCGGGCAGTCGTTGCGGGAGGTCATCCTGCCGCAGGCGTTCCGGGGCGCGATCGCGCCGCTGGGCTCGACGCTGATCGCCCTGATCAAGAACACGACGGTGGCGGCCATCATCGGCGTGGCCGAGGCGGCCGGGCTGATGGCGACGATCATCGAGAACGAGACGGGCGGTCTGGGCGTGTTCTTCATCTTCGCCGTCGGGTTCGTCATCCTGACCCTTCCGCTCGGTGTCTGGTTCACCGAGCTGTCCCGGAAGCTGGCGGTGAAGCGGTGAGCAGCCCTGTCGTCCTGTTCGACTACCCGGGGCCCAAGGCCCTGCGGACGAACCGCATCCTCACCGTGGTGGGCATCCTCGGGGTGCTCGCCGTGCTCGCGCTCGTCGCCAAGAAGATGGGGGACGCCTCGCAGCTCGACCCCGCCATGTGGCTGGTCTTCCTCAACCCGGAGGCCTGGACCGCGTACCTGATCCCCGGCCTCATCGGCACGCTGATGGCGACCGTGTTCTCGGTCTTCCTGGCCGGCATCTTCGGCGTCCTCTTCGGCGCCGGACGGCTCTCCCACAGCGCGTGGGTCCGGCGCCCGAGCGGCGTGGTGGTGGAGTTCTTCCGGGCCGTACCGGTGCTGATCATGATGTACTTCTTCAAGTACCTGCTGGTCTGGGGCGGCTGGTTCGACAGCGCCTTCAACCCGCTGATCGCGGTCACCCTGGCGCTCACCCTCTACAACGGCTCGGTCATCGCCGAACTGGTGCGCTCCGGCGTCCACGCACTGCCGAAGGGCCAGCACGAGGCGGGGCTGTCGCTCGGCCTGACGCAGGGCCAGACGCTGCGGCTCATCCAACTGCCCCAGTCGCTGGTGGCGATGCTGCCCGCCCTCATCGCGCAACTGGTCGTGGTCCTGAAGGACTCCGCCCTCGGCGTCGCGATCACGTACCAGGACCTCGTGTTCTGGTCGAAGACGCTCGGGTCGGCGTACGCGAACACCGTCCCCGCGTACATCGTCGCCGCGGCCCTCTTCATCGCGCTGAACTATGCGGTGACGAAGCTGGCCGACTGGGTGGAGCAGCGGCTGCGCCGCACCCAGCACGTCGCCGGCCCCATCACCAACGCCGAGCCCAACGTCATCCAGGGCACCGGCGAGCCGGGCGACTCCGCCACGAACGCGCTCGACGACGTGCTCGAGCATCTCGGCCACGACGAGCCGGAGTCGCGCGGCTGACGCGGCCCCACACTCAGGAGTTGTCAAGTTAGCCCTGAACGGGTGACTGCTGAATCGTCAAGTCTGTGGCACAGTGAGATGTTCATTTCGAGTCACAGCGGGGGGCCACGAGTGTCGACTCATCCCAGTGCGGAACCGCCACGCGTCACGCGGATCGCTCGTCGGCGCGCCCTTGTGGGCCACGAGGCCGAGTACGAGGCGCGCGTCCGCGAGATGTTCGCGCTGATGAAGCAGCATCCTGGCTTCCAGGGCGCCGAGCTGATCCCCCCGGACGGCCCCGGTGGCACCTACCAGGTGGTCGTCAACTTCGACACCGAGGTCCACCTGGGCGAGTGGGACGCCAGTCGCGATCGGGAGACCATCCTGGCCGCGATGCGCCCGCTGGCCGAGGACGAGCCGTCCTACCGTCGGCTCACCGGGCTCGAGTCGTGGTTCGCCGGTCCGGTCGTGCCGGCGTCCATGCACCCGCCGCGGGCCCGGATGGCGTTCGTGACCTGGCTCGGGATCTGGCCGACGGCGTCCGCCTTCATCTTCTTCCTCGCCCCCGTGCTCACCCGCCTCGGGCTGCCGTTCCTGCTGGTCACCGCCGTCAACACGGCGCTGATCACGCTCGTGATGACGTATCTGCTCATGCCGCGGCTCACGCGAGCGCTGCGGTCGTTCCTGAACCCACCATCCCCGTAGGAGACGACGATGCCTCTCAGCCGGTCCCGCACACACCACTCGTCCCACCCCGAGCGGGAGGGAGATCGCACCCGGCCCCCGGTCTGGGTCCGGTCCGCCCATCCCATGGACGCCGTCGCCCTCGTCCCCCTCTGTGGCCAGCTCGGTCACGCCTCCGACGCGGACCAGATCGCGGCCCGGCTGATCGCGGACGCGGGCAACCCCGACTACGCCAACTGGGTCGCGGTGGACGCCGACGGTGTGATCTTCGGCTACGCCTGCGGCCATCTCGTGCGGATGATCTCGACGGGGGTCCCGACGGCGCTCCTGACCGCCCTGGTCACGGACGGCCAGGCACGCGGGCGCGGCGTCGGACGCAGCCTGATCGGCGCCTTCGACGACTGGGCCGAGTCGTGCGGCGCCAACGAGGCGGTCTACAACAGCGACGGCCGCGGGCACGGGACGCACCGGTCACTGGACGCCTACGGTTTCGCCCGCGACGGCCAGCGATTCGCGAAGATCTACTGAAGCGGCGCCGTGGCCGCGGGGACGTGCCCGGCGGCGTCCCCTATTTGATCCTGATGCCGTAGATGTGGCGGTCGTAGGACGCGACGACCAGCATGTCGCCGTACGCCGAGATCGTGGCCTCGGTGTTGGCGCCCAACTGGAGGGTCGAGTAGTCCTCACCGGTCGCCGGGTTGAACAGGTGGATCGTGCCGGCGGAGTCGGGCACCACGCCGTAGGGGGTGCCGTCCGCGCCGGTGATCAGCGTCGGAGACGACCACGAGTAGTTGGACATGTGCCGCCGCCACACCACCTTGCCGGTGGCCTTGTCGAGGGCGACCATGTCGCCCTCGCGCGGCGCCGTCGTCCGGGCGACGTTGAAGATGACCAGGTCGCCGAGGGAGCCCTGGCCGATGGCCGGCGTCCCGAGAAGGCCGCCGTTCACGGCCGCGTCGTAGTACGTCGGGATGTCGTACTGCCACACCTGCTTGCCGGTCAACGCGTCGATCTTGCGCAGGTTCGTGATCCGCTCGCCGCCGTCGGCGCCGCGCTTGTCCACCTCGTTGCCGGTGTAGAGGAAGACGCCGTCGGCGGTCGCGTCCAACACCAGCGAGGCGTCCGTGTCGTCGCCGACGTTCCGCATCCACAGGATCTGCAGGGTGTTGGCGTCCCAGCAGAACAGGTTGCCGTCGTTGTCGGCCGCGAACATGAGGTTGCGGTAGGCCACCGCGGAGTTCTCGATGCCGTGCTTGTGCGAGTCGGGGGAGGCGTAGACCATCTTCGTGATCTCGGGGTTGATGCTCACCTTCTTGGCGGCCGCGTCGAAGGACGCGTTGAGCTTCACCTTGTAGACCAGGCCGTTCTCGGCCGGCTCGATCAGAGTGTCGCTGGCACGGTTGACCAGCGCCGAGGAGTCGAACGCACCCCACTCCGGACGCAGCGAGCCGGGGTCGAGGCCGTCGATGAACGAGACCTCCTTGTTCTGGATCAGGTCGAACATCCGGTAGTGCCAGTAGCCGATGGTGCCGTTGCGGTCGTTCAGCCCCTGGCCCGAGTAGAGGAGCGGGAAGCCGCGCGGGTCGATCGAACCGGTGCCCTTGAAGCCGAACTTGACGTCGATCGGGTCCTTGGTCTGGCTGCCGTCGGCGAGGTTCAGCCGGTACACCTTGCCTTCGAAGACCGGGTAGATGACCTCGACGAAGTTGGGGTCGGCCACGAGCTTCGGGTCGAGGCTCATGGCCTCCTTGGTCGCCTGGGGCCAGTTCACCAGGAGCGGCTGGCCGGTCCAGCCGGCGCCGGGCCAGTAGGAGCCCTCGCCGCGGATCTCCCCGATCTCCTTGGACCAGGCGACCTCGAGTTTCTTCTCCTGGACGTTCGCCGTCCCGTAGGCCCCCCCGTTGCGGAAGTTGTTGCCGCGGAAGGTCAGCACGCCCTTCACGCTGGGGTCGGCGTAGGTCGCCGGGTCGCCCCACGCCACCGTCGAGCTCGGGGTGTAGGTGGGGATCGTCTGGTTCTCGCCGTTGAGCACCTTCCACCAGAACGTGCCCGGCTCGTCGGTCATCGGCCGCGTGAAGACCCCGTCGCCGGCGCTGGTCGCGGCCGTGTAGCCGGGCAGCGTCTTCGGGTCGAGGGAGAGCCTCGCCGGGTCCGTCTCGGCGCTCTGCGTGGGCAGCGCGGCGTCCGCGGGCTTGTTGGGCCGGGAGCCCTTGGTCACCGTCTCCGTGGAGCAGGCGGCCAGCGTCAGCAGCACCGAGGCGGCCGCCAGCGCCGCGGCGGCCTTGCGTCGGCGGTCCGGCGTGCGCTGGGGCATAGGTGTCACTCCTGCTGCTGAGGGGTGGACGCCGTCGGCGTCCGGTCTGGCTCGCGGCCGAGTCTAGGTGCTCGCCCGTGGTGGAACGGCGTGCCGCTCCGTCAGGTCCCGCCCTCGGCCGCGACCTGATCGGCGGCCTCGTCGGCGGCGGCGGCGTCCAGGTAGCGTCCGCCGCGCGGGACGAGCCCGTCCGCGGAGTACGCGTACAGCAGCGGGTGGCCGGCGGGGATGTTGAGGCGCTCGGTCTCTGCGTCGTCCAGGTCCTCCATGATCGCCGACAGTGCCCGCAGCGAGTTGCCGTGGGCGACGACGAACACATCTGCGCCGGACGCCAGCGCGGGCAGGATCGTCCGTGCCCACACGGGCGCGGAGCGCTCGACGACGTCGGCGAGCGACTCGCCCGACCCCGGCACCAGCGGCCCGCGGTCGGCGACGGGCGCCAGCGGCCAGGACGCCGCCTGGTCCGCGGACGCCGCGGGCGGGCGTCCCCGCATCGTCCGGCGCAGGGTGAAGAAGGCCTCCTCGCCGAGCAGGGCGCGGGCGTCCGCCTTCGACATCCCGGTGAGGCAGCCGTAGTCGCGTTCCACCAGGCGCCACGTCACCACCTCGGGGACGCCGACCAGGCCGAGCCCGGCGAGCAGTAGCTCAGCGGTGCGCCGGGCGCGCAGCATCGGGGTCGTGACGAGGAGGTCCGGGCGCAGGCCGGCGGCGGCCGCCAGGGACGCCGCCACGCCCACCTGCGCCTCGCCGGCCGGGGTCAGGGGGGCGTCGAGCAGGCCGGTGAACGTCGAGGTGGCGTTCAGCGTGCTCTCCCCGTGCCGCAGCAGCAGCAGCCGCCCACCCATGCCGCGAATCTAGCGGGCGGGCGGCGGTCGCGCGGGAGTGGCGGCCGGATAGCATACGCGCGTGCCCGCCCTCACCCCCGCCGTCCGGATGGGGCTGTCCGTCGGCCTCGCGACCGGCCTGTACGGCCTGTCGTTCGGGGCGCTCGCCGTCGCGGCCGGGCTGACCGTCGGGCAGACCGTCGCGCTGTCGGCGCTGATGTTCACCGGCGGGTCGCAGTTCGCGTTCGTCGGCGTCCTGGGCGGGGGCGGCACGCCCGGCGCGGCGGTCGCGGCGGCGTCCCTGCTGGGCCTGCGCAACGGCGTCTACGGCGTCGCGCTCGACGGGATGCTGCACCCGCCCGGACGCCTCAAGCCCCTGTACGCCCACCTGACGATCGACGAGTCGACCGCGACGGCGTCCGCGCAGGAGGATCCGGACGAGCAGCGCCGCGGCTTCTGGACGGCCGGGGTGGCCGTCTGGGTGTCCTGGACGCTCTTCACCGCCCTCGGCGCCGTCGCCGGCGGCGCCCTCGACCCGCGCCGCTGCGGCCTGGACGGCGCGGCCGTCGCCGCGTTCGTCGGGCTGCTCTGGCCGCGGCTGCACAACCGGGACGCCTGGGCCACGGCCGTGCTCTGCGCCGTCGTCACGGCCCTGCTGGTGCCGGCCGTGCCGCCCGGGGTGCCCATCATCGTGGCCGCGTTCGTCGCGTTCGGCCTGGCCACCTGGCAGCACCGGAGGGACGCATGACCGCCTGGGGATGGGTGCTCGGCGCCTGCGCCCTCGCGTACGCCACCAAACTCGTCGGCTACCTCGCGCCCGACTCGCTCGTGGATTCGCCCGCGATGCGCCGCGCCAGCGCGTCGGTCACGGTGGGGCTGCTGGCGTCCCTGGTGACGACGAACGCGTTCGCGTCGGGCCAGCACCTCACCCTGGACGCCCGCGTCGCGGCCCTGGTCGCGGCGCTGGTCGCGCTGAGGCTGCGGGCGCCGTTCCTGGTCGTGGTGATCGTCGGGGCCGTGGCGGCGGCGTTGGCCCGGCTCGTGGGCATGCCGTAGGTCGGACAGGTCGTACTCCCCGGCGGGCGGGGTCGTAAGGCCATCGGCGGATGTCGTACGCGACAGGGCGTCCCTACGCTGGTGACATGCTCTCCTCGCTAGAACTGCCGATCTTCGACACGATCGCCGGCCTGCCCGTGCACATTCTCGTGGTGCACCTCGCCGTGGTGCTCCTGCCGGTGGCGGCCCTGATGCAGGCCGTGCTGGTCTTCGTCCGGAGATGGCGGGGCCGCTGGGCCACGCCGACCCTGGTGGGCCTCGTGATCGGGACGGGCGCGGCGTTCGTGGCCAAGCAGTCCGGCGAGGCACTCGCGTCCCACGTCGGGAACCCCCGCACGCACGCCTTCTGGGGCGACATCCTGCCGCCGGTCTCCGCGGTGCTGCTGCTCGTGGCCGCGGCGTGGTGGTTCCTGCAGCGCCGCGAGGTGGTGCCGTCGCGTGGCCGGGGTGCGCCGACGGTCACCCTTCCGACGCTGGTGACCGGGCTGCTGTCCGCGGTCCTCGCGGTCGCCGCCGCCGTGATCACGGTCCTCGTGGGTCACTCCGGGGCGCAGGCCGCCTGGGGCGGGCGTATCGACGCAGGGGGCACCGCGACGGCCGCGCCGGCGGCGTCCAGTTCGTCGTCAACCTCCTCCGCGCCCGCCACGTCGTCGACGAAGTCGACCGCGCCGACGACCGCCGCCGCCGCCGCGCTGACGCTGGCGGCCGTCAAGGAGCATGCGACGGCGTCCAGCTGCTGGAGCGTCATCGACGGGAACGTCTACGACCTGACCGCGTGGATCACCAGGCACCCGGGCGGTCAGTCCGTCATCAAGGGCCTGTGCGGGACCGACGGCTCCGCCGACTTCACCGGCCAGCACGGGGGCGATAACGGCGTGGCGAGGGACCTGAAGACCTTCTTGAAGGGCCCCCTCGTCGGCTGACCAAGCTCTCAGGCGCCGACCAGATGCAGGACGGCCCGGGCGTAGGCGCGTTCGGCGTCCACCTCGGCGTGCCGGGTCCCGTCGGTCAGGATGACGACGAAGCCCGGTCCGACGGCGTCCAGGCTGACGAAGTGCGACCCCAGCAGGCCGCGCAGCTGGTCCTCGCGGGGCAGCCACAGGACGAGTTGGGCGTCGATGCTGTCGAGCGCCCACTCGGTCGTGCCGTTGAAGCGGACGAGCTGCTCGCCGAGGGCGTCCGAGATCTCGATCGTCATGTCGCTGACGACGAAGATGTCGTCGTCCAGGTCGCGGTCAGGGATCATGAAGCGGTCGCCGCTCCCAGGCGTCCAGGGCACGCCCGCGTCGCGGAGGCGCTCGGCCAGTTCACGCGTGATCATGGCGTCCTCTCGTCGTCGGTGCCGACAGCCTACGTCCCCCAGGGGGGACGCTGATCGTCCCCTGGGCCGACCCTGGGGACGAGGTTTCGCCGGGCGGGGCACCGGCACACTGGACGCATGCCCATGTACAACCAGCCGCCCCGCTGGAGCGATCCCGCCCAGACCGACCCCTACTCCTTCCAGCGCTCCTCCGCGCCTCAGCAGCCCGCGCAGATGGTGTACGCGCCCGTCGGCCGGAGCAAGGCCGCCGCGGATGAGCGCCTGTTCGCGATGATCGCGCACCTCTCGGCCGCCATCGCCTGGATCGTGTCGGCCGGCTGGCTCAACTTCGTCGGCCCGCTGGTCGTGTGGCTGCTCTTCCGCGATCACTCGCCGTTCGTCAGGCGGGCCGCGGCGGGCGCCTTCAACTTCACCATCGGCATGACCATCATGGGCGTCGTCGGCTGGATCATGGTGTTCACCATCGTCCTCGCCCCGATCGGGCTGATCCTGATCGCGCTCAGCGGCGTCCTCGCCATCGTCCTCGGCGTCGTCGGCGCCCTGCGCACCTGGCGGGGCAAGAGCTACGACTATCCCTGGCAGACCCGCATCCTGAGCTGATCGGACGCCTCGCGGAGGCCGCCGGACCACGGTCCGGCGGCCTTCGTGCTGTTCCGGCGGGGGTGGGGTACGCCAGACTGGGGCCGTGTCCATGACGATGGCCGATATCGATGCCGTCCGCGTGTGGTGCCTGGAGCGGGCGGTGGAGCCGCGCGTCACCGGACGGCACATCGACCTGTTGGCGGCGGCCAACCCCGGGACGCCGTTCGCCCGGCTGCGCTACCTGAACACGCGGCGCTGGCAGCTGCACTGGCGGGACGCCGACGGGGCCTTCCACCTGTACCGCAACCTCCCGGCCGCCGAAGACGTCTCCGAGCTCCTGCGCTTCCTGGCCGCCGACGGCGAGCCGCTGTTCTGGCCCCACCCGGCGCTCTGACCCGCGGACGGCCACCGATAGGTCGTGCATCGGCTAACGACTGGATTACTACCGGCGCCGGGGTAGAGACGCCCGCGCATCGGCCGCCTAGGGTCAAGGTCATGGAGCGCGCACTGAACGTCCTCGGGAACCCGCTGGTGGCCTGCGGGAACGACCCCGTGACGGGGTACTTCCGTGACGGCACCTGCCGGACGTGCGCCGAGGACCTGGGCGGCCACACGGTGTGCGCGATCATGACGACGGACTTCCTGGCCCACCAGCGGGCGATCGGGAACGACCTGGTGACGCCCCTGCCCGAGTACGGCTTCCCCGGTCTGGTGCCGGGCGACCGCTGGTGCGTCCTGGCGGCGCGGTGGTTCCAGTCGTACCGGGCGGGCGTCCCGGCTCCCATCATCCTGGCCTCGACCGAGGCCCACGCGCTCGATGTCGTGCCGCTGGCCTGCCTTGCCGAGTGCGCGGCCGACGTGCCCGACGACGCCTCGTCCCTGGTCTGACGGCTACGCCTCGGACGCCGCCGCCTCGCCTCGGCGCCCGTCGCCCGCCAGGGCGAACGCGAGGTAGCCCGCCGCGGCGAGCGTCACGCCGGCGGTGATCGCGAAGATCGCCTGGTAGGACAGCAGCGTGACCAGCAGGGCGCCGAGCGCCACCGAGATCGCGTACGGGACGCCGTTGGCCAGGCCCACGGCGGTCGAGACGCGTCCGAAGACCTCCTGCGGCGTCCGGGTCTGGACGAGGGTGTTGAAGGCCACCATCAGCGGCGGCAGCGCGAACCCCGCGGCGACCACCGCACCCATCGCCACGGCGAAGATCGGCACCCCCGCGACGACGCCGAGCGCCGCGGCCAGCAGGGCCAGCGAGCCGACGACGACCGCGACCTCGCCGAACCGCTTGCAGAAGCCGGCGCTCAGCAGTCCGCCGATCACCGCCCCGACGCCCTGCACCGTCAGGACGACGCCCAGGAACGCGGCGGGCATGCCGAAGAAGTCCAGCACCGAAAAGATGGCCGACTCGACGAACCCGAGCACCAGATTCGCCGCGCAGTAGCCGAGCAGCAGGCGTCCGAGCACCGGGTCTCCCGCCAGGAAGCGCAGGCCGGCCAGCACCTCCTCCCCGAGATGGGACGCCGCCGGCGCCGGGGCGTCCTCGAGGATCCGGATGCCCGCGATCAGCACGGCCGCAACCACGAACGAGGCGGCGTCCAGGAGCGCGACCGGGCCGCCGCCGGCCGCGGCGAACAGCCCGGCCCCGGCCAGCGGCCCGAAGAGCCGGAACATGTGGCTGATCGTCGTGAGCAGGCCGTTGGCGTCCACGAGCTCGTCGGGGGGCAGCAGTTCCTTGGCGAGGCCGGTGTGGGCGGCGGGCAGCACCACCTGCGAGACGCCGTACAGGAACGCGACCGTCCAGATCAGCCAGACGTCGGACGCCGTCCGCACGGCCAGCAGCGGCAGGACGATCAGCGCCGACGCCAGGTTGCCCCAGACGGCGCAGGGACGCCGCCGCACCCGGTCGATCAGCACGCCCAGGGCCGGCCCGAAGAGCGACGGCACCATCATGAAGAAGAACGTCAGGCCCGCCAGGCCGTTCGAGCCGGTGAGGGTCTTCACCCACAGCGACAGGACGATGAACAGCAGTTGATCGCCGAGCGAGGAGATGGCGAGCGCCGAGAAGAGGCGTCCGTAGCCGGGACGCCGCAGGATCGCCAGGTTCATCGCCGCGCGAGCTGCGAGCGCCGGAGAACGATGTCGCCGAACGCGCTCTGGGCCCGGATCTCAAGGCGCGGGCCGTCGTCCGCGGGGGCGTCGGCGGCGTCCAGCTTGTTGCGCACCTTCCCGGCGCCGGCGGTGACGTCGACCCAGGTGGCCACGCCCTCCGCGATGCCGAAGCCGAGGTTGCCGAACCGGGTGGACGCCGCGATGGTGCCCGCGCGTGCGTTGCGGACCTCGACCTCGCCGGAGGTGGTCGTGGCGCCGAGGGTGCCGGCGACGTCGTCCACGCGGACATCGCCGTTGGCCGTCGTCGCGCGGACGTCGCCCGTGACCGACTGCAGCCGGATGGAGCCGTTGGAGGTCTTGCAGACGGCCGTCCCGTCGATCGACGCCACCCGGATGTCACCGTTCGCCGTTGTCAGGGACGTGTGGCCGGTGAGGCGTCCCGCGCGGATGTCGCCGTGCGTGGTCTTGACCGTGACCTCGGCGCTGTCGCCGACGGTGACGTCGCCCATCGACGTCTTGACCGCGATCTCGCCGAAGACACCGTCGAGCCGCACCTCGCCGTACGCGCCCTCGGCGCTGACCCGCGAGCCCCGGGGGAGGATGACCCGGACGCCGGGGCCGTCCCCGGACGTCAGCCAGCCGAGGAACCCGGGCGCTCGCGGGACCGTGACCTCGAGGTGGCCGTCGGCGTAGGTGACGACGGCGTCCTCGGGGCCGACCCGGTCGCCGCGGCGTCCGGTGACGACGACGGTCGTCGTGGCCACGTCGGACGCCTCGCAGACGATGTCGCCGGCGGGCACGGACAGCGTCGCGCGGATGGGCTGGGGGGTGTCGAAGGTGTGTTCGGTGCGCATGATGTCTCCTCGGGTGGTCAGCGGAGCCAGCCGGTGAGGCTGTCGCCGGTCCAGGTGGTGCGGTCGCGGCGGGCGTCGGCCGGACGCCGTCGGCTCGCCAGGTCGAGCGGCTCGGGGCCGCGGTCGAGGGCGACCCCGCACACGCGGACGAGCCAGGCGTTGGCCGACAGGCCCTCGGCGCGGGCGGCGTCCTCGATGCGGGCCTTCAGCGACTCCGGCGGGCGGAAGTTCACCCGGGCGGTGGTGTCGTCCTCGTCGAAGCGGGGCGTGGGGGCGGGGGCGCTGTTCGGCTGGCGGAACTCGGGCTCGGGTGCCGGCGTGACGGCGAAGGTGACCTCGCGTCCGCGGAGGCGCAGATCGACCGCACCCGGGGCGATGTCGCGGGTGATCTCGTCGGCGGCGGCGCCGAGGGCGTCCAGGAGCGTGAGGCGCGCGGCGGCGTCCAAGGCGGGGAGTAGGCGGTCCGCGAGCGCGACGGCCGACTCGCCGCCGGCCGCGGCCGCGACGCCGAGTTCGCGGCGAAGGTGGTCGACGTACGGCGTGAGGTCCATGGCCCCACTGTGGCGCCATGATGGCGCCATTGTCAAGCGGATGGCGCCTAGGGCGCGGCCTGGAGGTAGCGGGTCGCCCGCCGAGTGCCCGGCGCGGCGTGACCGCGGGCGCGGACGCCTGCGCCACGAACCAGCGGAAGAGCGCCTGGGCGTCGGGATCCGCGGCGCTCATCAGCTCGGGACGCCACTGGACGCCGACCACGGCCGCCCCGCCGGACAGCTCGACGGCCTCGATGACGCCGTCGGGGGCGCGGGCGACGACGGTGAGGCCGTCGCCGAGGTGGGCGATCGACTGGTGGTGGAACGAGTTGACCAGCGCGCGTCGGTGCCCGAGCGCGACCGCGAGGAACGACCCGGGCTCGATGGTGACCTCGTGGCTGCCGTGCTCGGGCGCCCCGGTGCCGGCGTGGCGCAGGTTGGTGCCGGCGGCGGCGTTGTCCTGGTGGAGGGTGCCGCCGAGGTAGGCGTTCAGGAGCTGGACGCCGCGTCCGACGGCCAGCACGGGCAGGTCGAGGTCGAGTGCGACGTCGAGCGCGGCCCACTCGTAGGCGTCCCGGACCGGGCTCGGCATCTGTGTGCCGACCAGCGGCGACTCCCCGTAGAGCAGTGGGTCGACGTCCTCCCCGCCGGCCAGCACGAGGGCGTCCGCCAGGCCGAGTTGGCGGCTGAGGAGCGTGGTGTCCTCGGTCGGCGGCAGCAGGATCGGGACGCCGCCGGCGTCCACGATGGAGCGGTGGTAGTCCTCTTCGAGGGCGACTCGGCGGTGGCCGCGGAACGGGTGCTGGGCAGCCGCGTCGCACGCCGTGATCACGGCGACGACCGGTCGTACGTCGATCGACATCAAGACTCCCTTGGCCCCGGGTGGGCACAATGTAGCAACGCAAACCGCTCGCCGTCGCGCACCCTCGCCGGGAGCGCCAATCACGCTTTGACATGGGGAGTTGCGCATATGAACCTGCGGATGGTCGTCACCTTCGGGCTGGTGGCGACCGACGGCCACGGCCGGCCACGACGAGCGTTCCGATCGTTAGTGGAGGGGGGTGCGGCGGCGTCCTGGCGAGGGCTTCCGGTTGGGCGCGTGCGGTGCCACAGTGAGGCATGGCCACCGTCCTTCTCCGCGCCCTCCGCGACGACCCGACCGCAGCGCTCCCCCTGGTGCTCCTGGCTCCGTTCCCCCTCGACGGACGCGCCTGGGAGAAGGTCGCGGCCCACCTCACCGGGACGGTGCTGGTGGTCGACCCGCCTGGCTTCGGCGGTGACGCCGACGGCGTCCCGAGCCTGGAGGGCTACGCCCGAGCGGTGCTGGACGCGTTGGACGCCGCCGGCGTCGGACGGTTCGTCGTCGCGGGCAACTCGATGGGCGGGTACACCGCCATGTGCCTGGCCGAACTCGCGCCCGACCGGGTCGCGGGCCTGGGGCTCTTCGGGACCAAGTCGACCGCGGACGCCGACGCCGCCCGCGCGAACCGCCTCGCCATGGCGGAGGCGGCCCAGGCCGGGACGCCGGCGTCCGAGCTGCTCGCACCCCTGAAGGCGAACCTGCTCGGGGCGTCCACGAAGGCGGCGCGGCCGAAGGTGGTCGCCAAACTGGACGCTCTGGTGGGGGAGGCGACGGCGTCCGGGGTGGCCTGGGCGCAGCGCGCGATGGCGGGGCGTCCCGACCGGACGGACGTGCTGGCCGAACTCGGGGCGCGCGGCGTCCCGGCGGTGGTGGTTCACGGCGCGGAGGACGCCCTGATGGACGCGGCGTCCCAGGAGGAGATGGCCGACGCCCTCGGCGTTCAGCGCATCGAGGTCCAGGCGTGCGGGCATCTGGTGCCCCTCGAGGCGCCCGACGTGGCGGGAGCGGCCCTGCTGGCTTTGGTGGAGACCGCTTGACAAGGAGGAACACGGTGAATGGGTGGGCTGAGAGCTATGACATCGTCGTCATCGGCTCGGGAAGTGCGGGCTTCGCGGCGGCCATGACGGCCGCCGATGCGGGGCTCACCGCGGTGATCTGCGAATCGACGGACAAGTGGGGCGGGTCGTCCGCGATGTCGGGCGGCGGCATGTGGTTGCCGAACAACCCGCTGATGAAGGCGGACGGCGCCGGGGACTCGCGCGAGGAGGCGCTGGCCTACCTGGAGGCGACCGTCGGGGACGCGGGGGTGTCCACGTCGCGGGCGCGCAGGGAGGCGTTCGTCGACTCCGTGGACGACTTCGTCACCACCGCCCAGAAGTACGGCATGTTGCTTGCGCGGGGCGCCGACTACCCCGACTACTACCCCGAACGCCCCGGCGGCAAGATCGGCCGGGCGCTCGAATGCGAGCCGTTCGACGCGCACGCGATCGGCGAGTGGTGGGCGTCCTCCCGCGGACAGGACGGGGTCGCGTTCGCCGTGAAGACCGACGACGTGTGGCTGCTGGCGCGGGCCTGGAGCACGGCGTCCGGCATGGCGCGCGGCGCCCGGGTGGTGGGCCGCATGCTCGGCGGGGCCGTGAAGCGGCAGCAGCTCGTCGCCTGCGGGGCGGGGCTGATGTCGTCGTTCCTGCAGATCGTCGTGCTGGACCAGGGGACGCCGCTGTGGCTCTCGTCGCCCCTGGAGGAGTTGGTGGTGGACTCCGGGCGCGTCGTCGGGGTGGTCGTGACGCGGGGCGGCGTGGCCACGCGGGTCGAGGCGCGGCGCGGGGTCGTGCTGGCCGGCGGCGGCTTCGACTACAACGACGCGTGGCGCCAGCAGTACACGGGCGTCAAGGCGGGCTGGTCGTCGGGCAGCAAGGGCAACCTGGGACATCCGCTCGAAGTCGCGATGGCCGCCGGCGCGGACGTCGGTGTGTCCGTCGAGTTCATGGAGGACGCCTGGTGGGGCGGCTCGGTGCCTGCCGCCGAGGCCGGGGGGCAGCCGATGTTCATCGTGGGCGAGCGGTCGATGCCGTTCTCGATCATGGTGGACGCCGCGGGCAGCCGCTTCGCCAATGAGTCGGAGTCGTACGTCGACCTCGGCCACCACATGCTCGGCCACCCGGTGCAGGGGCCGTTCTGGCTGATCGCGGACGCCCACCACGCGCACCGCTACCTGCGCACCTACGCGCTCGATCCGCGTGCCAACAAGGCCATGAAGGCTGCCGGGATCATGCACTCGGCGGGCAGTCTGGCCGAACTGGCGGCGTCCATCGGGGCGGACGCGACCACGCTGCGGGCCACCGTCGACCGGTTCAACGGGTTCGCGCGGGCGGGCATCGACGGCGACTTCGGACGCGGTAACTCGGCCTACGACCGCTACTACGGGGACCCGTCGGTGCGGCCGAACCCGAACCTCGCGCCGATCGAGAAGGCGCCGTTCACGGCGCTTCGCGTGGTGCCGGGCGACCTGGGCACGAAGGGCGGCGTCGTCACCGACGAGCACGCCCGGGCGCTGCGGGCCGACGGGTCGGTCATCGAGGGGCTCTACGCCGCCGGCAACAACTCGGCGACGGTGATGGGGCACACCTACCCCGGCCCCGGATCGACCATCGGACCGGCCGTCGTCTTCGGGCTGCGGGCGGTTCGGCACATGGCGGCGAGTTGATGGTGAGTTTGGTGACCGAACTCGGTCACCAAACTCACCACATGTTGCGGGTCAGGTGGTGACGGCGTCGACCACCGGCACCAGGGCTCGCTTCGGCGCGGTCGCGGCGCAGGTGAGCAGGGCCGGGGGAGCCAGGTCGTCGTGCCCGTGGACGTCGAGGCGGCGTCCCGCGAACACGATCTCGACGAGCCAGCCGTCGTCGGCGTGGTGCTCGGACGCCGCCAGGCCGCGGTCCCAGGGGGCGACGCCCAGCGCGAGCGAGGCGGCCAGGAGCGCCGCCTGCTCGTGCGGCGTCCGGCCGATGACGCCACGGAGGTGGGCCGGGTCGGGGGTGCCCGCACGGTGGGCCGCCACGAGGGCGACGGCCTCGTCGGGTGGGACGTGGCCGTAGAGGACGCCGTCCGGCATGACCGCCACGTTGGCCGCGAACCGGTCGCCGCCGAGGTGGGTGCACTCCCAGGTCTCGACGGGGTAGGCCGCGGCGAGGGCGGACGCGACGCCGCGTCCCCTGAGGGCGCAGCACGCGTCGTGGCGTCCGTGGGTGCACACCAGCAGGACGCCGGTGCGGGTGCGGGGGTTCGGCCCAGGGGCGTAGGTGGCGGGACTCGCGAGGGCGTCCAGGGCGCCGCCCCAGCCGCCGTCGGCGTCCCGGGTGCCCCAGAGTTCGACGCCGAGGCGGGCGTCCACGACGCACCAGCGGGGCGGGCCGTCGGGCGTACGCGGGCCAGGCCTGCGAATCAGTTCCAGCCGGGCGGACGCCGCCGCCAGGGCGTCGTCGAGGGCGTCCAGCGCTGTCGCGGGGGCCTGGACCGAGGCGCGTACGTCGGCGGCCCAGCCGCCGTCCTGCTCCAGCAGCAGCCAGCGGGACGCGGGCGGTGCGGTCCCGATCGGCGTGTCGCCACGGCGGCGGGCGGCGTCGGCGCAGCGGTCGTCCGGGTTCGGGGTCGGCTGCGACTGCATGAAGCGAGGGTACTTGTCGCGGCCCTCCCGCTGGGTGAACCTCGGTTCGCGTCCGCCGCCGCGTTCGGCGGCCCGCCATCGCACGTTCGCTGCCACGATGGGGTGATGGACGGCGTCCGCGTGCTCAGGGCCGACGACCCCCGCGCCCCGGCGCTCGCGGGGGCAGGCTGGCGCGTCCTGGCCCGTTCGTGGGCGGCTGAGCTTGACCTGACAAGGATCGACGCCCCGCACCTCGGCGGGCTCGTCGACCGGGCGACCGGCGCCGGGTTCACGATCCGGGCACTTCGTAAGGCCGATGTGGCGGACGTGCTCGCCCTGGACGCCGCTACGGCCGGCGACTACGTCGGCGGCCCCGCGAGCGCGCACGATCGGCTCACGCCCGAGTCGGCCGCGGTGGGCGCCGGGCGCCTGGGCTTCGGCGCGTTCGCGCCGTCCGGGGAACTGATCGGGATGACCTACCTGGACGTCACCGAGGGCCGGCCGATAGTGGAGGTCGACTTCACGGTCGTCGCGGGCGAGCATCGTGGACGCGGACTCGCAACCGCGCTGAAGGCGTTCGCGGTGCTGGAACTCGCGCGCCGGGGGCTCCGGAGCGTGCGGACCGGTGGCTCCGCCGACAACCCCGCGAGCGTGGGCGCCAACGCCCGCGTCGGGTTCGTCGTCGACGAGCACTGGCTCACCCTCGCGCCGCCCGCCTAGGTTCTTCGAATCAGCCTGGCCTGTTCGAATCAGCCTGGCGATGTCGGCAGGCGTCCTTGCTTGACGTAGGCGGGTTCGAAGAATCGCCCGCGTCCCGGGCGCGGACGGCGTCCCACCCCGGAGCGGCAACAAACCGCACCCGAAACCGGACCACTCAGAAACCGCACCCGATGCCAGCCGACAAACAGATCGCACCCGACGTCGGAGCGGCCTATCTGACCACGGCGAGGCCCTCGACGAGGAGCGTGCGGGCGGCGTCCCCGAACTCGGAGGCCGCCACGGACTCCCCGGCGATCAGGCGTTCGATGGCCGGCCGCAGGTCGCCGGGAAGCGTGAGGCGTCCGGCGCGCGACTTCACGATCAGATGCCCGTCGGGGGCGTCCGCCAGCGAGGCCAGCACGTGGGGCCGCAGGGAGAGAACGGCAACCGAGCCAAGGCCTGCGATCCCCGGGCCGTCGCCGAGGGCGTCCGCGCTCACCAGCGTGGCGACCGGCCCGAGCGCTGCTGCCCGTTGGCTGCCGCGGGCCATGCCGGCGAGGGTGGCGGCGAGGTCATCCAGCCGGACGCCGGCCACCGCGGTCTCGACGGCCTCCCGGGCCGCGGCGGCGTCGGCGCGCAACTGGGCGGGATCACCCACGTCCACCCCCAGTGGCAGCGAGGCCCGAACCGCGGGGTCGTCGGCCAGCGCCGCCCGGACGGCGTCCAGGTAGGCCTCGGCGAGGTGATGACCCGTCCAGGCGTGGATTCCGATGGTCAGGTGGATCGTCAGCCCCCCGAGCGCCCGCGCCGAGTGCACGAACCCGCGCGGCAGGTAGAGCACGTCGCCGGGGGCGAGGTCGGCCTCCAGCAGCGGCTTCTGGGACGCCGCCGCCTCGACCTGGCCGGCGCGCGCGTCCCAGGTCTGGGACCGCAGCGGGCTCACCAGCACCGGCGGGTGGACGACCCACCGCTTCGCGCCGTGCACCTGCACCACGAACACGTCGTGCACGTCGTAGTGCGCCGAGAAGCCCTGGGACGCCGCCGGCGTCACGTAGGCGTTGACCTGCACCGGGTGCCCCAGCTCGGACGCCAGCGCCGCCGAGAAGTCGGCGATCGGCGTCCAGGTACGGTGCAGCGCCTGCAGCACCACGGTCGCCCCGCCGTCGAGGAGTCGGCGCACCTTGTCGTCGGAGACCTGGTCGCCGATCCCGGCGCCGACCCCGCCCCCGGCGGTGAACGCCGACTCGGGCAGCGTGGCCCCGTCGCGGGCGACGCGCAGGAACGGCGTCCTCAGGCCGCGGCGGGCGATCAGTTCGTCGACGGCGTCCGGGCCGAAGAGGTCACCGAAGTCGCCCGCGTCCCGCATCGTCGCGGACGCGAGCAGCGCGTCGCGTCCCCAGGCGGCGGCGAAGGCGTCCAGGCCGGGCCCGAACAGCCGCCGCAGCGCGGGGGTGTCGTCGGCGAGCACCTACTCGGACGCCGGGTCGGCCGATCCGTAGGTGAGTGTCCCGGCGACGCCGTCGGCGCCGCGGTCCGCCCCGCGATCGCTGACGGAGATGGCCTCGTCGGCACCGAGGTCCGCGCCGTGATCGTCGCCCAAGGCCCCCTCAGCCGCGTGGTCGGCGCCATGGTCGTCGTGCTTCGGCTTGAGCGGCCCGGGGGCCTGGTGCTCGGCGCCGGCGTCCGCGCCGTGGTCGCTGACGGCCCCGGCGTCCCAACTCTTGTCGCTCATGTGCGCTCCTGTCTCGTGGTGCTTCGAGCCTGCGGCACCCGCCGGGCGCAGGGAAGGGCGCGCCGGTCACGAAATCGTACCGAGGGACGCCGCCGGCTCAGCTCGTCACGTCGCGGGTGGTGAAGCGGGCCCAGGCGGCCAGGACGAACACCACGATGTACGCCGCGTCGAGCTGCAGCCCGCGCACGACGTTGGTCGTCAGGATCGGGTCGCGCACCAGGTCGACCGCGTTCAGGAACCAGTGCGTGAGCAGCCACGGCTGCAGCCAGGCGAGCTGGGTGACGCCCTCGGCGATCCATGACAGCGCGACCACGACCATCGTCGCGATCGTCGCCGCGAGCGGCTGCTCCGTGAGCGTCGAGACGAACAACCCCACGGCGCCCAGCGCGGCGACGCCGACGCCGAGATAGCCGACCACGAGTACGGTGCGCCCGAGCGCGGCGGCGAACGGCAGCGGCGTCCCGGACATGCTCGTCATCGGGTCGGCCCCGAACAGCGCCACGCCCAGGACGACCCCGACGACCGCGACCAGCAGCACCGCCGCGAAGGCCCCGACGACGATCGAGGCGTACTTCACGGCCAGCAGCCGCGTCCGTCCGGCGGGCACCGTGAGCAGGTAGCGCAGGGTGCCCTGCTGGGACTCGCCCGCGATCGAGTCGCCGGCCACCATCGAGATGGCCAGCGGCAGGAAGATCGTGGTCTCCAGCGTCAGGGACGCGATCGCCAGGAACGGCCCGTTCGTCGCCGCCCCGACCAGCCCGCCGCCGGGACGCCCGCGCTGCACCTTGAGCGCGATCCCCATCAGGATCGGCACCACTGTGAGCACGGCGAGCCCGAACTGGTTGCGGCGGCGTCCGAAGACGAGGCGCAACTCCGAGCCCAGCAGCCTAAGGGCCGACATCGAAGCCCTCCCCGGTGAGGCTGACGAAGACGTCCTCCAGGCTCGGGGACGCGCAGGTGAACCCCCGCACCCGGACGCCCGCGCCCACCAGCGCGGCCACCGCCGCCTCGGGGGCGACGCCGCCCGGATCGCCCGTCACCTTGTCGCCCGCGGCCGACGCCGTGACGCCCAGCCCGGACAGCACCCCGACCGCGGCGGCGGCGTCCGGCGTTGTCAGTTCGAGAACCGGACGCGCCTTGGCGCGCAACTCGGCCAGCGGGCCCTGGGAGACGAGGCGTCCGCGCGACATCACGCCGACGTGGGTGCAGAGCTGCTCGACCTCGCTCAACAGGTGGCTCGACACGAGCACCGTCGCGCCGTCGGCGGCCAGGGACGACACCAGGTGGCGCACCTCGCGCGTGCCCTGCGGGTCGAGGCCGTTGGTCGGCTCGTCGAGGACGAGCAGGTCGCGTGGGCGCAGCAGCGCCGCCGCGATCGCCAGCCGCTGCCTCATGCCGAGTGAGTAGGCGCGGTACTTCTTGGACGCCGCGGCCGTGAGTCCGACGCGGTCGAGGGCGGCGTCCACCCTCGCCACCGAGCTGCGTGCCTCGGCGGTGCGGTCGGCGGCGTCGAGGCGGTGGAGGTTGGCCCGCCCCGAGAGGTAGGGCTGGAACGCGGGCCCCTCGACCAGCGCGCCGACGCGGGGGAGCGTGGCGAGGACGGCGTCCGGCATCGGGTTGCCGAGCAGCTCGCAGGTGCCCGCGCTGGGGCGGATGAGCCCGAGCAGCATCCGGATCGTCGTCGTCTTGCCCGACCCGTTCGGGCCGAGGAAGCCGTAGACGCTGCCGGCGGGCACGTCGAGGTCGACGCCGTCGACGGCCGTGAGGCGTCCGAACCGCTTGGTCAGCCCGGCGCTCGCGACCGCCGCGGTCACGCGCCCAGGGCGGCGTAGAGCGCGTCCGGGGACACCGCGCCCGCCGCCACGCGCCCGTCGTCGGTGAGGACGACGCTCATCAGCGTGCCGTCGAGGAGGCGTCCACTGCCCCACGAGCCCGACACCCTCGGCAGCGAGTTCAGCAGCGCGCCGAGTTGTCCGGACGCCGCCTGCTCGCCCGCCGCCGGGGTTACGACCACGGTCGTCCAGCCGGTGCCCTTGACGGTGGGCTTGGGCTGGGTCGTGGTGTTGGCTCCGGACGGCGGCGGGGTCGGCTCCTGACACGACATGCGCGCCGGGCAGACGGACGCGGCGGCGTCCTGCTCGGTGACCTTTGCCCCGGCAGGCGGGGTGAAGGCGAAGACGGAGGCGTCCGGGGTGGCGAAGGACACGGACGTGAACGCGACGTCGATGGCGTCGGTGCCGTCGTGGGCCAGCACCTGGACGCGCAGGGGCACCTTCGTCTCGGCGTCCATCGCGAGGCGCACGCTGCCGACCTTCGTGGCGGTCGACTTGGGTGTCAGGATCAGCTCGTAGACGGGGCGTCCGGCCACGTAGTCGGCGCGGCCGACGGTGACGGCCGTGGTCGGGTCGAGGGTCTTCAGCACCTCGTCGGCCAGGTCTGCGGGCGTGCCAGACGCCGTGGGAGTGTGTGTGGTCGAACCGGCGGGCAGCGTCGAGTGGACGGCCGTCGCGTCCGCGCTCGACCAGACCCACACGTCGGAGGAGTTCTTGATCAGGTCGCTCTCGCCGGTGCCCTGGACGAGCGCGATGCGGGACGCCGACGCGCCGTCGGTCCAGACCCGCCAGGTGTGCGTGCCACTGGCGAGGGTCAGCAGCGACCCGAGCGAGATCGTGGAGATCGTGGGGGACGCGAACCCCGGCAGCTGCGGCAGCCCCAGGTCGGCGACGGTCGTGACCTCGCCCGACAGTGGGGACGTCTTGAGCTCGGCCAGGTCCACGAGCAGCTGCTGGGCGGTGCGCGCGGGCAGCGGCGGCTCGGCGTTGGCCTGCGCCGACCCGAGCAGCGGGACGCCGACGGCCAGCGCCGCGACGAGGACCGGCGCGACCCAGCGGAGGCGCGGATGCTGACTCAACAACGACATGCCGCCATTGTCACCCCGCGCTCGGACAATTCCATGGGTCCGCGGTCTCGACTTCACGACCACCCAGACTGGCGGGAGGACCACGGCAGGCGTTAACAGCACGTTCACAGGGGCATATGCCCCTGTGAACGTGCTGTTAACGAGGCCAGGGGGGTCAGAAGGTCAGGGTCTCGACGCCGGACGGCGTCCCGACGAGGCAGACCGACGCCTTCTGGTGCGCGAAGACGCCGACGGTGACGACGCCGGGCCAGTCGTTGACGGCCGACTCGAACGCGGGCGGGTCCGCGATGCGCAGGCCGTGCACGTCGAGGATGTGCTGGCCGTTGTCGGTGACGAACGGCGTCCCGTCGGCGGCCAGGCGCAAGCGGGCCTCGCCGGACGTCCCCTGGAGCCCCGCGGCGAAGCGGCGCGTGATGGACGCCGTCGCCATCGGGATGACCTCGACGGGCAGCGGGAAGGCCCCGAGCACGTCGACGATCTTCGAGGCGTCCGCGATGCAGACGAACCGGTCGGCGAGCGCGGCGACGATCTTCTCCCTCGTCAGCGCGGCGCCGCCGCCCTTGATCATGAACCCGTGCGGGTCGACCTCGTCGGCGCCGTCGACGTAGACGTCGAGCCGCTCGACGTCGTTGGCCGAGTGGACCGGAATCCCCAACGCCAGAAGCGCGGCCGTCGACCGCTCCGAGCTGGACACCGCCCCCGCGACCCGTTCGGGCATCTGGCCGAGGGCCTCGATGAAGTACGCCACCGTCGAGCCGGTGCCCACGCCCACGATCGTGCCGGGACGCACGTACGCGATCGCGGCGCGTCCCACCTCTCGCTTCAGTTCGTCCTGGGTGTAGGCCATCGGCGTCCCTCTCGTTGCGGTCGAGGACAAGCTTGGCGGACGCCGCCGCCCCGCGGAAACGTTCCCGTGGGAACGTGCCCCTGCCCGAGGGTGGACGCCGCTGGCAGGATGACCCCGTGACGACTCCCGCGCCGGCGTCCGGACCCGCCTGGCGGGACCCGCACGACCTGGAGAACCTGGCCCCCGTCGGGCTGGCGCTCGCCCTCGCGGCCGCGTTCCAGTGGCTGCTGCCCGACACGCTCGTGCTCATCCACCCCGGCTGGGTGCTGCCGGTGCTCGAACTGGCCCTGGTCGCCGTGTTCGTGGTGGTCGACTTCGGCCCGTGGACGCTGCACCTGCGCCCGCTGTCGATCGTGCTCGTGGCCGTGATCCTCGCCGACAACACGGTCAGCTCGGTCCTGCTGGTGCTCAACCTGATCCACGCGCTGCCGAACGCCGCCACCTTCTCGGCCCAGCCGCTGCTGGCGGCCGGCGGGTCGATCTACGTCACGAACGTCATCGCCTACGGGGTCTGGTATTGGCAGCTCGACCGTGGCGGCGCACACGCCCGGGCCGAGGGCCGGAACCCGCACCCCGACTTCCTGTTCCCCCAGATGTCGACGCCGGAACTGCACCAGCCCGAGTGGCGTCCGCTGTTCCTCGACTACCTCTACGTCAGCCTCACGAACGTCACCGCGTTCTCGCCGACGGACACCCTCCCGCTCACCCGCCGCGCGAAAGCCCTGATGGCGCTGCAGTCGCTCGTCGCGATCGGCACCATGGCGCTCGTCCTGGCCCGCGCCGTCAACATCCTGCAGTAACCGCGAGAGGACCCGTCATGCCGACCGCCGAGCACGTCTACACCCTTCCGTACGCCCGCGCCGAGGTCGCCGCGTGGCACGGGCGTCCGGGGGCCGAGGTGCGCTTGGCCCCGCCGGGCTTCCCTGCCTCCGGCCTGCGGTTCGACACCTCCTTCACGGACGCGCGCGGCGGCGGCACGATCGTCACCGACCGCGCCACCGGACGCCGCCGGCGCCTGGACGCCGTCCTCGCCTTCCGGGAGCGGCAACTCCGCGACGACCTCGCCCTCCACGCACAACTCGCCGCGCCGCCCCTCCGCGTGGTCGTCACCGGGGCGTCCGGCCTGATCGGCCGCCAGGTCTGCACCCTGCTCACCACCGGCGGGCACGCGGTGACGCGCCTGGTCAGGACCCCCACCCCCGGGCCGGGGGAGGCGTCCTGGGACCCGGCCGCGCACATAATCGACATCGAGGCACTCAAGGCCGCGGACGCCGTCGTCCACCTCGCCGGGGCCACCATCGCCGGACGCTTCACGCCCGCGCACAAGCGCGAGATCCTGGCGTCCCGGCTGGACGGCACCACGACCCTGGCCCGCGCGCTGGCCTCCGACGGCATGCCGCGCACGCTCATCCAGGCGTCCGCGATCGGCATCTACGGGCCGCGGCGTCCGGGCGAACTCCTGACCGAGGACGCCGCCACCGGCGACGGCTTCCTCGCCGACGTCGTCCGTCAATGGGAGGACGCCGCGGCCCCGGCCGTCGCGGCCGGCGTCCGGACGGTCCTCCTGCGCACCGGCATCGTCCTCAGCGCGGGCGGCGGGGCGCTGAAGCCGCAGCTTCCGCTGTTCAAGCTGGGGATCGGGGGACGCCTGACGCGCGCCGACGCGTGGACGAGCTGGATCGGGCTCGACGACATGGCCCGCGCCTACGTCCACGCGCTGTTCACGCCGGCCCTGACCGGCCCGGTGAACGGGGTCGCCCCGACCCCCGTCACGGCGGCCGAGTTCGCACGTGCCCTGGGACGCGTCCTGCGGCGTCCGGCGCTACTCCCCACGCCGCCGTTCGGGCCGGCGCTGCTTCTGGGTGGAGAAGGCAAAGCCGAACTGATCGATACGGACCAACGCGTTTCGTGCGGGCGCCTGGAGGCCAGCGGGTTCGTGTTCTCGCAGTCGGATCTGACCGCGGCGCTAATGCATGCGCTAATTCGCAGGTGATTTGGCAGTTGCTCGATGGTGGCTTCCTCTGCCGCCGAGGATCCCCCCGGGCCCCGGCGACAGAGGACGCCACCATCGGTTGTCGGGGGCAGGCGACCGATCAGAGAAGACAACGATTGCATGTCAACGCAAAGGCCCCGCAAAGGTGGTCACAGCGACTACCCTCGGCCTAAGGCGTGCTATCGCGCGCTGGCGTCACGGGGGGCAGTTGTGGACGCGATTCGGGTACACCTACTGGGACCAGTCGAGGTGGCCGCCGGCGACAAGGTCGCGCACCTCGGCGGCTTCCCGGCGCTCCTGCTTGCCATCCTCGCGCTCCACCCCGGACGCCTGACCACCTCCCAGCTCGTCGAACTCGCGTGGGCGGGCCGCCCGCCCGCCACCGCGGCCGCGGCGCTGCGCGTCCACCTCGCCAAGCTCCGGCAGGCGCTGGGGAACCCCGACGCACTCCCGTTCGGGCACTACGGCTACGCCCTCGACCGCACCCTCGTCACCACCGACCTGGACGAACTCGCCGTCCTCGTCGCCGCCCTCGCCGACCCCCTCCAGGCGGGCGAGGCGTCGCAGCGGCTGGCCCTGGTCGAGCGGGCCCTCTCCCTGTGGCGGGGCACGCCGTTCGCCGAGGTCCCGGACGTCCCCGACGTGCACGCAGAGTCGCTCCGGCTGGGGGAGCTCCGGCTGGACCTCGAGGAGTCGCGCGCCGACACGCTGTTGGCCCTGGGCCGCCACGAGGACGCCTGCCGCGAGCTCGTCGCGATGGTCCGGGCCTGGCCGTTGCGGGAGTTCCGCACCCGCCTGCTCATGCTCGCCCAGTACCGCTGCGGTCGGCAGGGGGACGCGCTCGCGACCTCCCGCGCGTTGCGCGACCGCCTCCGGGTGGAGATGGGCGTCGACCCGAGCGAGGAGACCCGGCGCCTCGAGGTTCGCATCC
>Ga0075152_10000564_pt1 | contig 27126 bp, 24 predicted proteins | sample JI61114C2DNA_FD_70964 | JGI IMG/M metagenome (GOLD analysis project Ga0075152, IMG submission 70964) | Wastewater effluent complex algal communities from Wisconsin, to seasonally profile nutrient transformation and Carbon sequestration -... | ecosystem: Engineered > WWTP > Effluent > Algae...
GGCGAGCAATGGGACATGCGCACCGACACGTACGCGATCGAGCGCCGACCGATCCCCTGGGTCTGGAACGACCGCATGCGCAAGATGAACCGCCGCATCATCGGCGGCGAGTCCGGCAAGGGCGACTGGTACCAGAAGTGGTACGCCCGCTACCTCTGCCGCGAGTGGGCCCGCACCCACCGCGGGGTGATGCCGCAGAAGGTCGAGCTGTTCAAGCTCACCTACAAGATGCCCTCCCCGGAGATGGTCGCGCGCCAGGGCTGGTACCACCCGGACACCCTGCTCCACGACACCGGCCGCGAGGAGCGTCAGTACACCGAGAAGTGCGCCAACGCGATCCACGGGCAGCTCCCCAACTTCATCCGTGAGCGCCACGACATCCCGCTGCTCGACGAGAAGGGCTTCAAGGCCTGGGTGAAGGACAAGAAGAAGGCCTGGGACAAGCGCCTCGAGCCGCCCAAGCCCAAGACCGAGACCGAGACCAAGCCGACCTCCTCGACGCGCGTCGGCTCGGTCGGGAAGGCCGGCGCCGTCAGCCCTGCTGCCGCCAGCCCTGCCGCCGCCAAGCCCGGCGCGACCTGATCTCGATGGCGGGGTCGGAGGCGACCCCCGGGAGCGCACGATGATCGCCAGCACGATGACCTGCCTGCTCGCCATGATGGCGCCCGCCACTGTCCCCTCCGACACCCCGACCCCCAACCTCGAGGCGCTGGCGCTGGCGCCGACGGTCGGCTGGTTGATGCTCCTGGCCTTCGCGCTGGTGGTGGCGATCTTCACCGTCCATCGCGAGACCTGGCGCCGCCTGTTCCTGCGCGCCGAGGACCCGCGCTCGGTCGCGGCCTTCCGCATCGCCTTCGGGCTGATGACGATGGCCAACATCAACGGGCTGTGGGAGCTCTTCCACTACCTGTTCACCGACGAGGGCCTGTTCTTCGCCGATGTCGCCCAGGAGGTGTTCGCCAAGGACCAGTTCGAGGGCTTCGGCGACGGCATCGGCGGCGGTCCGCGCGGCTTCTTCGACTGGGCCGCGGTGGTCGAATTCATCAAGGGCCCGAAGTTCTCGTTGCTGTTCTTCTGGGACTCGCCGACGGCCTTCTGGCTGCACCTGGCCGGCTTCTGGCTGGCCTGCACCTGCCTGATCGTCGGCTACAAGACGAAGTACGCCAAGTGGGCGACCTTCATCCTGTTCAACTCGATCATCCTGCGCAATCAGGTGTTCTGGGAGGGCACGGAGAACGTCTACCGCTGCTTCCTGTTCTATCTGTGCCTGTCGCGCTGCGGCGCGGCCTACAGCGTCGACAACTGGCTGCGTTGCCGCCGGCTCCGCGCTCAGGGCCTGCTCAGTGAGCGGGACGGCCCGGGCGGCGGCGCCGGCGTGGCGCCGAGCCCGGAGCATCCACGCGGGCTCGCGGCGGTCTACCAGCTGATCCCCGCGTGGCCGCGGATGCTGATGATCCTGCAGGTCGCGGCGCTCTACTGCTCGACGGGAGCGGTCAAGAACGGCGCGGTGTGGAAGAACGGCGACGCCTTCTACTACGCGCTGAACCTCGACCACTTCTACCGCTTCGAGCCGCAGCAGCTCTCGGCGATCTTCGGCACCAACCTGTTTCGCATCAACACCTGGGTAGTGCACTGGTGGGAGGCCTGCTTCCCGCTGGTGGTGCTCGGCCTGGTCAGCCGCTTCATGCGGCGCGAACAGGTCCCGCCGCCGCCCCGCGCCGCGCTGTGGCTGGGACGCGTCTGCTGGGTCCTGCTCGGCCTGACGGCCTGCGCGATCGTCTACGTGGTCCTGCCGGTGCACATCCCGCGCGCGACCCCGGGCGCGCTGCGAGCCTGGCAGCAGTGGTTCCCGGTCGCCTGGATCGGCGGCATGGCGATGATCGCCGGCGTCATCATGTGGCTGCGGCGCCGACCCCCGTGCGTGACGATCCGCGGCGTACGCCACGTGCTGGACCTCGACTGGTTCTGCACCTGGTTCCTCGGTCGCCGGCTGTGGCTCGGCCTCGGGGTGATCTTCCACGCCCACCTGATCATGATGATGAACATCGGGTGGTTCACGCCGGCCACCCTCTCGACCTACTTCGTTTTCCTCAACGGCAGCGAGCTCGCGCATCTGCTGCAGCCGCTCGGCGCCCGGCTCGCCCGGCTCGGCGTGCCGATGCCCGCCGCCGTCCGCCGCGGCGAGCCCCCCCTGCCCGCCGAGGACCCGACCCTCCCGCAGCTGCACCGCGACGCCGCGGCCCTGCCGGGCTGGTCGCTGTATGGCGCGCTCGGGGTCGCGTTGGTCGGCGTCTACATGGCCGTGCCGCGCGAGACCATCGACGAGTCCGGGGCGAGCATCACCCGTCCGGGCATCCACTGGGGTGCCACGGGCGCGGCGATCTTCATCGGCCTCGGCCTCGTCGGCTACTTCACGGCGCGCGACCGCGGCCGAACGCAGCTGTCCCGCATCGACCCGCAGACGGGACGTCCGCGGCGCCCCTGGGCGCACGCCCCGATGGGCCGATTCCTCGCCGGCGCGCTGTGCGTCTATCACATCACCGGCGTGGCGATCTGGCTGCTCCCGGACAAGGACTCGCTCGGCGGCGAGGGCAAGAACTCGTGGCGCCTGCGCGCTCAGGACCCGTTCAAGTGGTGGATCCGGATGAGCCAGACCAGCCAGGGCTGGAAGATGTTCGCCCCCAACCCGCCGCGCAACAACCTGATGATGCGCGTGCTGGTCACCGACGCCAAGGGCGAGGTCTTCGACCTGAACACCGACGTCTATCACCCCGCCAACAAGCCGATCCCGTGGATCTTCTACTCCCGGATCCGCAAGATCAACCGCCGCATCGTCGGAGCCGAGGGCGGCAAGGGCCAGTGGTATCAGAAGTGGCACGGCCGCTACATCTGCCGCCAGTGGGCCCTGGATCACGGCGGTGAGGCGCCGAAGCAGGTCGACCTCGTCAAGGTCTCGTACGCGATCCCCACCCCCGAGGAGGTCGCCAAGAACGGCCCCTACGTGCCCGAGGAGCGCATGAAGCGGACGCACACGATCCGCCACGTGCACACCACCCCCTGCAACGACGTCAACGCTCAGCTGCCCAACCACATCCGCGAGCGTCACGGCCTGCCCCTGCTCCCGGACGACGCCTTCAAGCCGTGGGTCAAGCAGCGCAAGGCCGCGTGGGACAAGCGCATCGCGGGCCAGGTCCGCCGCGGCCGCGACCCGAACCGCTTCCCCTTCGTCCCGCTGACGATCGGTTTGGTCGTTCTCGTCGCCGGATGGCGCTGGCGTCGCCTCGACCGCGACAACGAGCTCGCCGCCCAGGCGGCCGAGGCCGCCACTCCCGCGGCCACTCCGCCGACTAGCTGACCTTCGGGTCAGGTTGGGTACGCCCCCGGGCTGTCCCCGGGGACAGGTTCAGCGCTCGGGCTCTCCGCGGTCCTCGGGGCCGCGCTTCTTGCGGCTGCGCTGCCACTTCCACGCGCGGACGGCCGCAACGCTGGCCGCGTTCTGCAGGGCCTTGGCGAAGGTCCGGCGCTTCCGCGGCTTGCCGTCGCGATCCTTGTCGCGGCCGGCGGCGCTGTCTCCGAGGACGCTGCCGAACCACAGGCCGGCGACGACGGCGAGGATGACGGCGAGGATCATGAATGCCGTGGAGATGGGGTCGTTGAACATTGGTCCTCGGGCCTCAGCGAGCGGAGTTGTCGGGCCAGCCGAGCAGCGCCCGCAGCCAGGGCGGATACAGCAACAGTAGCAGGTTCGGCGCCGGGGGCTGGTCGGCCCGCGGCGGGCTCGTGGTCGGCGGATTCGGCGGCGAAGGGACCGACGTCGGCAGGGTCGGGCACTCGCAACCCCAGCTCGCCGGCAACTTCGGACAGGTCGCCTCGGCGATCAGGCGGTGGCCCTCGGCGTTCGGGTGGATGTGATCGAAGCTGCGAAGCTCCGCTCGCAGGAACCATCGGGGGATCTGCGCCGCCGCTGCCGCCTCGCCCTTGAGGGCCGCCACCTGCGCGTCCGGGGCCAGTCCGGCGTGCGCCGCCTGCCACGACCGGTCCTTCCCCAGCGCCCGCTCGAGGGCCGCGAGCTCGCGCAGCGGCGCCTCGGACGCGCGCAACGCCGAACGGTAGAGGTCCACCGCAACGTCGGCCTGCTCCTCCGCCTCCCAGCTCGCCTCGGCGCCGGACCGCCGCTGCCGCGCGTAGTCCCCGAGCGCCTCCCTCGGCGACAGCGCGCCGAGCACGAAGTCGACCACCCGCGTGGTCGCACGCAAGTACCTGAGCCCGCTCGCGCCGGCCCAGCGCTTGTCGCTCTCGTCGCCCCACGGCGTCAGCGACAGACCGACGACCTTGAAGCCCTTCGCGTGGGCCAGGACGAACATCTCGCGGATGTCATGGTTGGTGCGCTCGGGCGTGCCGACGCTGTTGAGGCCGCCCTGAAACACCAGCCAGTGCTCGGTGCCGGGCTGCTTGAGCTGGTGGAGGCGCTCGAGCACCTGCTGCTTGAAGCGCTGGCGCAGCTGGAACGCGCCGAAGCCGACCTTCGACAGGTTCTTGACCTCGACGTTCTTGCACAGCTTCTGGAGCCGCTCGGCGTAGGGCTGCTTGGGCCAGGCGCCGATCGATCCGGCGAGCACGACGACCTTGACGGGGCGGTCGGCGAGCTTGAAGCGCCAGGTCGGCGGCGGCTCGACCGGGGCCGCGATCTCACCTGTCTCCGGGGACATGGGCTCCTGGGCATGTCCCAAAGAACCTGCTCCAAAGGCCAGCATCCCGACGAGCAGCGCCGCGAAGATGCGCTTGACGGTCATTCGGTCACCGTGAAGGAGATGGCGGCGAGCACGACGCCGTCGGCCGACAGGACCCTCGCCTCCCAATCGCCGAGGTACTCGCGCCGGAGCACGAGGTAGGCGCGGGAGCGGTAGGCGTGGAGGTCGGGGATGTTGACGGCCCGGCGGCGAAACGGCGCGCCGTCCTTGACCCACTCGACCTCGACGGACTCCTCGACGCGGCTGTGAACCGCCCGGAAGCAGACGTTGACCGCCGAATCGTGGGCCAGCGAGAAGCTCGCGGTCTCGCCGGTGCAGCCATCTTTTTCATACCGGGTCCCCAGCCAGATCTTGTCGACGTGGATCCCCGAGGCGCCGATGCCTCCGAGCGGCGGACCGTCGTGGATCGCCACCGGCAGGCGCTGGAACACCCGGGCGATCGCTACCGGCGTGCCTGGTGGTACCGCCCGAGGGTCCCCGGACTGCAGCTCCACGAGGGCTGCCATGGGCGACTCCGCCACGACCGGAGCATCAAGATGCGCCGCCGGTAGCTTCACCTCGCGCGTCGCCGCCGGCACCATCCCCGCCGCCTCGGACCGCGTAACCTGCTGCGCAGTGGCCCGCTCCGCATCCCCCGTACACGCCATAACGACCGCCACGCTCGCCCACAGCCCCGCGGCCAGTCCCCTGCGTCGTACGACCGACACGCCGGCCACAAATGTCCCTGTCTGAAGCACGCGCCTGGAACGTGCATCCTAGCCGGATTTTTCCGAACCGAACAACCGCCGTCGCCATCGTCTGGAGACCCCTGGCCGGCCCACGGGCCGGGGAATGCGCACAGTCCGCCTGGGCCGCGCATCCTCTCATCGCGTGCGCTTGCTCAACGGCGCGCGTCGGTCTAAGAGACGGGGCCATGTCATTCGCCTCGCCACGCCCTTTGCTGTCGTTTTTGCTGTGTTCCGCCCTGACCGCGCTCGGCGGCTGCGAGACCCCGCACTCCGCGGGCTTCGCCAAGGTCCGAACAGCGCCCGAGAAGGGCGCGCCGGCAGCCGGCGCAGCGGCCGCCAGAGCGCTGCCCGAGGGCAGCGCCGAGGGCGTGCCCGAGCACTTGCTCCACGAGTATGCCCAGCGCGAGCCGGCCGCGGAGGCCGAGGTGGTGACATGGGACCTGCCGGCGAAGTCGAAGCGGCTGGTCGTCGAGCTGCTCGTGCTCGCGGCGCGGGACGAGGAGAAGGGGCTGCGTGGTGTGATGTCGAGGCAAGCGCGCTGGGGCATCCCGGACCGGCGCGAGTTCGAGGCGCGGCCGGTGTTCGCGGGCGACGACGGTCGAGCTTTCCTCGACACCCTACGTCAGGTCAGCGCCCGTCTGGGCCGCAAGGAGAACCTCAACTGCCCGCCGATCATGCCGCCCGCGGCGCAGAACTACGTGCGCAACGGCGCCGAGCCGATGTGGTGCTTCTACAGCAGCAACGACGGCCTCGACATCCTCGCCTTTAAGCTGATCGTCGAGGGCGGCAGCGCCAAGGTCGACTACGTCGGTATGCACCCGGAGCGCCCCGCCGGCATGGTCGCCGCACGAACCGGCGCACCGCCCCCGCCGATGACCCCCGTCGTACGCCGTCCCCCGAACACCGGCATGCCCCCGCGCCTGCCCGAGGGCATCCAGCTCCCGGACGGCGTCACCTTGCAGCCCGGCAACCCCGCCGGCCTCGTCCCGCAGCCCGGCAACCCCGCCGGCCTCGTCCCGCAGCCCGGCAACCCCGCCGGCCTCGCCCCGCAGCCCGGCAACCCCACCCAGCCGCTCGCACCCGCCCAGCCCGGCACCACGCCAGCGGGCGTCAGCCCGCAACCCGCCGGCAACCCGCCGCTGCCCTCCGGCACCCTCGGGCCCGGCGCTCCTGCCCAGCCCCTGCCCCACCCCTGATCCGAACATGCCCTGATGAACATGTCCCCTGGGCCATCTTGCCCCGAGGACATGTCATTTCAGGCCCCGCGCAGCCACTCGGCGATGCTGCGATTGTCCTGCAGACCAAGAGCGAGCTGCTCGCGCAGCGCGATCCAGTCCGCCGCCCAGCCGGCCTGCGGCTCGACGATCAGCTCGGCCTCGAGGTCCTCCACCGCGCGGAAGTTCAGCCGGCAGGTGCTGAGCTCCTCGGGCCGAGCGGGGTGCCACAACGGGATCCCGTATTTGCGGCAGATCCGCGGGCGATGCTCATAGACCTGGCAGGTGCCGTCGACCGCCAGCGCCGGACAGGCCTCCCCGCGCCCCGGCTGATAAGCGGCTGCTCGCGCGACGATCTCCGTCTGAACGGCCGGCGTCGCCGCTGCCAACCCCGCCCGCAGCAGCTCGCCCTCCAGCTCCGACACGCGGAAGGTCTGGTGGCAACACTCGCTGCAGCCCGGCCGGCAGGCGATGTGCTCGCGGTACCTCGCCACCACCGGCGCGACCCCGCCGTCGATGAGCGCCAGATGGACCCGCAGCCGCCGCTGCGCCCCCTCGCGACCCAGCTGCGACCCAGTCATATCAATGGCCCCCGACGAGCGCCGCCACGAGGTGGCGATACGGCGACCACGCGTGCCGCTCGAGGAATCGGTACGGCGCCAGCTCCCCGCGCTGCACCGCGTGATAGTCGGCCTCCTGGCGGTGCACCGAATCCGCCAGCGCGACCCCGCGGATCCGCGCGGCGCTGACGTGCTCCGGGTGGCGGACGATCATCAGCGCCGGTACGCCACGACCGCGCTGCACCGCGGCCGCGTGCCAGTCGGCGAGCTGCGCCCGAACCGCGACGAGGTCGACGCTGCCGGCCCAGCCGTCGGCCCCGAGCTCGAGCCGCGCCAGCCCATCGAGATCCACGACGCCGCGCCGACCGAGGCTGAGCGCGAGGCGCCCGAGGTCGAGCTCCACGCGGCCCTCGGCATCGACATCCAGGACGTGGATCCGGGGCAAACGCCGGCCATCCGCGGTCACCCCGACGAGCTCGAGCTCGCCGCTGAATCGCCGGATCCAGCAGCCCGCGGCGCGCACGTCGGAGAGACCGAGCACCGCGCGATCCATCCCGCGCAGCGGCCACTGCCGACAGCCACGCGCCTCGGAGACCACCAGAGCGATGCGAGCCAGCTCGATGCGCCTGCTCTCGACCAGCCCGAAGCTCGCGCGCGAGCCGCTCGACCGGAGCTGCCGCCGCTGCGCGAGCCGCCGCTCGACCTCGCAGCCCGACGCCGTGAGCTGCCCGACCCGCAGCTCCGCGGCGACCTGCGTGCGACACGGCTCGGCCAACCCGGTGACTGCCGCCTGCGGGTCGCTGATGGCGCTGCCCTGCGGCTCTTTCGCCAGCGCCGGGCCGGCGAGCAGCAGCAGCACGAGCCCGACGCTGCCCCCTGCGCCGCGCCCGATCCGCCGGCCCCCTGCCCCTTGCTGACGCACCGGCGCCGAATCTAGCAGCTTGCCGCCCGATCCGCGCCCCTCCACGATCCTCTCCGACCGCCGGCGCGCGGCCGACTTGAGCCACGCGCGCGCCTGCGGCACTCTCCCGCCCATGCTTCGCTCGCCCCGCTCGTCCCTGGCCCGCGCCCGCCTGCTCCCGCTCCGCGTCGGCGCCGCGGCGCTCTTGCTCGCCCTCGCCGGCTGCCTCAAGGTGCCGACCGACGGCGTCGACGAGCCCGGGGCGCAACAAGGCGCGCCGAAGACCGCGAGCGAGGTGATGGACCGCTACGTGACGGCGATCGGCGGCGAGCCGACGCTGCGCGAGCTGCACCAGCGCACGGTCGAGGCGCGCATCACCTTCTTGCCGGAGACCGGCTGCACCGACGCCGACGAGGACTGCCGCCGCGAGGAGAAGATCGGCTCCTTCACGCTGCAGACCACCGACGACCTGAAGTTGAACCGGCGCACGGTGATCGACAACCGCATCGACGAGCAGGGCTTCGACGGCAAGCAGGGCTGGGCGCTGCGCGATGGGGCGATCGTGCTGGCCGACGAGACAGAGACCACGCTCTCCCGCGAGGACGCCAACCTGCACTGGTACCTCGACCTCGAGAAGCGCGGCGTACAGCTGACCCTAGAGCCGCCGCGCGCCGCGGACTACGACAAGCAGCTGCGCACGCTCGACGGCGTGCGCTGGAAGGTCAAGGGCACCCCGGCCCTCGACAAGACCCTGTGGTTCGACCGCAGCACCGGGCTCTTGCAGGAGGAGATGCTCGAGGACACCAACGGCGACGAGGTCCTGCGCCAGTGGGTGCTCTACGACGACTACCGCCCCGTCGATGGCGTCAAGGTCGCCCACAAGATCCGCCTGATCAATCAGGCCGGCGAGCGCACCCAGGAGGTTGTGTTCATCAATCAACGGGTCCACCACGAGCCGGTCGCCGCCGATGTCTTCGCGCTGCCGAACATCCCCGCGCCCAAGAAGGCCGGCGACCCGCTGCTCGACGCGCTCGCCAGGGCCCAGGAGGCCGCGACGGCGGCGCCGAAGGACAAGGACGCCGTGCTCAACCACGCGCGTCTGGCCTGGGCCGCGGCCCACTTCGACGACGCCGCCGCCGCCGCCGAGGCGACGCTTAAGCTCGACCCGAAGGAGGCCGAGGCGCTGTGGATCCTCGCGCGTCAGCGGATCCTCGCCGCTCGCTTCAAGGAGGCCGACGACCTGCTCAATCGCGCCGAGAAGGCCCACGTGAAGCCCGAGCTGATCGCCGCCCAGCGGGCGTGGATCCGCAGCCATCAGCGCGACTTCCCCGGCGTCGCCCGGGCCCTGGACGCGCTCGGCCAGGAGAACGCCGCCCTCGCCGGCCGCTACCGCACCTTCGTCGGCAAGCCGATGCAGGTCAGCGTCACCGGCAACGGCTGCGTCGCCGAGCTGCCCGTCTTCAAGGACTCCGGTCCGCCGATGATCGAGGTCGAGATCGGCGGCGAGAAGGTCCGCGCGATCCTCGACACCGGCGCGGCCGATGTCATCGTCGACACGCGCCTCGCCACCAAGCTCAAGCTGCCGATCCGCTCGCGCAGCCCGATCGGCCAGACCGCGGAGATCGGCCACACTCAGATCGATTCGCTCAAGCTCGGCGACATCACCGTCAGCGCCGTCCCCGTCGACGTGTTCCCCAGCGAGACCCTGGCCCAGATGTCCGGCAGCGCGCAGGCGGCCTCCTCGGTCGTCGTCGGCGTCCGCGTGCTCGAGCAGTTCCAGGTCACCTACGACCTCGCCGCCGACAAGCTGGTGCTGGTCCACGGCGCTCCGAAGTGCAAGGCCGCCCTCGCCGCTCGTCGCAGCGGCGGCGCCACGCCGATGTGGCTGCACGAGACCCACTTCGTCTACGTGCTCGGCCAGATGAACGGCGCCGAGGGCCTGTACCTGATCAACACCGGGATGCAGGGCGTCGACATGACCGCGAACAAGCCGGCCTTCGCCCGCGCCGGCATCGGCGCCCCGACCCGCCGCGCCGACGATCCGGCGATCGCCCAGGTCGACGAGTTCACCCTCGGCAGCCTGCTCAAGGCCACCAAGCTGAGCGCCGCATACGGCTACTTCGAGCAGGCCGAGAGCTCGGACCAGTTTCGCATCGACGGCATGATCGGCCTCGAGCCGCTCATCCGCCGCCGCGTGACCTTCGACTTCCCCGAGCGCAAGCTCTACTTCGGCGCCACCGACGTGCCCGTGAAGGCGAAGTAGACCTTCGGGACATGTCGCAAGAGACACAGAGCGTGATCGCGTACACCGCGGCCCACGGCCTGCTCGGCGACGCATGGGTCGCCGCGCCCCACGTCGAGGTCGACGCCGATGGCATCGTCGTCCGCGCCCAGGCCGGCACCCCCCACGACCCACCGCCGATCGTCCACGACCTCGGCCGCGCCCTGCTGCTGCCAGGCATGGTCAACGCCCACAGCCACGCGTTCCAGCGCGGCATCCGCGGCGCCACCCACGTCCGCGGCGCCCATGACCCCTCGAGCTTCTGGAGCTGGCGCGAGGCCATGTACCGCGCCGCCGCCTCCCACGACCCCGACACCCTCTTCGCCGTCACCCTCGCCTGCTACCGCGACATGCTCCGCGCCGGCATCACCTGCGTCGGCGAGTTCCACTACCTCCACCACTCCCCCGACGGCCGCCCCTACGCCGACCCCAACGAGCTGTCGCGCCAGGTCATCCGCGCCGCCGAGGTCGCCGGCATCCGCCTCGTCCTGCTCGAGGTCTTCTACGCGCGCGCCGGCGCCGGCCGCGAGCCCCTGCCCGAGCAGCGGCGCTTCTGTGACGGCAGCGTCGACGCCTACCTGCGCCGCATCGAGGTCCTGCGCGGCGAGGGCGTGCACATCGGGGTCGCCCCCCACAGCGTGCGCGCCGTCCCCCGAGCGGCCCTGCAGGAGCTCGCCGCCTACGCCGGACGCCACGGGCTGCCGATGCACGCGCACGTCTCGGAGCAGCCGCAAGAGAACGTCGAATGCATGGCGGAGCACGGCTGCAGCCCGACCGCGCTGCTGGCCGAGACCGGCTGCCTGACGCGCCCGGGCGGCTTCACGGCCGTACACGCGATCCACCTCGAGGCAGCGGACTTCATCGCGCTGGCGGGCCAGCAGGTGTGCGCCTGCCCGACGACCGAGGCCGACCTCGGCGACGGCATCATCCCCGCGACCGAGCACCTGCGCAGCGGCGTCCTCCTCGCGCTCGGCAGCGACAGCAACGCGGTGGTCGACCTGATCCAGGAGGCCCGGCTGCTCGAGATGCACGAGCGGCTGCGCACACGCTCCCGACTTTGCCTCGCAGATCCCGACGGACAGGTCGGCCGCAACCTCCTCGATATCGCCACTCGCGGCGGCGCCGCTGCCCTCGGTCGCCCCGAGCTCGGGCGGATCCGCGTGGGCGCCCCCTTCGACGCCTGCACAATCGACCTCGGCCACCCCAGCCTCGCCGACCTCGACCCGGCCCAGGCCCTCGACGCCCTGATGCTCAGCGGCACCGCGGCCCCCGTCGACCGCGTCTTCGTCGGCGGCCAGCGTCGACGCTGACCCGGCCCAACGACAATTGCTGCGGCCGGCGATGCTCCTGGACCCGGCGCCAGCGGATCGGCGTCCGTGCAGGGTCCTGGCTCCCCGCGCCCGGCGATGCTACGTCCCCGGAGGTGCTTTCCCGTGCTCGCTGCCTCGCGCTCGCGGCCGCTCTCGGCCTCGGCGCGTGCGCAGGACGGGAGACCCAAGCTTCGCGGCAGGCCTGGAAGACAGCCCTCGACCGCGGCGGACCCGGCCCCAGCGACGGCGCAGCCCCGAGCCGTGGCACCACCACGAGCAGCGGGGCAGATCCCAGCGCCTGGCGCGACCTCGCCGGCTTCACGACCAGCACCAGCGAACTGCTCTCGCTCGGCACCTCGACCGCGCCGCTGCCGACGCTGGTCGACAAGCTCTGCGCCGAGCCGCCAGAGGAGATGGAGGCGAAGGGAGCCGAGGCCAAGGCCCTGCGCTGCCCCCCCAAGCCGGCGATGGAGCCCCTGGGCCACCCGCTGACCCTGGAGCTGGCCCGCAGCACGGTCGGTCTCGTCGCGGTGGACCTGAGCGACAAGGACAGCGCCGCGCTGGTGGAGGAGGCGCTCAAGCAGCTCGCCGGGACCTGCGCCCACGGCTGGACGAAGATCCCGAGCCGCGCCGACAACGCCCACGAGGATTTTCACACGTGCACGGCCCTGTCCGGGTCGATGCTCGTGCTGGGCCGCTTCCCGATCGACCTCGGGCTGGGGCGCTGGCAGTTCTCCCTCGCAGTTCTGGGTCCGGGCTAATATGCTCCCGCGCGAGTCAGCCATGGACCCCATGACCTCTGCACCCTCGAGCCACGGCGGGATCTTGTTCCCGCTCGACATGTTTCGCCCGACCATGTTGGCGGCAGCCCTCGCCGAGGTGTTGATCGGCAAGGTCCGCAACATCCTCGACGCCACCGTCGAGATCTCCCGCCACCCGAGCCTGCCCCTGGCCCTCGCGCAGATCCGCGGCACCGTCGTCGGCGACGATCCGGCCGAGTTCTGGCGCGAGAACCTCGACCTCGCGCTGGTCGTCAGCCAGATCGTGCCGCGCCAGTGCTTCGTGTACTACGCCCGCACCAGCCCCAACCCGCGCGAGGGCTTCGTCGTCGCGCAGCGCGGCCAGGCGGTCGCCGCCGACGACAGCAACCGTGACGACGTGCCCCAGGGCAAGGCCGGCACCCACTGGCCGGTCACCCGCCTGTGCGAGCAGATGCGCATCTCCATCGACGAGCTCGCCGAGGGCTTCCCCGGCGGCCCGCGCATCGAGCTCTCACTCATGGAGCCCCGCGGCAACGACCAGACCTTGCTGATGACCCTGGTCGGTCAGCCCGCCGCCGGCGAGGCCGAGGCCGAGCTCGACGAGGCCGAGGCCGCCTACGAGGACGAGCCGCCGCCTCCGCCGACGCGTGGCCCGAGTTTGACCCAAGGCTTCGGCGCCCCCCCGACCGCCGCGGGTCCGCCGAGCCGCGGACCCGCACCAGGCCCGAGCCCCCGCGCCTCGGCTGCCCCCCGTGCAGCACCCGCCGCCCCCGCCGCACGCCCGCCGACGATGACCGCCGCCGACGACACCAAGCGTCGCGCCGCCGATCGCGCCGCCGAGCTCGCGGAGATGCAGCAGCGCGGCCAGGAGGCCGCCAGCAAGCTCAGCTACGCGGAGGACGAGCTCGGCGTGGTCGTGGCGCTCCCCATCGAGCTGTCCGAGAGTGAGCTGCTGCGCCCGTTCCAGCTCGCCCAGGTCGACCGCAACGCCCCCGAGTCGCTGCCCGCCGAGCTGCGCGGCCGCCTGCAGGGCAAGGCCGTCGACTTCGCGGTCAAGGTCGAGTTCCTCAGCGAGGTCTTCCTCGACAAGCAGCCGCTCAATCGCGGCAAGTTCGAGGAGCGCGCGACGCCCCGTGAGCTCGACGGCGCCAAGGTCCTGGCGCTCGAGGTCCACGCCCCGCGCCTGGGCCCGGGTACGCTGCTGCGACTCGACGGCAAGAACGTGTTCGTGTCGCGCCGCCCTGACGCGCCGCTGCCGGCCCGCTTGCTTCGCACGTTGCTGGTGAGCTGAGCGCGAACGAAACCGGCGGTGGAGCGCGCTCCACCGCCGTCGTTCGCGCAACTCGGTCGTACAAAGAACGAGTCGGCGGGCCGGATCGGCGCTGTCAGGATTTCAACGAGAGCAGCCGGGCTGCGAGACGATCCACTCAGGATGCAGCCGGTTCAGCCAGCCGGCTCAGCTGGCAATGTGCATCTTGAGGCTGGACAGGATCGCGTCCTCGCGCGCACCGACCGAGACCTCCGTGGGCTCGCTCAGCTTGTCGCGGATCAGCGCGTCGAGGATGACCGCGCGCTCCGGGTGCGGCGGCAGGTGCTGCGACAGGCCGAGCTTGCGGCTCGCCAGCACCTTGAGGAACGGCTCGATCTTGCGGATCTCCTGGGCGATGCGCATCGTCGCGTCCTTGCCCTCGCCCCGGCGGATCTGGAACTTCGGCGCGCAACGCTCGACCGCAGCCACGAGGTCGCGGGCGAGGTCGACATCGACCTGGTCCTCGACACCGAAGCTGGCCACCACGATCGGTCGGCTCTGCGCCTTCTTGTTGCCCTCACCGGACCACCACACGTTGTGCGCGATGGAGAGGTAGGTCCTGCGCGACTCACCACAACGGACTTTGTTTCTTCGCAGATACATAGCTAAACCCTCCTCAGACTAAGCTCGTCGTTGAACGCGGCACAGTGCCGGCACTTTTGGACGCCAGGTTCGGGAGATCCTTCATGCCTAGTTCCTCTGTCTGCATCCCCTCGTCATTCGCGCCAAAGGGCCGCTTGTGCCCACGTTTCCAAGGCTAGCGTTTGCGCCAGACCGAGGCCAGCGGCTTTTCGAATTTTCCTCCTGCTGCCCGCTAAATGTGGCTCAGGGTCACCCTCCAGCTTGCACGGCGAGTTGTCCGCGGTCCCAATGGCCGACTGCGAGCGCAATAAACCATGGAGCAAAAGACCCCGTGGCCGATCATGGACCTAGAAGTCGCAGTTTCGCGGCGTGCGCGGGAAGGGGATCACGTCGCGGATGTTCTCCATGCCGGTGACGTACATGACGAGGCGCTCGAAACCGAGGCCGAAGCCGGCGTGGGGGGCCGAGCCGAAGCGGCGGGTGTCGAGGTACCAGGCGTAATCGACCGGGCTCAGGCCAGCGTGGGTGATGCTGGCGGTGAGGATGTCGAGCCGCTCTTCGCGCTGACTGCCACCGATGAGCTCGCCGATCTTCGGGACCAGCAGGTCCATGGCCGCGACGGTCTTCCCGTCGTCGTTGCGGCGCATATAGAAGGCCTTGATCTCCTTGGGATAGTCGGTGACGAAGACGGGGCGTCCGACGAGGGTCTCGGTCAGGTGGCGCTCGTGCTCGGCCTGGAGGTTGGCGCCCCAGAACACCGGGAACTCGAACTTCTGTCCGGACATCTCGAGCCGACGGACGGCCTCGGTGTAGGTCATGCGCTCGAAGCCGGCGTCGAGGACGTGCTGGAGGCGGGCGATGAGGCCGGTGTCGATGCGATCGTTGAAGAAGGCGAGGTCCTCCTCACAGCGGTCGAGGGCGGCGCGCAGCAGGTGCTTGATGAAGGCCTCGGCGAGGTCGGCGTCGTCGTCGAGGTCGGCCCAGGCCACCTCGGGCTCGATCATCCAGAACTCGGCGGCGTGGCGGGCGGTGTTGGAGTTCTCGGCGCGGAAGGTCGGGCCGAAGGTGTAGATGTCCGAGAGGCCGAGCGCGAAGGTCTCGCCGTTGAGCTGGCCCGACACGGTCAGGTAGGTCGGCTTGCTGAAGAAGTCCTGGTGGTAGTCGACCTTGCCGTCGGGGCTGCGCGGGGCCTTGTCGGGGTCGAAGGTGCTGACGCGGAACATCTCGCCCGCGCCCTCGGCGTCGGCGGCGGTGATGATCGGCGTGTGCACGTAGACGAAGCCGCGGTCCTGGAAGAAGCCGTGCACCGCCTGCGCCAGGGCGCTGCGGACGCGAAACACCGCGCCGAAGGTGTTGGTGCGCGCGCGCAGGTGGGCTATCTCGCGCAGGAATTCGAAGGTGTGGCGCTTCTTCTGCAGCGGGAAGGTCGCGTCCGCGAGGCCGACGATGATGACCTCGGTGGCCTGGAGCTCGACGCGCTGGCCGGCCGCGGGTGAGGCGACCAGGTCGCCGACGATCTCGACGGCGCTACCGGTGCTCAGCTTGCGCAGTTGCTCGAAGTTGGCGAGGCGCGCCGGACATACTGCCTGCAGGGTGGCGAAGGATGAGCCGTCGTTGAGCTCGAGGAACAGCACCTGTTTGCTGTCGCGAACGGTGCGCAGCCAGCCCTTGACGCGGATCCCGGAGCGCGGGGGCTCGAGCTTGAGGACATCGACGATCTTCGTGCGCGGCGTCTGCATGGGGGCGGGAGGGTAACATCAGCGCCCCAGCGCCGGGCGGACTTGCGAGCCTTCGCACGGGCGGAGCCGGCCGCGCCTGGGACCGCCGGGACGCGGCCGTGGCCGGTGGCTGCGGGGCCGCAAGTGCGGTATTGCAGGGCGCGAGCCGATGCCCACGTCGACCCCACACCTGCGGATCCAGGAGCGCTTCGTGTCGCTCCAGGGCGAGGGGCAGCTCGTCGGCGTGCCGAGCTCCTTCGTGCGGGTCTCGGGCTGCAACCTGCGCTGCACCTGGTGCGACTCGCCGGCGACCTCATGGGCGCCCACGGGCACGCCGCTGGGGCTCGATGCGCTGGTGGACTTCTGCGCCCGCGGTCCGCGGCACGTGGTCCTGACCGGCGGCGAGCCGCTGCTGTTCCCCGCGGTCGCGCCGCTGAGCCAGCGCCTGCGCGCCGCCGGGCATCATGTCACGGTCGAGACCGCGGGCACCGTCTGGCTGCCGGAGCTCGCCTGCGATCTGCTGTCGCTGTCGCCGAAGCTGGCCCACAGCACCCCGTGGCTGCGCGCGCCGAAGCTGGCCCAGCGCCACGAGCAGGCCCGCCTCGACCTCGAGGTGCTCGGGCGACTGCTCGCCGGCTTCGCCTGGCAGCTCAAGTTCGTGGTCCGCGCCGCCGAGGCGGCCGCCGACCTCGCGGAGATCGAGGCGTTGTTGCAGGCGCTGGCTGTGCCGCCCAGCGAGCGCCACCGGGTGCTGATCATGCCCGAGTGTGTCGACCCTGCCGCGCTCCCGGGCAGCTACCGGACGCTCGTCGGCGCGTGCATCGAGCGCGGCTTTCGCCTCGGCGAGCGGCTGCACATCGCCCTGTTCGGGCACACGCCGGGGACCTGAAGGGTCCGAGACGGAGGCGATCGAGGCTGGGCCGGGGCGAGGCGAACGCCTAGACTGGGGCGCGTGGATTACCACTGGCTCCGGGCTCTGCACATCATCGGCCTTGTCACCTGGTTCGCCGGGCTCTTCTATATCTTTCGCCTGTACGTGTATCACGTGGAGAACCGGGACAAGCCGGAGGTCACGGCGCTGCTGGCGGTGATGGAGCGCAGGCTGTACCGGGGGATCTGCTGGCCCGCGATGGTGTTCACGGCGATCTGGGGGCTGGTGCTGTGGGCGCAGATGCCCGGCTTCTATCTGGCTCAGCCATGGTTTCAGGTGAAGGGGCTCGGGCTGGTGATCCTGCTCGGATATCACTTCTATGCCGGCAAGGTCCGGCGCGACCTGGCCGCGGGCCGCTGTCGCTTGACCTCGCGCCAGTGCCGCCTGATCAACGAGGTGCCGGTCGTCCCGCTGGTCCTCATGGTCATCATGGCGGTCGTCAAACCGCTGCTCTGGGGGTGATTTGCACCAACTTCGGAGGCGGCCGCCCGGCAGGGATCCGCGGCCCGGCGGAGCCTGATAGGATGGTCGCCATGCGGGTCAGGACAGGCGTACTCGGGCTGTCGGCGATGGGGTTCATGGGGTTGTGGATCGGCGGCTGCGAGGGTTCGGCGGCCTGCGTGGACTTCGCCGACGAGGTGCTGCTGACGGCGCAGATGACCGACAACGGCAGCCGCGCGCGGGTGGAGGTCGAGCTGCGACGGGCCGAGCTGGGGGCGGCCTCGATCCCCGTCAAGCTGTGTGAGGACAACCGGCTGCAGATCGACGACCTGGAGATGGCGCAGGTCCAGCGGCCGAGCGGCGCGGTGATCCACGAGGCGATGCTGTCAGCGGTGAGCGAACAGGCGGTCGTGACCCGACGCTTCACGATGAGCAGCGGGAACGATGTCAGCGAGTTCACGGTGGCGATCGACGCGCCCGGCTTCGAGATCATGTTGCCGACCGCCGGCGAAGAGGTCTCGCGGGCGGGGATGCTGGCGATCAACTGGGCGCCGGCTCGCGCGGGCGACGCGAAGATCGTCGTCAAGCTCGCCGATGAGATCGACGGGGACACCTGCCTCGGAGCGGCGATCGAGCTCGAGGAGGCCGACGACGGCGAGGTGCTGGTCGGCGCGTCCCAGGTCGGCCTCGCCAAGGAAGGCGTCGCCGACAACGGCGCCTGCGCGGCGTTCGTGAGCCTGGCGCGGGTGCACAGCGGGCCGCTCGAGCGCAGCAGCGGGGAGGCGAACCTGCACCCGGACAGCCTGGTCCGGGCGACGACATCGCGCACCATCGACTTCACCTCGGTGCCCTGACGCTTGCTGCTGGGCGCGAGGTGCTGCAAAGTCGAGGGATGTCGCGCAAGGGGCTCCTCATCCGTGTGCTGATCTTCGGGCCGCTGTTCGCGTACTTCGGCTACGGGGCGGTCCAAAAGTGGCGCGCCGGCCAGGCCGATGAGCGCAGCGAGGCCGAGGCCCGCGCCGCTCGCGAGGCCGAGCTCGGGGCCGCGACCAAGACCGTGAACCTCGGCGATGGGCGCACGATCGACATCGTCGAGCTCACGCCCGAGCAGGCCGAGCGCTTGCACGGGATCAAGCTGTCCGAGGGGCTCGAGAAGGCGAAGGACGCGGAGAAGGCGGCGAGCCCGGACTCGAAGGCCCTCAAGCCCACCAGCGAGGCCGGCGCGAGCCCGACGCCAGCCGGTGACGGCGCGGCCGCTGTGCCTCCCTCGACCGCGACCCCCCCCGCCGCGAATTGACCGAGCTGGCGCGATCACGTAAGGCTGCGCAGGCATGGACGCGAAGGACTTTCACAGGCAGTCGGCGAAGGCGCTCGAGCACATTGACACCTGGCTCGGCGAGCTCGACCTCGACGGCCTCGACGTCCAGCTCGCGGGCGATGTGTTGACCATCACCTTCGCCGACGGCGGGCGCTTCGTGATCAACGCGCACAGCGCGGCGCTGCAGATCTGGATGGCGGCGGGGACGACGGCCTGGCACTTCGACCATGGTGAGGACGGCCAGTGGATCGCCCGACGTACAGGCGACGAGCTGATGCAGACGGTCGCGCGGGTGGTCGGTGACAAGCTGGGGACACGGGTCGCCCTGTAGAGCCGGGTCATGCTGGCGCGCTGGACCTCCCTCGCCATCGCCGCCAGCCTGATCGGGGGCTGCGCGCAGATCTCCGCGAACACGGAGCTGCGCACGGTGCCGGTGTCGGGCGCGCCGCCGCTGGTGATCGAGCGACGCGTGGTCGAACGACAGGTGGAGGCGAGATGGCTGCAGCGCGGTGATACGCTGGCGATCGAGCTGCTCGAGCATCGCCGCTGTCAAGTGGTCGAGCACGTCGCCGCGGTCCGTGAAGAGCACAGCGTGCGCCGGGCCGACGCGGCGATCTACTGGGAGTACGCGGCCGCGGCGGTGCTGCTGGGGCTCGCGGGCGTCGCGCTCGCGCGGCCCGATCTGTTCGCGGTGGAGGAGTCGGCGACCGGCGGCAAGACCCGCCGCGACCCCACGACCGGCCGCACGCTCGGCGCGGTGTTCTTCGGGCTCGGGGGCGCGGCGCTCGGGGCCGGGATCTATGACAGCGTCCGCGCCCGCGACCGGGTGCACCGCTCGACTACGGTGGCGCTGGTGCCGGGGCCTGCGACGGCCTGCGACGCGCCGACGGTGCCCGCGGCGCAGCGACGACTCGAGCTGCAGCTCGGCCAGTTTCACAGCCAGGTGGCGACCGACCTCGAGGGCCGCGCCCGCTTTCTGCTACCGGGACCGGAGCTGTGGCCGCCCGAGCCCGACGAGCAGACCGAGGAGGACGGGATGGCCGCGCAGGACGTGATGAACGCGCAGGGCGTGATGAACGCGACGCGCCCGCCGTCGCGGCGCTGGCGAGGGACGCTGCAGATCGGCCTCGAGCGCTCGGTGCAGGTCGAGGTCGTGCTGCCTTACGACCAGACGGCGCTGACGCCCAACACCGGGGCGGCGATGTCGGTCGCCCGCTGAGCCGCCCTGCGCAGGAGCGTGACGGTCCCCGCGGCGGCCGACCTTGCGACCCTGCACACGGGCAGGGCGGTTGCACCGGCGCGGCGAAACGGCTAGCACGAGCCTCGCTGATGCTCGCTCCTTCGCGCAGAGCGCCCGCCTCGGGGTGGCGTCCAGACGCAGCTGGGGGGCCAGCCACGGTGTATATCGGCCTCGGCAGCAACCTCGGGGACCGCCTGGGCACGCTGCGCGCGGCGACGCGGCTGCTACGCGACGGCGCGGTGCCGGGGACGGCGCTGGTGTGTTGCTCGCCGGTGTACGAGACACGGCCGCTGGGACCCGCGACGGGTTCGTACTTGAACGCGGTGGCCGAGCTGCGGACGGTGGCCGAGCCGGCGGCGTTGCTGGCGGCGTTGCTCGAGCTGGAGCTGCGTCACGGGCGGACGCGACGGGAGCGGTGGGCGTCGCGCACGCTGGATCTGGATCTGCTGGTGTGGGAGGGGGAGCGCGGGATGGTCGAGCTCGCGGGTCCGGAGCTGCGGCTCCCGCATCCGGAGCTCGCTCGCCGCGACTTCGTGCTGACGCCTCTGGCCGCGCTGGCGCCGGAGCTGCGGCCGCGGGGTGGGCCGACGGTGACCGAGCTGCTGGCGGCGCTGCAGCCCGGCGAGCGCACGATCGTGGCGCAGCTGACGGAGCTTTTGTGTTAACGTCGCGGCCGTTCGCGGGCGGATAGCTCAGCGGTAGAGCGGCGCCTTTACACGGCGCGGGTCGCAGGTTCGAACCCTGTTCCGCCTACAAGCACGAGAGGTCGGGCGCAGGCCCGGCCTCTCGTCTGGATCTGTCCTCAGGGACAGGCAAAGATCGCATCGATGGCGGCGATGCCGTCGGCGACCTCCTGGGCGGTCGGGCTGCCCGAGGCCCACAGGTCGCCGAGGACCTTGGCCTGGGTGGCGTCGCGCTCGTCGGCCTCGCGCTGGAGGACGGGGCCGGCGATCTGCAGGTAGGCCCAGGCGGCCGGCGCGTAGGCGTCGCCCTCGCCGCACAGCGCATGCATGTAGGCCTCGGCGTGCTGGCGGACGACGACGGCGAAGCCGCGGTGCAGGGCCTGGTCGACCTGCTCCCAGCCGACCTCGAAGAGGTCCTGGACGGCGGGCTCGACCTCCTCGAGCAGCGGATAGTTGCCCATGTCGTCCTGGGCGAGGTCACGCCAGCAGCGGACGGCGAGGATGCCGTCCCAGATGCGCTCATGGGTGTTCTGGCTGGCGGCGAGCACCTCCGCGGCGAGGCCCTTGCCGCTGGCGATCGGCTCGAGGCCGGTGTAATAGGCCCAGGCCGAGTCGCAGTCGGCGGGCTTCACGGTGGCGCAGGTGTTGGTCTCCTTGTAGACCGACAGGTAGAGGAACCAGTCGAGGGTGGCGTGGATCTTCGCGGCGTGGACGCGCGGGTCACCGGTCCCGGACTGACCGTCGACGAAGGCCTGGTCGATGATCGGCTTCATCTTCGCGGGGCCGGCGCAGCGATCGGCGTACTTGGTGGCGAGGTCCGGGACGGTGCACTGCTTGTCGCTGTCGACCTGTGGATCCCACTCGGCCATCGGGATCTCCGGGTAATGCATGTCGTCGCGGCGGTTGAGGCGGGACTCGAGGCCCTCGGCGATCACGTACTGGTCGCGCGCCGCGGTGAAGTCGGCCGCGCTCGGGTCGCCGCTGGCGTCCCACAGCAGCGTCGCCATCGCCTCGTAGGCGTCGACGCGGGCGGCGGAGCCCGGGGTCTTGGCGTCGACCTGCTGGTAGTTGAGCATGTCGCCGAGGCAGGTCGGCCACATGTCGCCGCCGGCGTTGGTGCGCGGCTGGAAGTCGGTGGCGAGCGGCACGCACGACGACTCGTCGATCGCGGGGATCTCGATCTGGGAGCAGTCCATCGGCTCGCCGGTGGTCGGCGTGTCGGCGGTGGTGCCACCGCTGGTGCCGGAGCTCCCGGTGTCGGCGTTCGCGTCGGTCTCGCTCGGGTCCTCTGCCTTGCAGGCGAGCAGGGGGAGCAGGAACAGGGCAATGGTCCAGGGATTAGGTCGTGTCATCGTCATTAGCCACCAGATGAAGCGACGAAGATATGGGACTGGCAGAGGCTGGTGCGACGGCACTTATACTCACCGACGCATCGGGGGGATCCCCTCGGCGCCCGGGTGGGTTCACGAATCGGCGGAGACCAGGCCGATGCGGATCGCGTGGCGGACGAGGCCGGCGACGTGATGCACGTCGAGCTTGGCCATGATGCGGCCGCGGTGGCCCTCGACGGTCTTGACGCTCAGTTGCAGCTGCTTGGCGATCTCGGGGCTGGACTTGCCCTCGGCGACGAGTTGAAGGATCTCGCGCTCGCGGTTGGTGAGCGCGTCGCCCGGGGCGGGGTCGCGCGCGGGGCGGTCGGTGCGGCGCGACTCGTGGAGCACGATCCTGGCGATGGCGGGGCTGAAGAAGGCGTCGCCGCGGGCGACCGCCTGGATCGCCGAGACCAGGTCGGAGAGGCCGGAGCCCTTGAGCAGGTAGCCGCTGGCGCCGGCGCGGATGGCCGGGCGGACGTACTCCTCGCCGCCGTGCATCGACAGGATCAGCACCTGCGTGTTCGGGTTGTCCTTGCGGATCTGGCGGGTGGCGTCGACGCCGTTGAGCTCGGGCATACCGAGGTCCATCACGACGACGTCGGGCTTGTGGGTGACGACCGCCTCGACGGCGGCGCGGCCGTCGGCGACCTCGGCGACGACCGTGATGTCCTCGCGCACGTCGAGGAGGGCGCGCAGCCCCTCGCGCACGATGGTGTGATCTTCGGCCAGGACGACGCGAATGGGGGCGCGAACGGTGGTCACGGGGGGCAATGTATCACGCGACCACGACGGCGGTGTCGTCGCCGTCCTCGCTGAGGGTGACCTGTGGCAAGTCGACGATGACGCGGGTGCCGGCGCCGGGGCGACCCTCGATCTGAATGGTGCCGCCGAGTAATTCCACCCGCTCGCGCATGCCGACCAGACCGCGTCCGCCGGTCGCGCCGCGGGGTCGCGGTGGCGCTGTTGTGTCGAGGCCGCGGCCGTTGTCGCGGATCTCGAGGTGGACCGTGTGCGAGTGGAGGGCGAGGCGGACATCGACCTGGGTGGCCTCGGCGTGGCGGGCGACGTTGGTGAGGGCCTCCTGGGCGACGCGGTAGCACACGCTCTCGAGCGCGGGGCTGAGGCCGGAGCGGGCGGGGAGGTCGAGCTCGCAGTCGATGCGCAGATCGGAGCGCTCGCCGAAGTCGTCGCAGAGGCGCTGGATCGCGGCGACGAGGCCGACGTCGTCGAGGATCGCCGGGCCCAGGAGGCTGACGGCGCGGCGGATCTCCTCGAGGGTGGCGTCGGCGATCGTCAGGGTGCGGCCGGCGAGGCCCGCGACCTTGTCGGCGAGCTTCGGGCTCAGACCTGTCTCGGCAGACATGTCCTTCGTGCCAGGCTGGGCGAGCTGGGCGATGATCTGGAGGTTGATGCGGATCGCCGTCAGCGCCTGACCGGCGGAGTCGTGCAGCTCGCGGGCGATGATCCGGCGCTCGGCCTCCTGCAACAGCACCGCGCGCGAGGACAGCTCGCGCAGGCGCTCCTCCTTGGCCTGGAGCTGGTCGTAAGCGCCGCGCAGCTCGAGCGAGCGCTCGGCGACCTGCTGCTCGAGGGTCTGGTTGAAGCGGGCGAGGGCGGCCTGGCTGGCGGCGATGCGGCGCTCGGCGCGGGCCATCGCGCGGCCGGGGATGAAGTAGATCAGGGCGGCGAGGCCGACGCCGAGCGCGCCGAAGGGGATCAGGAGCAGCAGGGCGCCGGCGCGGGCCTCGTCGAGCACGGCGCCGGCCCAGGCGTGGCCGACGACCTGGGCGTTGAGCTTGATCGGGGCCGACTCCCACAGGAGGAGGCCGCCGGGCGCGGGGTCGCCGATGGGCTCGGGGTCGAGGCGGACGCGCGCGCCGTCGGGGTCGGCGATCTCGATGCGGGCGATGCTCGGCTCTTCGGTGTATGCGCGGATGTGCGCGAGCAGCTTGAGCGAGTCGTAGCGCCACAAGATCGGCCGGTCCTGGATCTCGCGGCTGATCGCGTCGGCGACCTGGACGGCGGTCGCGTGGGCCCGGGTCCGCAGGGTCCGCGCCGTCAGGGTGAAGTACGCGAGCGGGGCCGACAGCGAGACCAGGACCGCGAGCAGCACCGCGAGCGGCAGCATCCGCGCGGCGAGGTAGCGGCGCAAGCTGCCCGTTCGGACAGGTACTTGCACGCTCACTGGGCCTCCGGGAGCGGGATGTAGCCGCTGACGCGCATCAAGCTCCGGGCCTGCTCGCCCTCGACGACGAAGCGCAGGAACTCGGCGACGGCGCCGCCTGGCTGCTCGACGCTGACGAAGGCGAGGTCCTTGGAGAAGGGGTAGCGTCCGGACTGGACGCTGACCTCGGAGGGGGCGATCTCGTCGATGCGCAGCGGCTTGACGGGGAGGCGCTGGAGGACGATCGCGCCGAGGTCGAAGAGGCCGACGGCGCCGGTGGTGATGCTGATGGCCTCCTGCATCGCCTGGTCGCTCTCGACGATGCGCCAGCGGCCCTCGCGATAGGCGGCGTCGTTGACGGCGGCGAAGTCGGGGAGTTGCTGGCCGACGGCGTGGTGGCTGGAGTCGCCGCGCTCGCGCTGGAGGACGACGATGGGGCTGCCATCGCTCCACTGGCGGCGGCGCCCGGCGTAGATGTCGATGAGGTCGCGGGTGGAGATCGACTCGTCGGGGACGCCGAGGTTGACGGCGACGACGACGGGGACGCGGGCGTAGGGGTAGACGAGCAGGCCGAGGGCGGCCTCGCTGTCCTTGAGGGGGCGTGAGACGAGGCCGAGGTCGATGACGTCGTCGTAGGTGGCGGCGACGGCCCCGGTCGAGCCGATGCTGTCGAAGACGACGACGTGGAGGCCGGGGCTGCGGGTGTGGAAGGCCTCGGCGAGGGCGCGGGTGATCGGGAGGTTGCTGCCGGAGCCGGCGAGGTGGACGACCTCGGGCGGGCGCACGGTGGAGCGCAGGTGCAGCGGCGAGTCGATCGGGACCTCGGCGGCGGTGAAGGGCTCCTGGGCGCTGCCGACGAGGTTGACGAGCAGCACGCCGGCGATCGTGAGGGCGGCGAGCAGCACGAGGGCGACGCCGACCCACAGCGCCGCGAGGGAGGCCGGAGAGCGGGCGTCGTCGGCGTCGATGTCGGGCGCTGCGGACAGGGGTAGATCCTCGGAGCAGAAGTGAGAGAGCGAGAGCGAGAGCGAGAGCGAGAGCGAGGCGCTTCAGAACCCGAACTCGACGAGCAGGTTGAAGCCGCGGCCCGGGCCGTTGACGCTCGAGCCGTGGTAACGATAGGCCGCGTTGCCGACGTTCTCCAGCACCGCGGCGACCAGCAGGTGCGGCTGCCAGCGGTAACCGGCGCGCAGGTCGACGACGCCGAAGCCGGGCGTGCCCCCGGTCGGGATGCGCTGGTCGTCGAGGTCGGCGAGGGCCAGGCGGCTCTGCAACCGCGCCCAGCGCAGCGCCGCCGCGGTGTAGAAGCCCGCGGTGTGGCGCCACGACAGCTCGACGGTGCCGTTGAGCGGCGGGACCCGTGACAGCGGCAGGCGCGTCGGTCTCGCGCCGGGCAGGGGGTTGGGGCCGTCGCCCCAGGCGTAGGCGGCGGTGATGCGGGCGCCGAAGCCGTGGGGGAGGAACAGGCGCAGGGCGCCGTCGAGGCCGCGCAGGACGGCGCGGCCCTCGAGGTTGGCGAGGCGAAACACGTTGCTCGAGCCAGCGCAGCCGGTGTCGCCGGCGCCTGGCGGGCACAGGCTCGCGTCGAAGGGGGCGCGGGCGATCAGGTCGGTGATGTGGGTCTGGAAGCCGAACACCGCGAACTCGAGCCGCGGCAGGTCGACCTTGATACCTGTCTCGAGGGACAGAGAACGCTCGGGTCGGAGGTCGGCGTTCTCGCCCTGATAGCCGGCGCCGGTCTGCTGGCGGCTGGTGAGGTCGTCCATGTTGGGCGCGCGGAAGCCCTGGTCGACGTTGACGAGCCAGCGCACGCCATCGCGCAGCTTGAGCGCCGCGCCGCCGCTGCCGACGGCGGCGCCGAAGCGGCGGTCGATGGCGGCCGACCTGGTGGCGAGGTCACCGGGGGCGCTGGCGGACACGAGGGCGCCGCGGGCCCCGGCGCGCAGCTCGAGGCGCTCGTGGAGCTTCAGGTGGCCGGTGGTCCACAGGCCGGAGGTCAGGTAGCGGCCGCCGTCGAGGTACTGGCCGCGGCTGAGCGCGCTGGTGATGTTGACGTCGGTGTAGACGTTCCAGGCCTTGCTGGCGATCGTGTCGTGGTAGGCGTCGAGGCCGTAGCTGACCGAGAAGCGGAGCTTGCCGCGCGGGCCCCATTCCTTCGTGCGCAGCGCCAGACCGGTGCCCGCGGTGTGCACGTCGTCGCGGCCGATGATGCGGTAGGTCGACTCGGCTCCGCGGTCGAAGCGGCGCCGCTCGTGCTGGTTCTGATAGTTGACCGTGAAGCGCAGGGTCTCGGCGAAGGCCGGCCCATCGTGCAGGTCGAGCGCGGTGTACACGAGGGTCCGGTGCTGCTCGTCGTAGGTCAGACACTCGCTCTGCGGCGCGGTCGCGGGCGGGCAGCGGTCGGTGCGTGGGGCGTCGAACTGGCGGTAGTCGTAGTACGCGAGGGTGAGGCGCACGCGGTCGCTGGCCTGCCAGACCAGGCGCGCGTCGGCGGTCAACTCCTTGAAGCCGGTGCCGCGCTGGGTGACGCCGTCGGCAGCGAAGAGGGGGACCTTGACCGGGCGCCCGGTGGTCGGCGAGTAGATCGGTCCGCCGGTGCGCAGCAGGCTGACGTCGCGGTAGCCGACGCCGCCGAAGAAGCCGAGCTTGTCCTTGTACGCGAGGTCGAGCTGGGCGCGGCCGCCGAGCTCGCCGTCGGCGGTGCCCGAGCGGAACATGCCGCGCGGACGAGCCTGCCAGCTGCGCGCGCCGAGCTGCATCGAGGGGTCGATCGGCGTGGCCAGGAGGGCGCCGCCCATCGCGTCGGAGCCGTAGCGGGTCGAGGCGCTGCCGCGCAGGACCTCGAGCTTCTGCACGGTGCG
>Ga0075152_10000565_pt1 | contig 27071 bp, 23 predicted proteins | sample JI61114C2DNA_FD_70964 | JGI IMG/M metagenome (GOLD analysis project Ga0075152, IMG submission 70964) | Wastewater effluent complex algal communities from Wisconsin, to seasonally profile nutrient transformation and Carbon sequestration -... | ecosystem: Engineered > WWTP > Effluent > Algae...
GTCTTGGTTAGCGCCTTCTCGAATGCCGCCTGGGCTTGGGCGATCTCACCTTCTTTGGTGAGACAGCGCCCCATCCAGTAAAGTGATAGAGCCTCAGGGAGGGTGATTTTAGCTTCGCCAATGACGGCCAAGAGCTGGTCTACTTGATTGCGAGCACCGCACAAAGAGAAAAAAGGTAGCAGTGCTGTAGCAAGAGAATCAAGAGGAGTAATAGATTCATCAAAGCGCGATTGTCTCAGACACTCCGCTGCCTTCTTATACAGACCTAATTCGATATAAGCTCTGGCAGCGGAGAAATAGAGCATGGGCGAAGCCTTGCGAGCAGCAAAGCGCAATTTCTCAAAGTCATCAACCACAGCCTGCCACTGCCAGCAGAGGCAATTGCCATAGAGACCATATTGAATGGGCACATCTTTGAGACTATCAGGCAGAGCTGGCGAATTTTGCCAGCGTCCTAAAAGCTCTTCTCCTAAAGCTGGGTTTTCCTTAGAAAAAGCAATATAGGCATCGACCATATCTTTCCAAAACTGGCCAGGCAAGCCCCAAAACACCAAGGGTAGCAATTTGCCCCACTTGGCCATCTCGTCGGTGTTCATGCGCGTCATTGAATTTTTGGCTTGACCAAAAATGTACCAGGCTGGCACATGGAACAAGAGAAATAACGTCCAACCGGCGATCTGAGCAATCCATATATTCTTCAGCAGAACACCAATGAGCACTGCCACAAGTACCAGACAACTCTGCAGAACAAGGCCTTTCCCCCATGACAGAGGCATCATTGAACGCACTCCCAGCGAAATGCCTGAGAGGATGATAATTGGAAAAAGGGTGTAGTACTGGTATAAGGTCATTGTTTAGCGGCTAGGCTTGAAGCCAGGCATACGAACCCTTCTTGAAGGAATGGCCTTAACAAAACGCTCAGTAATCAATTGCGGCCTGGTAATGGCAGAACCAACAACCACAGCATAGGCACCAAGATCGAAGGCTCGAGTAAGCTCTTCTGGTGTCCAAATACGGCCTTCGAGAATCACCGGCGAGGCAATATGATCGACAAACTCTTTTAGCAAATCCAAACCAGGGCCGTGATCTTTAGGCAAAGCAGTCTCTTCGGTGTAGCCAAAGAGCGTGGTTGAGATAATATCAGCTCCGGCCTCGTCAGCGGCGATTCCCTCGCCAAAGGTAGAACAATCGGCCCAAACGGGCAAATTCAACTGGTTATGAATCCTTTCGATGGTTTCCTTTAAGCTGAGCTGGTCAGCTCGTTTGCGGCCAGTAGCGTCTAGAGCGATAAAATCTGCACCCGCTTCGGCCAGAGCCTCAGCTTCAGCAAAACTGGCGGTGATATATACAGAAGACAACTTCTCAGCGGCAGGAATCTCTGATTTAGTCAAACCAACAATAGGTAAATGACCTTCAAAGAGTTTCTCAGCAGCGGCTCGCACATGTCTGACGTTCTCAACCCCCTCTAAGCGCAGGGCGCGAGCCCCACCATTGAGAGCAGAGAGCGACATAGCCAGAATATGATCGGGATGATTGAGGGGCTCGCCGCTGCTGGCTTGGCACGAAACAACCAGGGCACCATCAATTGCCTGAATTGCTTCGCGAAAACGATCGTCTATTTTGACCATGGTCGTTTACACATTAGGATTTAAATTAAGGCAAATGAACTTAGGTTGAGTCATTTCAGTAAGGGCATAGCGTATACCCTCTAAGCCTAAGCCTGACTCTTTCCTTCCGCCGTAGGGCATATGGTCAGCTCTGAAAGTGGGAGCATCGTTAACCATGACGCCACCAGCATCGATGCCACGAGCAAGCTTAAAAGCGACATCAACGTTCGCAGTGAACACGCCAGCTTGCAGGCCGTAGCGAGAATCATTACAAGAAGCAATGGCATCATCCACAGTGTCATACTTCATAATGCTGACAATCGGTCCAAAGACTTCTTCAGAAACCACCGACATACCGCGATTGGTCTCAGTCAATATCACTGGCTCGACCAAATTATTGCCGCATTTCTTGCCACCATGAACAAGCTTGGCTCCGCCTTTAACTGCTTCGTCCACCCATTCAATGGTTTTGTCGACTGAACCAGCGTCAATCAGTGGACCAACATCGGTATCGTCACTTAGTGGATCACCAACTTTGAGCGCTGCAACCAGATTTTTGAATTTATCCAAGAACTGATCGTAGACCTTGCTTTGAACATAAACCCGTTGCACTGAAATACAAATTTGGCCAGCATGGGCATATCCGCCACGACAAGCAGCTTTAGCAGCAGCCTCAAGATCGGCGTCAGAGTGCACTACAATTCCGGCATTGCCACCCAGCTCAAGAATTACCCTAACACCAGCATGCACTTCACCGCGCAATCTCCAACCTACTTCTTGCGAACCAGTGAAAGTTAAAAGAGCGATTCTAGAATCACGCACCAAGGCGTTGCCTTTAGCGCCACGACAAGGAGTGACAATCAAAGCACCGTCGGGAAGCCCGGCTTGCTTGAGCAGCTCGGCTAATTTAAAACTGGAAACGGGAGTTTGGGAAGAGGGCTTAAGCACGACAGTATTACCCGCGGCAATGGCCGGGGCTAGTTTGTGTGCCACCAGATTCAAAGGGAAATTAAATGGTGTTACCGCTGCCACCACACCAATGGGCTCGCGCAAGATCATTCCGATGCGGGCTTCATTGCCAGCATTGGTATCCATTTGCAGTTGCTCACCATCTAAGCGCAGAGCCTCGCGTGAGGCGATGGCAAAAGTATTGGCAGCGCGTGAAACTTCAATCCGGGCATCCTTAATAGGCTTCCCACCTTCTAAGGCAATAGTCTGAGCCATGTCTTCGATATTGCTCAGAATTAGCTGTGAAGTCTTGGCCAGAATTTCCGAACGCTTGTACGCTGGCATATTCTTCATCACATTTTCAAAGGTTTCTTTAGCCTGGCTCAGAGCAGCATCAATGGCTTTCTCGTCAGCTTGACCGACCACGGCCACCACTTCGCCGCTGAAGGGGCTTTTTACCTCAGTAAATTCAGTTGTGGATAGACCTTTGATAGACAAAGGGTACTTGACAATCTCTTTCAACATTTTATCTTGCTCTTCAAACATTAGAGGGAATTAGTCGGGATTCAGTCGGTCAAAGCGGGTTTAGGCGTCGATAGATACTATATGACAACATGTGACAAATGTTGAGATAATGCTCCAAGTGTTGAAGTTATTTCAACAATCGACCTCAGGCACCGGTTCAGCGCCTAAACGCTGAAGCCACGGCAACCAGCAGGCCAAATTATAGCTAATAATTGGCATATCTTTCGGCTATAGACTTAAAGCATATTGAGGGTTCTTTGCCTCATCGGGTTTTCAATGGTAGACTGCACTTCCCATCAAGATACTCAATTTCAGATTCAGATATTGAAGGCATTCAGATTGGTTTCCCAAAAATTGAAATTTAAAAATATCAGAAGCGCTGCACTATCAGCAGTGTCTCTATCAATAATGACTCTAGGCAGCCAAACATTGCCAGCAAGTGCCACAGACGTGCACTCAAGCTTGCACCATTCGGCCAACACTGTTGTCGCCTACGAGAGCGGTAGCTCTAATGAGGCTAAAAAGCGTCTGTTACAACAAGAGAAGCAAAAGTTAGAAAAAGAAAAGCGTGAGTACCATGCTAAGGCTCAAGCAATTAGAAAGAATGAGCGCAAGGCCTATGAGAAACTGGGCATCATTCAAAGAGAGCTAGCTGCCACCACTGGCAAGTTGACTAACACTAAGCAACAAGTTAGCCACACTGAAAACAAAATCAACGAAACCCAAGCAAAACTGACTACAGTAAAAACCAAAGAAGCCAGCTTGCAAGAGTCAGCCGCCTTCCGCCTTAGAGAGATCTATGAAGGCAATCGCTTAAATTTTGTCGAAATGCTCTTCCAGGTCGACAATTTGCAAACCTTGTTAGACCGCCTCTACTACCAAGAGCGTGTGGCAGAACAAGACAAAAAGCTGATTGACGAATTGCGTTTGCGCGAGTCGATGCTATCGCAAAACAAGCAGCAACTTGGTGCGCAAAAGAATATGCTGGCCGATCTAGTTTCACAAATTGCTGAAAAAGCAATGGCTATCGCCAAAGAGAAGCTGGGTCAGCAACAAACAGCAGAGCGTCTGCGCAGTCAACGCGCCTTCTATGAACAAGCAGAAAGAGAACTGGCTAACGAATCGGCTCGTTTAGAGAAACAGATTTTCGTTATGGAAAGCTCTAACCGCAAAAAGGGTGGACCAATTACTGTTGGGTCTGGCAACATGTGCATGCCGTTAAGAGCGCCAGTAACCTCACCTTTCGGTTGGCGCAAACACCCCATATTTGGCGTGCGCAAGTTCCACTCTGGGGTGGACTTGGCTGGCCCGAACCGCTCAGCCATTCACGCCGCCGATGGTGGCAACGTTCTTTATACAGGTTGGTATGGTGGCTACGGCAAAGTAGTTATCATCAGCCATGGCAACAGCATGGCTACACTCTATGCTCACTTATCTAGAGTGGCTGTGGGTGCTGGTGATAACGTCGCTAAGGGCGATGTCATTGCTTATGAAGGAACCACCGGGTTCTCCACAGGACCACACTTACACTTTGAAGTTAGAGTGAACGGTAAGCCTAACAACCCACTGGCTTACGTACGCTAGGTCGAAAATCATCGACTCTAGAAATCAGCCATTTGCTTGAGAGCGTCACTATTCGCCTCTTTTCTATCTTTGACAGCTAGGTCATGCTGCCCTAATTTGTCGTAGCATTGAGCTCGCAGGGAGCGTATCCGCCCGAGACTAACGTTACTGGGCGGCTTGGCAGCAATATTCAAGTCAGAGATAGCTTTTGAGTAAGAACCAGTCTTATAGTAAATAGAAGCACGAAAGAAATAAGGCCAAAAGTCTTTTGGATTTGCCTGAATTGAGCGTGTATATTCCTCAATGGCATGAGCATTAGCACCCTTCTGGGCATACCAGGCTGCTCTATCTTGAAACCAGTGCGCTCCACACTTGCCACCACTAAGAGCTATGCCCTTTGCTGATTCGCTTAATGCCAAATCCACTTTACCTTGTTCACCGTAGACTCTTGCTCTTTGAAAATATGCCTCTGCCATGCGCGGGTCTAGCGAGATTGCTTTATCAAGATCAAGTTCTGCCAGTTCTATTTCTTCTAAAGAGAAGTGCACATAACCGCGCTGACAATATGCTTCTGCTGAATTGGGATCAAGTTCTATAGCCCGGTCCAAGTATGGCAAGGCCTTTCTGTGGCTGTTCTTTGCAATCAAGCTATTGGCCATGCGCAAAGATTCACTAGAGCGGCTCAGAGGAACGGCAATGGCAGGCGAGCATGACAATAAAAGCAGTAGAGCTAAGGTTGCAAGTGCAGGGCTGAGGCTTGTTTTATGTATAGCTATAAAGGTCCTGCGCATACATAAGCTCCAGCAGCAAAGAGAAATGGTAACTACCCCTGAGAGTGTCCGAACATGGCACTACACAAGCCAAATAAAATTACAACGAAAGCAAAGGCACTAATGGCAACGCCACTAAAAATGAGCCCTCCAGTGACGATTAAGACGCTACCGAAGCTCCAGCTTGAGCCGGCCTTCAACTTGCTGAAGCCTGAGAACAAGGCGTAGAAGACACCAATTGGAATCCAAAAGAATTGCAGCATTAAAACCATAGACATAGCCGACTGTAGCGATTTTGTCGTCAGCGAAAATATGATCACTAAAACCAAATTGAGTAAAAGCACCATCTCGATGCATTGCAACAAGCGATCACTGCTTTCAACTTCAGTGCGAACCTCACTACTAGCTGGGATGACACCAACTTGATACAACTCTTGACCGGCTGTGAGCACCTGACCTATTTTGTCTCTAGCCGCTTGCAGCAGCTTCTCAGACTGACCGATATTGACCATCGGAATAATTACATAGTGCATTTCTAGGCGCAAAGCCTCGCCTATTTGCGAAAAGATCAGCTCCAGGGTCAAATGTCGCTTCACTTCAAAGGCATTACCGAAATCCATGGTGGCATGAATACGCTTAGCCTCTTTATCAGGCTCAACTTGCCAGTCGAAGCCGGGCTTTGATGAAGCCTCCAGGGCTTGGAGAACCAGCTCCCAGGCACTCTCAAAGGAGCGAGCACATTCAACATAGTGGCCTTCTAATAGGCTCATTTTGCTCTAACCACCGCCGCGAGCAACAAATGACAATCCAGTGCATAGGCCCCAAAGAATAATAGGACAAACAATGGCCGAAATGAGCATCCCCCCGCCAAAGGCTAGAGAACCGAGCCAGAGTCTTTCTAAGGGCTTAATAGCTATTCCCTTGATCGTCTGCGGTCTAGTCAGCGACCTATAGAAGCTCGTTATAATGCCCACTGGCACCCAGAGAACCTGCAGGCAAATAACTATTCCCCCAGCGGCTGCAATTCCCATGGTAAAAGCCAACAAAGTAAATAAAGCAACATTACCCACAAGAACAAACTCGAAGCCTTTGATTAAACTAGTACTGGCGGCCGATTCTAATTGCAGAGCCGTGGATGCAGATTTATAGGCAGTCAATTTTGAGCCGAGAACCAGTTCGATTTGTTCTCTAAATCTTTGAAATATAGCCAATGCCGGTTCAATGTTGCGCAGGGGCACAACCATATAATGCAAGTCAAGGCGGCCTTTCTCAGCACCTTCAGAAAACACCAGCTGCAAAATCAACTGTCTTTGGATCTGAAATGCATTGCCTATTTCACCTGTGGCAGTAATACGTTTAGCTTCTTTGTCGTCTTCAATTCTCCACTCAAAGCCCGGTTGAGATGAATTAGAGAGACACTGCTGCACCAGCTCCCAGGCCTGATCAAAAGACTGATCAAATTCTAGATAGTGACTATCAAGTAAGCTCATATCTTTTGCTCAACCTAGTGTTTTGAAAGGGCTTTGACGTCAAGATTGCCGCGATAGAACATATTATAGGTATCGAAGGGAATTATTCGCCCGTCAGGGTGAACAATGTGCACGCAAGTGCGCTTTACCGACCTGACGTCAAAATTGTATTTATCCAAAAATTCCATGATGATTATGCGAAAAATATTTTTGTAGGAAAGCTCCGAGGGAAACTCTAGCTTAGGAAGGCAACACAAGAGGTCACCAATGGCATGGGAGACCGTGCCGGTGGTTTTACCAAGGGAAAATAATTCAAATATTTTGGCTCGGACAGCTGGATCTGATTCATATTGAATGGTATTACCAGCTTCTTTGAGCAATACGTCAGAACCAATCACTCCAGATAAGGGCACCACTTTATCGTCTATTTTTATGGCATATGCCATAGCGATGCAGTCTGGGTGGCAAGGTACAGGAATAATGTCATCGTCACTAAAAACTTTTGACTGCTGCAAAATCTTTTGTCTAACTTCCGCTAAAGTCAGCCTATCAGCCGGGTCAAAGCCTAAGACCCTGCCTTCTGCTTGTATAGGTTGAAAGGTCACCCCTCTGACGCAGGGCTGCTTCAAAGCAAAGTCAATAATCTCACCAATCTCATCATCATTGAGCCCGCGAGCCAAAGTTACAACCAGAGTCGTGGCAATATCAAATTCGTTAAGATGAGCCAAGGCCTTGTGCCGAACAGCAGTTAAGTCTTCACCGCGTAACTCTGTGTAGGTCTCTTTGCGCAAGCCATCAAACTGTAGATAAACCTCAAAGCCTGGCATATATGTAGCTAAACGAGCACAAAAATCGCGATCACGAGCAATTTTTACACCATTGGTATTGACCATTAAATGGCGAATGGGCTTGCTTCTAGCTAGATCAAGAATGTCAAAAAATTGGGGATGAATAGTTGGTTCACCGCCACTAATCTGCACCACATCTGGTTCACCCTCGTTTTTCACAAGTTCGTCCAGCATAAAATCAATAAGCTCTAGTGAGCGATGAGCACCGGCATTGGGGCCTGATTCGGCGTAGCAGACCGGACATTCCAGATTGCACTTGTCAGTCACTTCAATTAACGTCAAACAGCTATGCTGCTCGTGATCAGGGCACAAGCCACAGTCGTAGGGGCAACCAAACTTAGTCTCCGTATTGAAGCGCAAAGGCAGCTGCCCAGGCTTCAAGAAACTGCGTGAAAGCTTGAAATATTCTATATCTGTAGAGATTAAGACCTTTTCGCGACCGTGCTTAAGACAGTTTTTTAAGAGATAGACCCGTTCGTCCTGAAAAACAATTTTTGCCTCAATTTTTTCTAGACAGGTAGAACAAACACTATTGGTTAGTTCAAAGAAGATATAAGGGCGGTCTGCCGTTTTCATTGAACAGCCTCTTGTGCAGTTTTAGGTCGAAGCTTAGAAATCAAGTATGGTGCATAGTAAATATAGGCACCAATGGTCACCACTTGTTCAATGTCTAAACCGCAGTATACATGGGCAACAGGCTTAATGAACTCGACACAGAATCTAAACGACAAATAGGCCAAAATAAAAATCTTCCACAGCTCGCCCTGCTGCAGATTTTGTTTAACCAGTTGAGTGAAGGCCAGCAAAAGAGTGATCAAAAACAATATTTCGTAGAGCTGAGTCGGATGTCGGCGAATGCCGTCACCAAAATCAAGTGCCCAAGGCAAGTCAGTCGGCAGTCCGTAGGTATGGTCTGATAGACCACAAAGAAAACAACCAATGCGGCCAATCACCATAGCGACGATGAGCGGCACAACAAAGCTGTCACCAGTGGCTGACTTTACACCAACTATTTTTTTCGCTACTTCAATGAGAATCCAGCCGCCCAGTATGCCACCGACCAACGACTTGCCAGCCAAGAGCAACTGCCAGTTGTTGAGATTCTGCATAAAGAACGATGGATCTTCAAGCAAATAAAGGGTTTTGCTGCCGATAGCTGCACCCAACATACCGCCGAGCAATACGGGAACCCGCTGCTTAAAGGTCAACGTATCTCTCTTCTTAAGTTTGAGGTAAAGGCGAAAGGCAATCCAAAACGCAAAAGCCTCAAGCACTAAATGATAGACCGGAGGGAAATCGCCAATGTGCATACTTAGGCCTATCTTTTTTAGAATCTTAAGAAAACGGATTGAGCTTATCTAAGGCTGGATTTTGAGAGACGTTTTCGAGACAGTATTGCTGCAGATAATGGAAGGCAACAATAACTAGAGCATGAGTAATCATGCCGTTTTTGATCAGGCGCGGAATATCTTTAAGTGGAACGAGTCGAATTGCCACTTCTTCAGTGCTATCGAAGCTAGGAATATGAGTTTGTTTAACGTTCAGAGTTAGGTAGGTATCGCAAATATTGCTCTGTATGGCAGGATTTGGATGGTTGCGCCCCAGGAAAATCAAACCTTCTCCGCTGCATCCAGTTTCTTCCAGCAGCTCTCTTTCACCGGCTATTAATGAACTAGCGTCTTCTGCATCAATCATGCCACCAGGAATTTCTAAGGTAACTTGCTCAATACCATGACGATATTGTTCGATTAAAACAACCTGATGATCAGGGGTTACGGCAATGACATTAACCCAATCAGTAGGTTTGAATACAAAAAAATCGTGGGTCTCGCTGACACCTTCAGTAGTGCGCTGTGAAATTTGCTTGTGGACGGTAAAAACTCGACAGTCAGCAACCAGTTCTTTATTGATAGTGGTCCAGTGGCGTACCTTAAAATTTAACTGACTGCTAGAACTTGGCAAAATAACTCCGTGGTCAGCGACCGCTTTCTCTCTTTCTCTGTCTATAGCTACCTTGTCAATTATATCTGTAAACAAAAAAATGTTGCCATCCGAAAGGGGATGGCAACAATATAACTTCTGGCTATAGCTTGCTCGAATTGCTGAAAATTTTTGCAGTTAGGCTATTTTAGAAGCCTTTCTTTTGAGTTCACTAACGAGATCTTCTTGGCCAAGAATATAGCCACGGCGAGCTTGATCATCAGCATAGTTGATAATTGATTCGGTTAAAGCATTGAGCATAGACATAGGCACAAACTCACTGACTTGATTGAGCAGACGCTCGGTGGCAAGCCATTCTTCAGTATTCAGTGGAATGGCATCATCGAGACGAGCAATTACTGTGTAGTTCTGAAGTTTGTCTACTTTAGCGTTCATTGTTTTCACCTTATTAAGCTATTTGCCAGGAAATTTAAAAAATGTCAGTGGAAAACAAGACCCTCAGCTGGGGCCTTCGTGTTATCTACTGTTCTTGAAATCCTTACTACTCCGTTCAGACTAGGTCCGAACGTTGTGTTTGTTTCTCTGCATTTCTTATGCCCGCTAAACTTCCAATTAACCCTGAAATTTAGTTATCAAGCGGAAACTTTCTTTTTTACTGGTTTTCAACAGCTTTGTAAGAACGAACGAAAGCCTCAGCCTGAGCCACGTTCATCACTTCCTTAATTTCTTGAGCTTCAGTGAGCGAATTGAGAATTTCACCGATAATTGGGCCCGGTTTTATCCCCAATATCCTCATTACATCCGCCCCGTCCATCAACTTGGGCAATTTCTTTGTGGCTTCTATATAAGCCGGATATCCATTCATCAAATCGACTAGGCACTGCTCTAGACGGTCACGTTCAGCGGCGAGCCCAGCGCCACAGGTAGCTCCAAAATCAGCAAAAGCCAACATCATCAGCTCAGGTACTTCTTCGCCCACAGTGCGATAGAACCGATTGAGGGCCTTAGGACTGGGTGTACCGGTGTGGAAGAGATGACCAGGCCGAAGATGCCAGAGCACCAGCCTCTCAACGAAGCGAGTCATGGTCTTAGACCACTTTTCTCTATCGGCCAGAGGGCGAATCATCTCGGCACCAAGCTTGTCATGGCCAATAAACGTATGACGACCTTCCGCAGTAATCTCCCAGGTATCGGGCTTGCCAATGTCATGCAGGAGGGCCGCTATCTTAGTTGCTGCTAGCCTTGTCACCCCAGGCACCAGGGGTAGCTGGGCTGACTGCTGCACCCAATCTGGAAGAGCCTGAAATCTATTTTCTAGCTGGGGGATAGTTTCAACACTATGATCGAACAAAGCAAGGTGATGAAAACTGTTGGCTGTTACTCGGCGACAGTCTTTCAATTCGGGATAGATTTCTTCAAGCAAGCCTATTTCGCCCATTTCGACAATTAGACGGGCCACTTTCTCACAGTTCATCAAAGTGAAAAATTCATACGATATGCGCTCGCGAGCAACCTGCCCAAGTAGCTTGGCATGCTGCCTTAGATAGCCACGAGTAACCGGTTCAATCTCAGCACCAAGATAGGCCGCAAAGCGATAAGCTCGGAGCACCCGTAGTGGATCATCCACAAGAACGCTCTCCGACACAGCGCGAATGATGTTGTCTCTAAGATCTTGCATACCGCCGGTAGGATCGAGCACCATTTCAGGTTGCTCCGGATCGAAAACAATGGCATTAACAGTGAAATCACGACGCAAAATATCGCGCTCAAGACTGCCTTCGATACAGCCAGCAAAATCGAGATAAGTTTGGGGCTCAGACGGCTCAGCCGACACAAGAACCACCCGAGCAATGTCGTTAGACTGATCAAGCATTACAAAATGACCAGCCAATGCCTCGGCCACCACCAGAGCCAAACTGATTGCCGGGTTAGGCTTAGTGTCGGCCCTACTACAATCAGGCAGCACAGCAAAGTCAAAATCTATTGCCCCAGCCTCCCCCTTAAGAGATTGTGCTGGTTTTCGGCCTACATCAATAGCGTCACGAACGGCACCACCAACGAGATAGGCCTTAACGCCTGCGCCGCTAGCAATGGAAAAAATCTGCCGAACGACGTCGACCTCAAGGGGGCTGCGTCCAGGCAGAAAACTGACTTTAGTGCCCAGCATTGCCAACTTCCAATTAGTTTAGGTTGTCCATATTTCCGGACTCCATCAAGTCTTTCTCTGCTTTCGAAATCTTGAAGTGACCGAGCACATAGACGAGACCACCAACCAGGCTTGAGAGCGTGGTTAATCCCAGCCACATGATTGCATAAGTAAGCGCGGGGGCCCGATCAACGCCAGCCAGAGTGAGAAAATAAGTGTAGGCCCACTCGCGAATACCGATGCCGTTAAAACTCGGTGTAATAAAACCGAGAACAGCGACTGAGGGATAGAAAACGAAATAGTACCAAAGAGGAATGCTGGTCAGGCCAAGGGCAAGACCGACAGCCACGTGACACATAACTATTACAACTTGCATGATTACCGACAAGCCAATTGTCGTAGCCATCAAGCCGCGGTCGTGCCAATAAATCGATGCTGGAGAATTATTGAGCTGCCTTGAAATCCAGTTTTCAGGGCCAAAAAAGCGCACAGCCAGTTGAGGCAAGAACGGTAGAACGGAGAAAATACCCACCGTACCTAGCAAAATAGGCAATTTAAGCTGCAGCGGCAAACCACCACCGCCCGGTCCAAACAAAATACCAACTGAGGCAAAGAGAAACAGCACGGCAATTCCCACCGTGCGGTCAGCCAAGACCGAGTAGAAAGCATGGGCATATTTGCCCGTGCCTTTAGACAGGTAATAACAACGACTAAAGTCGCCGCCCACAGTGGAAGGCAAGAAGAGATTGAAAAATACTCCAACAAAGCAGAACTGCACCATTTTTAGCAGGCTCTGATTAAGGCCAACGGCGCTAGCAAGGAGTTTCCAGCGGTGAGCATTTAAGAAAGTAGACCCTAAGAACAGGCCCACAGCAGCCAGAAGGTACCATGGGTTAGCTTTGAGCGCTACTTCTATTGACTTAGACAGGTCAACTTTGCCGAACAAGAACAGACTGGCGAACAAAATCACTGAAACTGCGATTTTTGCCCGCAATTTGGTGCGTTCCGAGATCTTGATCTTGTTGATTGCCGCCGTGACAGAGAATTGGCGAGTTTTGCTATCTGTATTCAACTGGGATTCCATATTAGCCAGAGACTCGGCACTTGGGTGGGATGACGGGCCAGAGGAGGTTGCTGAAGAATCAGCCGCTAAACTATCTGTTTTGCCTTTCTCCAGAAGTGTTCCCTGATTGGCCATCATTCTAGAGCCGCCTCCAAATTACCTGAACTTCTTATGTAGATCCTGGACCGTCGATATACTGTAGATCTGCTATCGATATGCTTTCTGCAAGCGGCCCCGCGGTTGTCAACAGAGCTATAAGTTGACCCTAACAGACTGCAATCATAGGGGAAATGCCAAGATACTTGAAACCCAAAATAATTAACTTCTTCCGGAGAAAAAGAATTCTCACAGCTTTTGCCGCAAGAAACCGGCTATTTGTCGACGCGCGGGCCGATTTGAGGCTACAATTAAAAATTCCCAAGACTTCGCCGACTTGGTGATTTTGCTTCAGCATTCTTAAGAGAGGAAGCGTAGTCTGGGCGAGGCAAGGGCATAGTGATCTAAGATTTGTATTATTGAATACTTGAAGGTAGAGGTAGAAAGTTGTTGGATAGGAAAGTAATAGCTCGGGTCGGAATACCGCTTGCATTCTGCCTTGCTTTCTTTGGTTTACAAAGCTGGTTATTTGCTAAGGGTAAAGGCGATGCCGTTTCCCAAACGCTAATTGCAGATGGTGCGGCTGGTATCTCCCATGATCTGACTAGGCAAGTTGCCCTGGCTCAGTCTAATCCACAAGATCTTTATCGCCGCTCATGGAAACTGATCAAAGAGCAGTACTACGACCAGAAGTTTAATGGCCAGAACTGGAACCGTTGGGAGCATAACTACGACGGCAAACTCAAAACCAGCGACGAATCGCACAAAGCAGTTGAGACGATGCTGGCTTCATTAAATGACCCATATACTCGTTTTCTCGACCGCGAAGCATTTTCGGAAGAGAAAGACCAAATTGAAGCTCACCTCTTTGGTGTAGGCATGCAACTCGGCATGAACAAAGAGCACAAAGTTGTGGTCATTGCACCGATTGAGGGCACTCCCGCCTACAACGCTGGCATGCAATCTGGTGATGAAATTATCGAAGTCGATAATAAACAGGTAAAAGGCCAGTCGCTAGACCAGGTGGTCAAACAAATTCGTGGCCCGATTGATACCAAAGTCATAATTACTTTCACTCGCAAAGCTGAACGAAAGAAAGTGACATTGCAAAGGGCTGAAATTCCAATCAAAGCAGTTGGTACATCTGAAATATTGCCAGGCAATATCGGTTACATACGCCTTGAAAGTTTTATCTCCAATAAAGCCGACAAAGAGATGGTCAAAGCCTTAAATACAGTTTCTAAAGCTGATGGCATAATTCTCGATCTCCGAAACAATCCCGGCGGCCTTCTATCTAATGCTGTTCAGATTGCCAACATGTTCTTAGAGAAAGGTATTATCGTCAGTACTATTGATGCTGAGGGCTATAAACAATCACAGGTATCAGCCGGCTCTCCGATTAGCACCCAGCCTCTAGTGGTGCTCATCAATGGTGGCTCGGCTTCAGCCAGTGAAATTCTCAGTGGTGCTCTTCGTGACAATGGCCGAGCCAAACTTGTTGGCCAGAAATCGTTCGGTAAAGGGCTTGTACAGGCCATTAACCGCCTCGATGATGGTTCGGGCATCAATGTCACCATCGCCAAGTATCTGACACCGAATGATACCGACATCCACAAGACCGGTATTATTCCTGACTATAAGGTCGAACTGAAAGAAGAAGACATCAAAGACACCAAAGGACCATGGTGGTACGACCCAACTCTCTCGAACTTCAAACGCGGCCCGTCAGACGGCAAAGATATCCAACTGGCAAAAGCAATTGAAGTGATGAAAGAAGAAATAGGTAAGACCTCCAGCACTTCATCTAGCAGTTCATCAAACACCGTATCTACAACTGGTGAATTCAAAAAGGTTCCCTAGACGGCAAAGCCAGTAGATTATAGAAACTAAAAAGGGGTCGCTGGCCCCTTTTTTTTCACTCCGTTGTTTCATTTGAAAGCAGAAAATTAGCAATCTATGCCATTTAACAATCTATGCCATCTAACAATCTATGCCTTCAATGGCACGACCGTGATGCTTCAATTGGGTGGTAGCGGATATGGTGCTGGCCTCAGCCATGAGCCAATCAGGGGCACGCCGACCAGTAAGCACTAAAATGCTTGGATCTTGACGGTGCGCCAAAGTGGCTTTGACTGCGTCCCAATCGACTAGGCCAACTCTAGCTACATCTAGCAGCTCATCACCAATTATCACATCGTCTTTGCGCTTCAGACCTTCAGCCAGAAATGTCAGACCCAAGGCCGCTGCCTCTTTGTCTTCAGGCAAAATACCATTGGGAGAGCTATAGAGTCTAAAACTTCCTTTTGGCCCCGTACCCAGGCGATTTACACCGGTATAGTTCATGGTCAAACGACCGAAGCCTTCGACATTAGACTCGGCTAACAGTCTCAAGCCCTTACCTTCCGAGGAATTTTCTTCAAGCTTGTCGAAAAACACCAGAGTGACGTTCATGCCCTTGCTCAGAGCTCTCAAGGCCAAACCAAAAGTAGCTGTAGTCTTGCCAGCACCAGTACCTAAATAGAGTCGAATCTTTTCGACACTGGCTTTCTCAAATACGGGATCAATGGTTGTCATTAGAAGAGCTCCAGATCATGTCGTTTTTTTCAGAATCCTCAACTAGGTACTACTGGCGTCGGCTTACCATCTTTGTCAAGGCAAACAAAAGTCAGTTCGGCAGAAGTCACTCGAACCTGTTCGTGGCCTCTAGTCGACTCAACTTCAACTGTAACTGTCACCGAAGTGCGACCGACTCGCAAGGTCTTAGTGTAGAAGCTCACCACTTCACCAACCAGTACAGGAGCTTTAAATTCTACTTCTTTAATCCCGGCGGTGACTATACGTTGTCTGGTTGTCTTGCCAACCTCTACAGCTCCGGCCAAATCGATATAGCTTAGGATGATGCCACCAAAAATTGTGCCTGCATTATTGGTGTCTTTAGGCTGCAAGACGACTCTGATTGCTGGATCTCGAAGCTCTTGAGAAGCAGAGCTGTTTACTGAAGATGACGATGACAAGGGCTAAACTCCATAGTTCCAAAGATGGTGCCTATCCTAACACTGTTGATTTGGCATACAGGGTGAAGGAGGTAACAAGAAAGTGAAGAATATTAGCTATTCAAGGATCAGGCACTGAGATATAATCGCCAAGTGGAAATTGTATAAGTTCACATGGCAACCCGAATTTACTAAGTCCTGGAGCGGGAAAGTTGACCCAGTTTAAGTACAGACAATTATTGTTGTCGGGCCTAACATTGTCGCTTTTGCAATCTGCACCAATGGCGATGGCAGTTGAGACTCCATCAACACCAGCATTGATTGATTCCGGTAGTTTTGCCCGTGATACCAGTGTTAATTTGGAACGCATTTCGCTTCCGGGCCAAGAAACAGAAGCTGCTAAATCTAGCCAAGCCGTTGTCTCAGAAAGCTCTAAGAAATCAGAGAATTCAGACGCTACAGACAAACCAGTAGAAGCATCAGCCTCCTTTACTGAAGAAGCACCAAGGGCTATTGCGCAATCAGCGCCTCAGCGTGATAGTGACATTGTGCCAATCGACCTTACACCGGTTCGCCTACCAGAGCGTACTAGTGCCTTCAATGGTCTTGATTCTTTCAAATCTCAGGCCTTGTACAAATTGCCCGGTCGAGTCTTCTTCAACGCTTCAGTAGAAAACTCATTGCGTTTTGAGGCCAATACATTCCAGACCAATCGTCACTATTTGTCAGACATGGTCTACCGCGTGCTGCCAAACGTTACTCTGGGCTATGCCTTAGACAAGAAAACTAGAGTTTCAGCCAACTACTTCTTCTTCCGCGATCAATATACTCTGCGCAACAACGCTCTCAGCCGAAATATTCACTCTATCGGCGGTCGCATAGACCGAGACGTCAAAATCAATGACAAGACCAACGTTACTTTTGGCTTAATGCCCAGAGTGCTCTTTATCAATACCGTTAATTCACCACAAGTGCTCTTCAACGACTTGATACCATCGGCGGTTATCTCCAGGCGGGTGGGACAGTCAGGCTTGATCTACGGCAGTGTCATGGGTCAGGTGAGATGGCACGGCATAGTTAGTGGCTTCCAAGAGTTCGACCAGTTCTATTCTTTCGGTGGCGCCTGGCGCAAAGGCCCATGGAATTTCTTAGTCGACAACACTTTAGTAACTAACTTTGGCAACCGCCGCCTCAGATTTGGACCAAACAACCAAGTAATCATTACTACTCTAGAAGCCGGTCGCCGCATTCACCCGCGCCTACCGGTCACCGCTTTTGTCAGAGCCGAGCCAATTTTCAACATCGGGGCCAATACCACCCCAGGCTATGCTGGATTCAACTTCCGTATCTTCGGCGGCTTGAGAGCTGAAGTGGCTAAGCCACCAATCTTCCCAATCAAGCTCAAACACGGTTAAACTCCAATTGAGTTCAGATGTTTGCCCGGACTGCCGCAAACCAGTTGAAACAAGCAGAGCCGGTTCAGTAACTTCATACTTCTTCCAACACAACTTTTGCCAGTGCAAGAACAAGAGCAAGGTTCCATCTCATAGCTCTGCGTCGAGCCAGTCTAGCAATCCGATTTGCAGCAGCTGCGGCAAATCCAAACCAATAAATAAACGAGATGGATCATTCAGCGCATTTCTATTTAAGGAACTACGTTGTGACTGTACTGACTCAATGGCCAAGAAAAGTTCAGTTAGGCACAGCCCTACGGCTGTGCGAGTGTTGCAAAGGAAGGAATTTACCGAGGGGCTGTTGAAGCACTCATCAGCACCTGGTGCCGAGGTCGATGCGACGTTTCCACCTGGCACGATTATTGGTGGCACATATAGAATTATCAAGCTGCTCGGGATAGGTGGCATGGGGGCTGTCTATTTGGTCGAGCACACCACCCTGAACAAAAGATATGCTCTTAAAGTGCTGGCTCCGGAACTAGTAAACGAGCAAAATTGGTTACGCTTTCAAGCTGAAGCAAAGACTGTTGCGTCGCTCAATCATGCAACCTTCGTCAAAGTCTATGATCTGGGCATTCATGGTGGTTTAGCTCCTTTTTACTCAATGGATTATTTGTCTGGCCGGACCTTGGAGCAGATATTGGTAGATGACGGACCTTTAGAGTTCGGCCACGCTATTGATGTATTGCTGGAAGTATTAGATGGCCTCGCTTATGCTCATCGCAATGGAGTTATCCATCGAGATCTCAAACCAGGCAACATAATGATTGACGCTGACAAGAAAGTTGAAAGCGTGAAAGTTCTAGATTTTGGTATCTCCAAATTGATTGGGCCAGATCTCGCTACTCAGCAAAGCTTGACTGCTGCTGGAGATATTTTCGGCAGCCCATTCTATATGAGCCCTGAGCAATGCACTGGTGGCGTGGTAGACGCTCGTTCCGATATTTATTCCATCGGTTGTACTCTTTTTGAATTGATAACTGGCTTCGTTCCCTTTGAAGGCTCGTCATCATTCGAAACCATTCTCATGCACGAAGAACAAGAAGTGCCAAACTTGTTTGAAGTCGCGCCTGATGGTAAGTTTCCACCTTCACTAGATGTGGTGCTCGCCAAAGCCCTCGCTAAATCACCTCAAGATCGTTATCAATCAGCTAAAGAGCTGGCAATCGATCTAACTCGCATTAGGGAAGGCAAAGATTTGCTTGCCTATTCTCCGGCTATGGCACTGAACAAGAAGAAAAACCAAGCTCGGCAAGACACCGTACAGAAACCTTTTGATATCCGTTTTTTAGTGCTAATGGCAGTTATCACTTCGGCAATCGCTGCTATTACCCTTATTCTACGTACAGCGTCTTTGCCTCCGAATTCAAAAAAGGCCGAGACATCTGGATTGAATTCTAGGCAGAATCCGGAGACACGCAGTAGCTCGAGCCCAAGTCCCAAAACTAGCAAAAATTCTCTAGTTAAAGCCTGGGAACTTGATGCCTACAGTACACGCTGTGGACACTATCGGGGCTTAATCTCTCACGACAAAGTCATATTTGACAACGATATGGTCAAATATTCGCTTAGTGCCCCTAACTATGATGACATGACTGTCTATGGCGACCTTAGTAAAAAATATAGCAAAATTAGTCTGACGAAGTGGCTCAAGCAAATGCTTGGACCAGACAAGTATGTGTTCGACAAAGTAATTCCCGACGGTGTCGGCACTATTGCTGGTCTCACGTGTCAACGTTACAAGTGCATCGGTCATTGGTACTCAAGTAAAGACAAAAAACTCGAGGCAACCTTATGGACGACCTCTCAGCTGAATATTACCGAGGGGTTGGCCCGTTCACTAGCACAGTTTGCAAGAGTACCCGAAGGCTATGGAGCTCCGGTAAGAATGGAAATTCGTTCAATTTCCAAAGGTTTCAAAATACAAGCCGGCGCTATTGATTCAGCGAAATCGGGTTCATTGCTAGTACTTGAACTTTTCGCTGCCAAACCTGTTGCAGTTGATTCTCAAAATTTCATCGTACCGCCCGTCGGCTACAAAGAAATTGCCGATCACCGAGATCTCTACACAATGGAAATTGAAACTGAACCGTCATTTTGACATTCAAAGCGCCTACTGTTTGAGCGCTCAAGCAAGTCTAGATAACAAAATTCACTGCGTTTTCCATTTCATAAGATAGCGCTCTAGTTGGTCGACCAGAGACGTTAGCAGCAGTGCAATTACAATCAGGGCGATAACACCGACAAAGACTGTGGCCATGTCGTAAAGCCCAGATGCTTTGACAATCATGAAGCCCAGGCCTTGCTCAGCTGAAATGAACTCGCCAATGAAAGCTCCAAGCAAAGCTAGACCAATATTGAGCTTCATGGCGTTCAATACCCAGATCAGCGAAGATGGCACAACCACTAGCCTGAAAATCTGCCACCGGCTAGCACCAAGCACATGCATCAAGCGCAAAAAACGAGGCTCTACAGCCATGGCACCCTGATAGCTTTGCACAATTGCCACCGTTACCGTTGAAAGAAAGGCCAGGGCAATTTTAGAGTAAATATCAATGCCAAACCAAGAAATCACTATCGGTGCCAGGGCGAAGATGGGCACTGTGGCAAGCGCAGTAATATATGGCTTAGCAATCTTCGCTACCAGACTAGAGTACCAAAGCGAGAGTCCAATTATTGCACCACTAGCAGTACCGAGCAAGAAACCGCTCAAGGCTTCGAGAATAGTAACTTTGCAGTTCTGTAGCAATTCTCCACTTTGCACTAAGCGCAAGAATGCCTCTAATACTTTTTCTGGACTAGAAAAAGTAAATTGCCTTTCTTGGCTGCCCTGAGTAGCAAAATACCAAACGACAACAAAGGCCAAAAGCGGCAGGGGATAGAGCAGGAGCTCAAAAATCTTAGACTTAGAGTTGCTCTTGGTCACTGAATCTCACCCACCACTGACTTCAGCTCCGACCAGATTTCTCTATATTTTTCAGCAAAGTCGCTGGTGCCTCTCTCCATCACAGCAGCTTCAGAGCGGATGAGAAACTCTTTTTGCAACGTTCCAGCGTTCATGATTAGGGCGCGATTACCAATGGCAACGGCCTCTTCAATATCATGAGTAACCAATATGGCAGCCGTTCCTCGTTCTTTGACGAACTGCGAAAACTCAGATTCTAGTTTCAGCTTGGTGTAGTAGTCGAGAGCCGAAAAAGGTTCATCTAGCAGCAAAAGCTCTGGATCAAACATTAGCGACTGAATGATGCTCACTCGCTGTCGCATGCCACCAGAAAGTTGAATTGGATACTTAGTAAGTATCTGCTCACTCAAGTGAAACATTGATAGATACTGCAGCATAGATTGCTCCAGAGTTTTTTTGTCGAGACTTCCATCAATATCAGCAGCTAAGAGGAGGTTGTCTTTTACTGTGCGCCAGGGAAAGAGCGCGTCAGATTGAAAAATATAACCAAGTCGCTTAGTTGGTTTCTGCGAATTTAGCTCAATTGAGCCTTTACTGGGAGTGAGCAGCCCAGCGATCAAATTAAGTAGTGTAGTCTTGCCACAACCACTGGCGCCTAAGATGCAGACAATCTCACCCTTTCGCACAGTCAGGCTGACTTGATTTAGAATTTGATTACCAGGTTTCTCATTTGCTTGAGCCTGACCAGAAAAATCAAAGCAGAGCCCATCAATAGTGAGTAAAGGCTTGACCTCATTACTCATTTAATTACAGCAGCCTTATTAGCAAAGCTCATGTCTACATTTTCTTTGTAAGAACCAGCGCTCTTAAGATCACCAATCTCTTTGCGCATATTAATGGCATTATTCCAGGCGTTTTCAGGCAGTACCACAGACTTAGGTATAGTTCCCTCATCGGCTAAGCGCCTCAAGGCTGCACGCACCACCGGCTCTTTTACTTCAGGAAATTCAGCACAAGCAACTTTAACTGCACCCTCAAAATCTTTGTGGATGTAATTCATAGCCTTATTAATGGCGTTAACAGCCTTCTGCACATCGGCCGAATTTTTCTTCAGATAATCATCAGAGACAGTAAGGCCGGTAAAGGCGAAATCACCGAGAACTTTTGCCGGTGAATAAACGATGTGCGCACCCTCGTTTATGGCGATGGAAACAATCGGTTCTATATCAAGGGCCATATCGGCATGATTAGCTTTCAACAGTGCTAACAGAGTGCCAAAGGCGCCTTGCACAATCTTGGCGTCGACGGGCTTGCCATTGTTTTGCAGTACTTTCTTCATTACAGCAAAACTAGTCGACGGTGCGGTGTATGTAGCGATACGACGGCCCTTAAACTGCTCTGGCGCAGTAATTTTATTGATATCGTTCTTGAAAGTAACCACCCAAAACGGCACACCACGAACAATACCGGCAACTACCTTACCGCCCTGGCCTCGTTCTCTAGCTATAGCTGTGAAGGTTGGATCAGAAACTCCAAACTGAGCATTGCCAGTAATTACAGCTGTAAACGTCTTCTCGTCGCCCCCAGTGCTCACCAGCCTGACATCAAGACCTTCCTCTTTGAAAAAACCTTTTCTGACGGCCACATAGAGCGGCATATAGAGAAATACGTGACCGAACTGAGCAATGGTTATTGGCTTCGCTTTTGCCGGCCCTTGGCCAAGAGCCTGCGGCGTACTAGCGCATAGCAAAAGCAGTGACAAAACCAAAGGCACAATTACTCTTGGCATCGAATCTCCAGAATAAAATGCTAATTTTCGCACATTGCATGGCGCCAGTATTCATAAGTTTCCTCATTCGACCATGCTTCTTTGTCGACGCGTCCGGCCAGCTCCTTGAAGAGTTTGATGGCAGTGACTTTGTCACCAGCGCGACTAGCTAGATTGCAATATTGACTGGCAAGAGACATGGAGTCTGGATATTGGGCACGCAAGCTGTCCATGCCACGCTTAACGCGGGGATAATCTAGTTGAAATTCTTTGAAAATTATTTCTTGGTGGTACCAATGGGTATACTCAACAGCCCAAACGAGTTGGGCGTAAAACTTATCGCCCTCAACACCACCGACCTTATCGGCTGACTCTTTTATGAATTGCTCCCACTCACCATCTTGCCCTCCCCAGCGCGGTTGGAGATCGAGAACTTTGGCAAAATAGGCTGGTTTATAATGAGGGAAGCGAGTGATTGATTCGTTGAAGATTTGAGCATATTTTGCGTCGTCGTAGCTTTCGTCTTTAGCGATTTGAAGCATTAGATAATAAGCGTGTGGGTCTTTCTCCGCTAATGCAAGCGCTTCTTGGAGAGTCTTAAGAGCAGCAGCATTGCGTTCTGCCATGAGCCTCCAGCCATTATCAGAGACTTTGTTTGCATAACCACCACCACGAGCAAACCAGGCATATTTGCAATAGAGACCGGCCAGAGCGACCTTCGCAGTAACGCTTTGCGGTTTGGCTGATACCCACGCCTGGATAAGACCAAAGCGATTCTGGTAGTCGTCTTCTTTAAGCCTCTCACTGTATACCCTTCGCTCCTTATAGAAACTGTTGTAAAAGGTATCCAGTTTCCACTTACCAGAAGGAAAAGATTCTCCACTTTTACGTAAGCTTGTTGCGATCTTCTCCAATTCATCATATTTTTTTTGTGAGAGCAAAGCCAAATTTTGCTGTGCCATCTTCGCCCAGGCTTGGTCTACTTCATCATCTATAACCACTAGGTTGGCGGGAATCACGGGTTTATCGGAAGCCGCAGGTCTGGGCTCGCTGTTACAGGCTGAACAGGAAATTGAAAAGGCCGCAAACAAAACAAAATTAGACAGAGTCATTTTCTTCAATTGTAAAACCTCATATCAGCTTTGAAAGAATCTGCAAAATAGAAGATACTCATCGGTTTTTAAGAGCCTTTACTGGGGACACCGAGCCTATGCACAATGTCAACCGGAATTGCCCTGGCAGGCAAAGCGATGTCGGCAGGCGCGCCCTCGATACGGCACACCAACCATCGACCGTCGGGACGAATTCTAGTTACGGCAGACCACGGTATCTGCAGTGGTTTACCAGTGCACCAGCGGAAGAGGAAGATAGACGACAGATACAAATGCTCTGCATCTGTGCCAATGTTCAAACATGATTTGAATGGAAAATTGCCGATCAGTACGGACTCAAAAGTCATCCAGGCGCCTTTATAAGGGTTCTTGACTGGATATTTTGACTGCAGTTGCCTCCAACCACTGACTTCAGGCATGAACCAGTGGAGGGTGGAGCATGCGACAGCGACAAAAACAAACCAGACCACCCAAAATATGCGCTCAAACAAATGTAGATCCATGCAGACTCCATTCCTCTACGCAACCCAGGGTACTGGACTTTAGAAGCTTTACTTGTAGACTTGCTTGCCCCAATTCCATTCGCTCTAAACTAATTATCAGGCGGCAGTTATCCACGCGGTATAACATTTACTGTCTCCAATCGAAGTTAGTTCTGCCAGCCTCTAGGTAAAGGCACTGACCTCAGTTGTACAGCAAATTTCCCTCGCCATCGTTTTTTGTACTGGCTACACAAACCTAAACTTACCAATGGTCTGAAAATACGTTGTAGCCTTTTAGATCTCTTAAGGCCACTTGAGCCTTTGCTTTCAAGACTAGTTCATCGGGATTAAAGACTGGCACTTCTCTAGTTACAGGAGAACCCGACAGGAATGGTCTATTGTAAACACTAACGCTACCAGCTTGTTCTCGAGCGATTACCGAGACATTTAATGGCTCTTGACGTTGCGCCAACTTAGCCACGGCTCCCTCAAACTTCTCTGGTTGACCGCGCTTTTCCAAGAATTTAAACAGTAATTCGGCCCGCTCTTGTTTAAACACTGGGCTAACGGCAGATTCTGTATGCGTGATTTTGTGAACGCCCCACTTAAATTCAGTACGATCAATTATCGCTGCTATTTCACGTTCACCTTTCATGTTCCAAATCGCTTTGTTTGCCGCAGTAGTGAGAGCAATTGTGGGAACAGCATCAGCAACAAAGCGACCAGAGAGATAACCGAACCGGCTATGAGTATTGTTCTTCGCTGCCATGTCTTCCAAATGGTCAGGAGCAACAAAGTGCCCTGCACTGATGGTCATTCCACAGAGCGCAGCAAATTTGGTGGCACTGCTACTCGTTCTCTCTTTGCCAGCAGTGATATAGCCAACACCAGCGGCGATACCAACTCGCATCATGGCAGCTTCCGAATGGCTTTTGTTGTACTCAATTTCATCAGCTCCACCCTTTTGAAAGCTAGACCAAAAATCTGATAGAAGACTCTGACCTTGATCAGCCTTTTGAGTGCTTGCTTCTCTTTCAAAGTTCTCTACAGGCATAGTCGATACTCCTTAAGATAGATAGAAAATTGAATAGCTCAGTCACTGCGACCTCGTGAACTGAGCTTATGGCAGGGCTGTGGCGAAAAAGTGGCAATCCAGTGGGGAAACTACGCATTCGTCAGGTAGCAAGGCCAAAGAAAATTAACTAGTTTGTTATTGGCTATCGCCAATCAACTGAAAAGCAGCCCAATAGCGAGGATTGGCACGAATTTTAACAGCGCCAGCAGGCCCTGAAACAATCAGACCCTTCTCCATGAAAGCAATTGTTTTGAGTTGAGCGTCTCTAAGGGCCCGTGCTTTATGCTCGCCTTTAAGATACTCACGGTAGAAAGCTTCCATCTGATATTCGGTCATAACGTCATCGACGTTCCATAGGGTTACTAGCACAGACGGCGTACCGGCAATAATAAACGCCCGCGAAAGCCCAGCCACACCATCTCCAGTGATTTTACCGCGACCAGTCTGACAGGCTGATAGGGTCACTAATTTTGCCTTCAAAGGCGGCAGCTGCAAAATATCTTTAACAGAAAGAATACCATCATCATCACCAGTGGTGGCAAGCAAGACAGCAGAATCCATCGGCCGCTCTTCATCAATTAAGCCGTGAGTAGCTAAATGGATCACACTACTCTTAGCAGCGTTCTGGCGCAGTGTGCTCTTGGTTGCCTCAATGCCAATTTTGACAAACGACTTATCGGCGCCGAAAAGCTCAGAAATCTTCTTCACTTCCCGCTCGGCATAGGGCAAAGCACCAAGACCTGAAACTATATTGATCTTGGGATTACCAAAGGCAAAAAGGCTATCGTTACCTGCCGGCAGATCTGCTGCTAACTTCTGCGTCGCTCTAAACACACCAATGGCCGGCACTACAGCCAGAGTATGATCTTCAATCAACAAGCGTCCTGAGGGGTCTGTTAGAGCAGCAAAGGGAACTTTAAAGAGCTCAGCTTGTGGTATCACAGTGATGACATCTTCAGCGTTTTTAGGCAACTTAGCCTTCACAGGCTCAATCAAAATCTTATAGAGATCAATCAAGTACTGTTGTCTGCGCTGATTAGAAGCAAGCAAATCAGTAATCGATTTAGGTGGTGTAATAATGGCCTGATAAGCAGCTGTGACCTTCTGCACTAGCTCCTTATGGCTTACGGCTGACACTGTAGCAATGTCGACTTCACCCTGGGGGTTGACGAGCCAGATGTAGAGCTTGTCGCCGGCAGCGAAATACTCAAGAACGTATCCATGGGAGGCCTTAACCAATTCCTTTAGCTCTTTCAGATCTGGAGCCTTGGCGTTAACTGGTGAAAGGGCAGTTTCAAGGGACAAACCATGGGCCGAATCAATAACAGTAAACTCCCGTGGTAGCACTTGCACACCACGCATTGAAGATTCCGAAGTAGATGATACTGTGGTTTGAGCGCCTGGCTGACCAGCCTTGGTAGGAGCTGGGCCAGGCGAAACGGTCTCACCAGCAAAGACATTTTGCCGGCGCCCTTCAAGCAAATCGAGGAAAGCTCTAGCTCTGCCTCTTTCGGCAATCTCAAGGGCTTCTTCAAAACGCTTTTGCTCAAACAAGAGGGCAACTAACTGTTCAAACGAACTGCCACGCAGGTCAAGAGTGAAAGTCTTGGAGTCATCACGAGAATATTGGCTCTTTTCTTTTTCAAAGAGGGAAATGGCCTGGCGCAATTTACTTTCAGCCTTAGCGTTTTGACCAAGTAAGCGCAGTGCTGAGCCCTGACCAATGGCGCAATCCCACTCACCTTCTAGCAGTGCTACTGCGGCAGCCAAAGGTTCGGCCTTCTGATAATAGACAATAGCCTGCTCTAAATCAGCTTTATTGTTCGACTTGGTACCCTGTACTAATTTACACAGACCAAGACCAATATATGTACGCACCTGGCCTTTGCGGTCACCACTAGCGGTGAAGTCAGCTAAGGCCTTCTGATAGCTTGCTAGAGCAAGATCATATTTATCTTGCATCACTAAATATTGGGCGTAGTTATAGTCAACAAAGCCAATTAGACGTCTGTAGGCGCCAGTAGCTTTTTCTTTTGCGCTTGTCGCTTCAAGCAAACTCACTACTCTTTTGTATTGAGTTAAATAGTCAGAGCCCTTGATTTGCTGGTCGAGGTAAACACAAGCGATGCTATTCTCAGCGGAAGCCTCGCCAACCTTATTACCACTAGCACGGTAGTTCTCAGCCGCTTTCTGATAGAACTGCACGGCCGCCTCAGCTTGCCCCTGGGCGCGATAACAAAGAGCAATAGAGTTATTGCAATCAGCCAGCAAGTCTTTGTCTTGCAGCTTTGTGCCTTTGAGCTTTG
>Ga0075152_10000569_pt1 | contig 27011 bp, 11 predicted proteins | sample JI61114C2DNA_FD_70964 | JGI IMG/M metagenome (GOLD analysis project Ga0075152, IMG submission 70964) | Wastewater effluent complex algal communities from Wisconsin, to seasonally profile nutrient transformation and Carbon sequestration -... | ecosystem: Engineered > WWTP > Effluent > Algae...
GCGCGCTCATCGTCACGACCCCAGTGGTATGAAGACCACCGTCGGAGGTGAAATCCAGCCTGCCTGAGGTGGGTGTGACAGTGACGCCAGAGGTCACGGAGGTGCCGCAGCCCTGCTCCAGCGCGTCCTGGCAGTGCTGGTTGTAGTTCACCGCCACCGCGCTGGCGGTGTTGAGATGGCTCGTCGCAGGTGTGATGAGGTCATCCGTGATGGTGATAGCGCTCAGCGAGCCGTAGTTCACTTCCGCGCCATATGGCATGTGTGTCTTGAACGTGGCCGTCGTGATGCTCAGCACCGCTGTCAGCTCCCCGCCGCCACTGACGCCTGTTTTTACCTTTGGGTAGGCCGCCGCCGTGACCTTGTTATAGACATGGTCATTGGACTTCTTCTCCGCCACCGAGGGGTCGGCGTAGCTGGCATTGTAGGAGGCCATGTAGTCCAGCAGCGGCTGCCGGATGGAGTGTGCGGCGCTGAGATTTCCACCGCGAAACTCACCCAGCGCCGTGTCCCAGACCAGGGCCAGCGTTTCGATGTAGATGGGCTTCGTCTCCTCATTCAGGTAGAAGGTTCCTGCGGCGAAAAACTCATTCAGCGTGGCATCCAGCGGAGCCAGATCCTGGTTCAGATCCCTCATGCCATACTCCACCTGGTCGGAAAGCAGCCCCTCGTAGCGGTTCGAGGTCCAGCCGACGCCCGTGGGCAGCCTCGCGACTAGCTCCCCGTGACCTCCGGTGGTGTCCAGCGTGATGTCCCCATCCCGCCGGAACTGCACGCCATTCAGCGTGCCAAAGCGTGCCAAAGGCGTGTCCGGTTTCAGCAGCACCGTGCCGCTCGTGTAGATCGGGGGGATGTCACCGGTGTAGCTGGTATTGCCGAACTCATTGAGCACGACGTTGATCTGGGTGCCGTCGCCGTAATGCCAGTTGCTGATGCCATCCACAGTGCCGCTGTTGGCGTCCGGTGTGATGCGCATGATGGACTGGATGACCCCCGGCGGAGGGATGCTGGGAATGGCGGAGGGCGCGGAGGCGACGTGGCTGAAATGCGTGACGATGCCGCCAAAGCTCAACTGTCCGGTGAAATGGCTCAGGAAGGTGCTGGATGAGGCAAAAGTGCCCCCATCCCTCACCGTGCTGGAGGCCGGGATCTCGATGTGGCTGCTCCGGACATCGACATGATGCATCTGCGGCTTTAAAATCGCGTTCGGGTCGAGGTAAATCGTCTGTGTGCCGGACACAGCGACCGGTGCGGGCGGAGTGCCGCTGTTGTCATGACCGGCGATGTTCACGGTGAAGGAGGCGTCCGTGACCACCGTGTTTTCCACAGCACCCGAGATGTCATTTTTCAAAGTCGGCAGCAGTGAGACATCGAGATTCACCGACTGCGGCGTGGTGTCCCAGCGGTCATAGCGATAGACCGTGTAGCCGACCGTGACCGGGATCGTCGTCCGCGTGGCGTCCGTCTCCAGCAGCCAGGCGCGGTCGATGGTGACGCTGGTGACCTCCGTCAGGGCATTGCGGTCATTGCTGGCAGGGTCCGTGCCGGTGAGGTGGACGTAAGTGCGGCCGGGCGAACCTGTCCGCGTGTCCTGGAGACCTGCTGTGCCTTCATACAGCTCCGCCTGCAGCCTGTAGAGCACTCCAGGCTGCAGGGGAAGGGCGGCGGAGGGGATGACGAAGCCGCTAACCGTGCGTGTGTCCGGCACCGTGGTGATGGAGCCGATGGTCGTGGTGCTGCTGACCATCACCGTGTTGTCCGGGGCCAGCAGGCTCCAGACGATGTGGTAGCTCCCGGCACTGTTGATGGTCACATTCGCCTGGGTGTCCACCATGTGCCTGTTTGAGGCCGGGATGCCGTCCACCGCATCTGCGCCGATCACATACCCCGGAGCGATGTAGGAAGGCAGCCCAATGCTGTTGACCGTGTTTTGGGCTTGGACGAACACCGGCAGCAGCAGACAGGCTGCGAGAATGAATAAGTGGCGTGAATGCATCTGAAGCGTGGTTCCGATCTGATGAAGCTCCCTTTCGGCAGCCAAGGTTTCACAAAATTAGGGGGCGGCCTGTGTGGATTCCTCCACGAAGGCAGAGTCCCTCTCAGAGACTGTCGTGTCAATGCTGCGTGGACGGGCCTCAGGCACCTGCATATCTAGCACGACACGGAATCCATTCGTATGTTTGGCACGGCCCAGCGGCTCGATCTGTCGTGATTGCAGTCTCAGCCCGCGGGGCACCACCGTGGCCCAGGAGCCGCCGCGCATGAAGTAGCTTTTGCGGATGGCATTCTCCTGAGGCGGGGCCAGCGTGTCCGTCCATTCGGCGATGTTTCCTGACACATCCCGAATGCCGAGAGCATTCGCAGGGTAACTGCCCACCGGGGCTGTGCGCGAAAAGGCATCCCGACCTGGCAGAGTCGCCGAATTCGGCGGCCAGTAGCTGTCAGTGACCTCGATCCCGCCGAAGTTGCCCTGCTTTTGGAGATCGGGCAGGTCGAGCAGCAGGTCGAATTTTGAGGTCGGGAGATCAGCATCAAACTCCAAGCCAGCCGCGAGACTCCATTCCGAATCAGTCGGGAGCCGATAGGCCTGCGAAGTCGTGATACGGTTTTCGAGACGGTCTTTCCAGGTCAGCCAGGCGCAGAAAAGACGCGCGTCGATGAGATCGATGCCGCAGACAGGATGATCCTTGGTCTGCTGAAAGCTGGGACCGGGGTTGCGCCAGGTCGGGCCATCCCACGTGGACATCTCGACACCGAGTTCTTTCAGAACGGACTCCTTGGGACGACGCGTGCCTTCGCGGATCTGGGTGCGTGGGTCATTGCGACCCGTGCGCCAGCTCGGCATGACCGCATTATCCGCTTCAAAGAAGACCTCGAAATCCCGCACGCGCGTCTCCCACACTGAGCAGAGCAGCTTCGTCGCAGGCACGGGCACGAACTTCATGCCGAGGCTGTTCGTCCATGGCTTTTCGCGAGTGGCAGTGGTCGCGGGCGGGTAGCTCGGTGGCGCGGCGGGGCCGTTGTTTTTCGCGGTCAGCCATGATCCCGCCGCCGCACCGACTCCGAGCACGGCCAGCACTGCCGCGAGGGCGAGCAGGCGATGCTGGCGGGCTTTCCGTTCGGCCATGCTGACGTGATGGCTCCACACTTTCTGCACTGCCTCTGCCATCTCCGCCACACTCGCGGTTCGTCCAGCGGGATCATCCACCAGGGCATGTGTCACGATGGCATCCAGCCGCTTGTCCAGGCCTGTGCGTTTGGAAAGCGGGGTAAACTGCCCCATCGGCACTGCACCCGTGAGCAGCTCATAAAGCAGCACGCCGAGAGCATACACGTCTGCGCGTGCATTGGCGGACTGCGCCTTCTGTGTCACCTCCGGGGCCACATAATACGGCGTGCCAAAAGTATCTCGCGTCTGCGTGAAACCATAAGCGAAGGACTCCTCCGCGAGAGCCTTCGCCAGTCCGAAGTCCGCCACCTTCACCGTGCCATCGAGACCGATGAGGATGTTCGCCGGCTTGATGTCCCGATGCACGAGGCCACGCTCGTGAGCATGCTGAACCCCGGCGCAGACTTTGAGGAAAATGTCGATCGCGCGCTCCGGCTCCAGCCTTTGCGCACGCAGCAGACGGCGGAGATCACAGCCGTCCACATACTCCATGACGAGGAAGTGCCGCCCGTTCGGCATCTCGCCGTGATCAAGCACGCGCACCACGTTCGGATGATCGAGCTGCGAGAGCGCGGCCACTTCCGCCTCGAAGCGTGCCGTGGTCTCAGGATCACGCGTCAGGCGACCCGCGACCACCTTCATCGCCACCTCACGCGCACGCGCCACCATCACTGCGCGATACACCTCCCCCATGCCACCGCCGCCAATCAGCTCGATGACCTCGTAGCCCTGCACGTTCAGCGAGAGCGGCTCCTTGTCCTCGATCTCCGCGTCCGAACTTGCCAGAAAGTCCACCTGCACACTGCGCGCCACGCATTGGGCGCAGAGCCCACCCACGAGCATCTTCTCGGGCTGCGGTTTCCCACAGCGCGGGCAGGTGATCATGCTGGAGGCGGCGTCACTCATGGCTCATCACGGAGAGTAGATAGCGCAGTTCCTCCTCCACGTCACCTCCGGGTGGCAGAGTCACCGCCACCTCGGCGCGTAGTTCATCCGCCAGACGCCGCCGGGCGCGATGCACCTCCAGCTTCACCTGACTCTCTGTCGTGCCCACCAGCCTGGCGATCTCTGCGTAGGGCTTCAGCAGATCCGGGCTGATAAGCCCCGCTTTTAGTTCGGCAAAGAGATCCTTCCGCCCACGCGCTGTGTAGCGTGACTCCATGCGCTCGATGGCCGTGCGGATCACGCTCCAGGCCCAGCGCTTGTCGAACCACTGGTCCGCCGCCTCAGGCTGGCTCGGCACATCAAAGGTCTCCACATCATCCAGCGAGATCTGCATCTGCCCGCCGCCGCGCTTTTGCCGTGCTGCATCTCGGCGCACCGTCGCGAGGTGGTTTCTCAAAGACTGCCGCAGGTAACTGCGCAGCCGCCCACGCTCCGGGGCCACGCATTGGATGCCACCACCGCTGATGAAGCGCGTGAGGAACTCCTGCGTCTCGTCCAGCGCCTCCTCCCGCTGGCAGCCCAGAGCACGCAGGTAGGTGTAGATGGCCGGCCAGTAGTTCTGGCAAAACACCTCCAGCGCCTGCCGCGCCTCCGCATCCCCACGCTGCACCTGCATCACCTGCGTCCAGGCCGTGATGGGAAAGGCGGCCCCGGCAGTGGCGGAATGACGACTCGTCTCAGACATGACACTGCTTCTGTCAGAAACAGATTCAGAACTCAAGCCCGAAGGCGATGGAAAGGCAGCAGCCATGTGCAGGCAATGCCCTCTTTTCAGCCGAAGGTTTCAGTTTGAGCATGTCATGCACTTTAAAGGAGGCTGTGGAGCATGAGGAAGACGAGACAAGCCAGTGAAGGCCAGCGAGGGTGTCGGGAAGACGTCTGAAGTCGCGGCTGAGGCGGCGAAAGCGAGCCGAAGGGCGTTCCACTACCCAGCGTTTTGGCAGCAAAACAAAGCCCTTCCTGGCTTCTGAGAGCTTCACCATCTCCAGAGTGACGCCCTGCTTGGCCGCCTCCTGGCTGGGTTGCGATCCTGTGTAGCCCTGATCGAAGAGACCACCTTCACTTTGCCTCAGCCATGCAGCGCAAGCCGTTGAAGGGTTCAATTTCACCTGCCATCGACAGGCATCATATGAGTCTGTCCAAACAGTAGAGACTCATACAAAAGAAACAAGGCGGCAGAATAAGCGCGCATTTCAGCATGTCCTGACAGAACTGAAAGCAGCCTGGCAATAGCCGCTTTCAGGGCTGGTAATTCCGTTTGCCATATCTGGGGAAGCACGCCACTATCCGCGCCCTTTTCCGCCCCTGTGGCGGATTCAGATCCTGCCAACCCGCCTCTCCACGAGTCATGCCCGCGAAAAAGAAACCAGCGCCCAAAGCCCCGGCCAAACCCGCGAAAAAAGCTGCCGCCAAACCAGCAGCCAAACCAGCAGCCAAATCAGTCAAGGCGGCCAAGCCCGCTGCCAAGTCCAAGGCTCCTGTGAGCAAGGCGGTGAAGAAACCTGTGCCAAAAAAATCCCCCCCTGTGAAGAAAGCCCCCGCGAAGAAGGCAGCCCCGGCCAAAAAAGCCGCCCCTGCCAAAAAGCCTGCTCCGGCTCCAAAAAAAGCCGTTCCGGTGAAAGCCCCCGCCAAGAAGGCTGTGCCAGCGCCGAAGAAGGCCGCTCCTCCGGTGAAAGCCCCGGCCAAGAAAGCCGCCGCGCCTGCCAAGAAGCCTGAGCCAGCCAAGAAAGCTGCTCCCGCCCCGGCACCAAAAGCTGCGGCTCCTGCTCCCGCCGCCAAGGCTGCCCCTGCGGTGAAGGCACCTCCAGCCAAAGCAGCCCCGGTCGCCAAGACCGCCGCCAAGTCCAACAACGGACCAACGGTGAAAATCACCAACGTCAAGCGCCCCGTCCCGCTCGAAGAAGGCATCACCATGGACAACACGCCGCGCAAGCCCGTGCTGCCCGCCGCCTTCCTGAAGAAGATGAAGCAGCGCCTCATGGAACTTCGTGACGTTTACATGAACGCCGCCGAGGGCGTCACCAATGACAGTCTCCGCAACAACGAAGGCACCGAATCTGCCTTTGGCATGCATCAGGCGGACGCAGGCAGTGATGCCTATGACCGCGACTTCGCCCTCAGCCTCCTGGCCAAGGAACAAGACGCCATCTATGAGATCAACGAAGCGCTCAAGCGCATCGACCTCGGCACCTACGGCATCTGCGAGATGTCTGGAAACACCATTCCCGAAGAACGTCTGGAAGCCCTGCCCTTCACCCGTTACACCGTTGGCAGTCAGGCGAAGATCGAAAGCGAGCAGCGCGGTGGCCGCTGGACCCGCCCTGTCCGCTCCCTCTTCGGCCTCGATGAGGCCGCTGACGACGACGACGATGATGATGATGACTCCACCGAGAGCTCCTCCACCACCAAGACAAGCCAGGGGGCAAATGAGTCCCTTGACTTTAGCAAAGAGTAACCTAGCCTCGCGCCCCCAAAAAATTTATGGCACGCGAAATCATCATTCTCGAATGCACGGAGGCCAAGGCCGAGGGTAAACCCACGTCCCGCTACGTCAGCACTCGCAACAAAAAGAGCCCCAACACTCCCGGACGTCTGGAGAAAGTGAAGTTCAATCCCTTCCTCAAGCGCCGCACCGTCCATCGCGAGATCCGCTAATCCATTACCGCTCATGCAACCGAAGACCACCGAACGTCTCATCTCTCTCCGCAAAAACAATCGCCGGATGCCGCGCCGTCGCGCTGACATTCCGATGGAGAAGCTCACTTACACCAATCCTGAGATCCTCCAGCGTTTCCTCACCGAAACCGGCAAGCTCCAGCCACGTCGCACCACAGGCCTCCCTGCCTGGCTTCACCGCAAGGTGACGCGCGAAGTGAAGCGCGCTCGCGCTGTGAACCTCCTGCCCTGAGCAGGAGCATCCCTCCCGGGATCCTAGCCATCACTTTTCCCGCTGTTGCCTTCCGCAGCAGCGGGATTTTTTGTCTCCGCCATGCCCACTCTCAAAGACACTCAAAACGAGCGCGATGACCGCCGCCTCCCCATCGACCGCGTGGGCGTGAAGGACGTGCGCTTCCCCCTCCGCATCCGCGACCGCGATCAGGCCACGCAGCACACCGTCGCCACCGTAAACATGGCCGTGGACCTGCCGCATCAGTACAAAGGCACCCACATGAGCCGCTTCCTGGAGGTGCTGCACTCCCATGGCCGCGAGCTCACCGTCGCCAGCATCGCCGCGATGCCGCGCGAGCTTTTGACCCGCCTCCATGCCGAGAAAGCGCACGTCGAGATGCGCTTCCCCTACTTCCGCACCAAACGCGCCCCCGTCACCAAGGCCGAAGGCCTGCTCGACTACGGCGTTGTTTTCGAGGTCAATGCCGAGGCCGACCAGATCGACTACGTCGTCACCGTCGAGGTCCCCGTCGCCACCCTCTGCCCCTGCTCGAAGGCCATCAGTGATCGCGGTGCTCATAATCAGCGCGGCCTCGTCACCTTCTCCGTCCGCTTCCGCCAGCCCATCTGGATTGAGGATCTCATTGAGCTCGTCGAGTCCAGCGCCAGTTGTGAGCTTTACAGCCTGCTGAAGCGCCCCGACGAAAAAGCCGTCACCGAGCGCGCTTATGACAACCCCGTCTTCGTCGAGGACCTCGTCCGCAACGTCGCCATGAAGGCCGGCAACCACAAGCTCATCAAATGGTTCCGCGTCGAGGCCGTGAACTACGAGTCCATCCACCACCACAATGCCTGGGCCGTCATCGAGCGCCGCGTCACGCGTGGCACCGGTGAAGAAGTGTAGCGCGACCTGTAGGCACGCTCGCCAGAGCGCGTTGTAACCACCGATGTCCCTCGCCTTCACCCTGCTCATCTACAATCTCCTCCTGCCGCTCGGGCTCGTCCTCATGCTGCCAGGAGCGCTGAAAAAGATGCGCGCACGCGGCGGCCAGTGGGCAGACATGGCAGGCAGATTCGGCTCATTGCCTTTATCAAAACGCACCGCCATCGCCGCACTGCCTTGTGGGAAAGACCGCCTGTGGATTCATGCCGTCAGCGTCGGGGAGGTCGGCATCGCCATCAAACTCATCACCCGCTGGCTCAAAGATGCCCCGCACACCGGCATCGTCCTCACCACCACCACGCCCACCGGCCACGCCATGGCCGAAGAATTCGCCGTTAGGCATCCCGGCCACCTCGTCGTCCTTTACTCGCCCATTGATCTCCCCTTCATCGGCGAGCGCTTCCTCGATCTCATCCGCCCCGCGCAGATCATCCTCGTCGAGGCCGAGGTCTGGCCGAATCTCGTCTTCTCCGCCCGCCGCCAGGGCATCCGCGTCAGTTTGGTGAATGCCCGCCTATCCGCACGTTCAGAGCGCCGCTTCCATCAGCTCGGCTTCCTCATGCGACCCATCTTCGCCATGCTGGATCAGGTCCTCGTCCAGGAGCTCGGAGACATCGAGCGCTTCACCGCCCTCGGCGTCCCGCCCGCGCGCCTCCACCGCACCGGCAGCATCAAGTTCGATCCTCAGGGCGCTGCTGCCGACGAAGCTCAAATCACCCAGCTCCGCACCGTGTTGCATCAAGCCGGCATCACCGAGGCCCACCGCATCCTCCTCCTCGCCAGCACCCATCCTGGCGAGGAAGTCCTGCTCGCCCGCGTCGTCCAGCAGCTCGCCGAAAATCACCCCGACCTCGCCCTCCTCATCGTCCCCCGCCACGTCGAGCGCACCGACTCCATCCTCGCCGACCTCCGCGCCCTCGGCATCGAGGCCATGCGCCGCTCGCAGGTTTCAGGCCCTCCGCCCTCCGCCCTCCGCCCTTTGCTGATCGACACCACGGGCGAGCTCCGCGCCTGGCAATGCCTCGCCACCCTGGTCATCGTCGGCAAAAGCTTCCTCGCCACCGGCGGCCAAAACCCCGCCGAGGCCGTCATGGCAAAGAAGCCCGTCCTCTTCGGCCCGCACATGGAGAACTTCGAAGCCCTCGTCGATCTCCTCTTGAAACAGGGCGGTGCCATCCAGGTGCCCGACACCGCCGCGCTCACCAAAGAGCTGTCCGCCCTGCTCACCGATCCGGCAAAATGCCAGCACCTCGGCGAATCCGGCCACGCCGCCCTCCGCGCCCACGAAGGCGCCACCGAGTCAACCCTCAAGCGGCTGGCCTAACCAGGAACCAAGGACCAGGAACTAGGAACCAACAACAACGGTCTTGCGCTTTCGGCCACACCCCTCTCTGAAGAAAAGGCATCGCGGCCACCCGCGACTCCGCAGGAAACTGGGACGCCCTTTTCAGCGACAAGATCAGCGCGAACTACTTCGAGACCAAGAACGGCGAGAAGTTTGACATCAGCCCCTTCCCGTTCTGAGCGGGCCTCCGGCATCTCCTCGGCGGCTCAATTTTTTTCACGCCATGCCCTGAACCCGTTCTCCGTTCTCAACCGCTGTCAAGAATCGACGCCCGACCCTTTCCTGCTTGATTCATGCAAAATAAAACCCGCCGCCTCCCGGTGGAAGCGGCGGGCCGTGGGATGAGCCTTCTAGACTTGTGGGTTAGTTAGTGGTGTAGGTGTGTGCAGCACCCGAATCTGTTAAGCTGTTGTCCATGGGGTCGCCGTTGCTGTCATCATAGCGCGCGCCAACCAGCACGACTGTGTCGTCGATAGCGGTGCTGCATCCAAACTGGTCGCCCGGCCATGCATTGATGGCCTTGAGGTAGGCACCTTGGGTCCAGGTACTGCCACTCCGGGTGAAGAGGTAGGCGGCTCCAGCTTGACTGGCGGCGTTGTTTCCAGTGCCGCTGCCATCACTGTCTTCAAAGGAAGCCCCCACGACCGCAGTGTCGCCGGATAGGCCAACACTGATGCCAAAGATGTCATCGGCCTCTGTGTTAACGGGCTTGAGGTAGGCCTGCTGGCTCCAGGTGCTGCCACTCCGAGTGAACACATAGGCCGCTCCTGCATCAATAGCCGAGTTGTTGTTGGCACCATTGATGGTCGTGGCGCTGCCGTCCTCCCATGGTGCCCCCACTACCACCGTTTCACCAGAGATGGCGACGCTTCCGCCAAACCAGTCCCCGGCCCCGGTATTACTGGGCTTCAGATAAGCTTGCTGGCTCCAGGTGCTACCGGTGAGGATGAATGCATAGGCGGCTCCTGCATCGGTAGCCGAGTTGTTACTTGTGCCATTAACGGAGGTAGCGCTGCCGTCTTCTTTACCAGCGCCCACCACCACAGTGGTTCCCGAAACAGCGACACTATAACCAAAGAAGTCCCCAGCTCCGGTGTTGTTTGGCTTCAGGGTAGCCTGCCGAGTCCAAGTGGTGCCGCTGCGGTTGAACACATAGGCAGCTCCAGCATCAGTAGCCGAGTTGTTGTTGGCACCATTGATGGTCGTGGCGCTGCCGTCCTCCAAATACGCCCCAACAACTGAAATATCACCAGAGATGGCGACGCTGAAGCCAAACTGGTCTCCGGCCCCAGTATTGTTAGGCTTCAGGTAGGCCTGCTGGCTCCAGCTTGTGCCGCTGCGAGTGAAGACATAAGCAGCACCCGCGTTGGAGGCCGAGTTGTTGTTAGTGCCATTGATCGTCGTAGCACTTCCATCTTCCTGATTGGCCCCAACGATCACGGTGTCACCAGAAATTGCGACACTGTAGCCAAACTGGTCTCCGGCCCCGCTGTTCCCAGCCTTCAAATACGCTTGGAGACTCCAGGTGCCGCCGCTGGAAATGAAGACATAGGCGGCTCCTGCGGCGGCGGCGGTGTTGTCCAGAGGGTTTCCATTAACGCTGTTGGCGACGCTGTCCTCGTAGGGAGCCCCCACGATCAAAGTGTTACCGGAGATGGCGACTGCGCGGCCAAAGGAATCACCAGCATCCGCAAGCACGGTTCCACCAACCTTTAGATAGGAATCTGAGTCCCAGGTGCTGCTGGTACGGGTGAAGGTATAGACCGCTCCGGCAAGGCTGGCGCTGTTGTCACTACCATTACCATTAACGCCGACAGCAGCGCTGTCTTCAAGTATAGCCCCGACGAGCAAAATGTCACCAGAGATGGCGACGCTGTAGCCAAACTGGTCATTGGCTTCGGTATTACTAGCTTTTAGATAGGCATGATGGCTCCAGGTGCTGCTGCTACGGGTAAAGACATAGGCGGCTCCAGCATCGGAAGCGCTGTTGTCGCCGTCATCGCCATTGACGCCTGTGGCGTCGCTGTCCTCGAAGATTGCTCCCACAACCACAGTATCGCCGGAGATGGCGACACTGTTGCCGAACCAGTCCCAGTTCTCGGTATTGCTGGCTTTCAGGTAAGCCTGCTGACTCCAAGTGCTGCCGCTGCGGGTAAAGACATAGGCGGCTCCGGAACTAACAGTCGAATCATTGCTGTCATCTCCATTGACGCCAGTTGCCGCGCTGTCTTCACTGGGCGCTCCCACGACCACTGTATCGCCAGAAATAGCAACGCTGCTACCAAACTGGTCCCCATAATCAATCGAGGTTACAGTGTTACTAGCTTTCAGGTAAGCCTGCTGACTCCAGGTGCTGCCGCTGCGGATGAAGACATAGGCGGCTCCTGCTTCATCTTTGTAGTTATTACTGTCATCGCCATTGACGCCAGTTGAGATGCTGTCTTCGCCATTAGCCCCCACCACAACAGTGTCACCGGAAATGGCGAGGCTGGCACCAAACAAATCCCAGCTCTCCGTATTGCTGGCTTTAAGGTAAGCCTGTTGACTCCAAGTGCTGCCGCTGCGGGTAAAGACATAGGCGGCTCCTGAAGCGTACGTGCCGTCGTAAGTTTGATTGCCATTGACACCGGTAGCGGAGCTGTCTTCACCATGGGCACCCACGACCACGGTGTTACCAGAGATGGCGACACTGACGCCAAAGTTGTCCCCGGTCTCGGTGTTGCTTGCTTTCAAGTAAGCCTGTTGGCTCCAGATTCCGCCGCTTCGGGTGAAGACATAGGCAGCTCCAGCTTCTGGAGCGCTGTTACCACTGCCACTCTGATTGACGCCAGTGGCGGCACTGTCTTCACGCATTGCCCCTATAACAACAGTATCGCCAGAGATAGCTACACTGTTGCCGAAGCCATCGCCCCAACTATCACCCGTGTAACTGCCGACGCCTTCTGCGTTGTTGGCTTTCAAGCAGGCTTGGGTGATCCAGGAACCGCTGTCAGGTGAACGCACGAAAATGTATGCGGCTCCGGCATTCTCAGCATTGTTATTAGTTAAGGTGCTACTGTTGGCATCACCGTCTTCGTAAATTGCACCTACCACCGCCGTATCGCCATCAATGGCGACACTGTAGCCAAAATAGTCCCCGGAATCTGCAGTGCCATTGCTCACCGCTTTCAAATATGCCTGATGGACCACTGGATCAATCGTCACAGGGTAACGGGCGTTTGCATCATCCACATAGAGGTGGAGGTACTCTCCGACAGCACTAAAGTTGGAAGCCAATACCTTGCCATCAGCGTCCCAGCACTTGAGTCCATCGTAGTTGAGAACAGCGCCGCCGTCTTGATCCACAAAGGTCACTGCCGAGCCATCGCCGCTGATTTGAGGTCGCAGATTACCACGGGTGGCAAGCTCCAACACCAGAGGAGTGCGGGACTTACCCTGAGGCCGCTCAGTCAAGGTGTAACCATGTTCAAGCCCTTTGGTGTCGTTTTGCCACCATTCAGTGAGGTTGGGGCTCCATTGGTATTCCAGGCGCTTGCCATCGGCCTTAACTTGCGGGGCAGTGCCTGTGATAGGCTTTTGGCCGTAGGCACGCAGTTCCAAGCCCCAGCTCCATGTGCCAGTCTTGGGCTTGACGGTGAAGCCACGCCCATCAAAATGGTTTTCCATCTGCTGGCCAGGAGTGTGGGCGAAGTAGTGATCGAGGCTACCCTCCACAGGTGTGAAGGTATGACGATGAGCTTCGTAGGCTTGGCGGATGCTTTGCCAGTCGGAGGCGGAGACATCCTTGGGAGGAGTTGTGGGGGCTGCTGACAGTGTGCTGCCCAGCAGGAAGAAGGCGGCGAACGATTTGATCTGATGTTGTATTTTCATTGGGTAGAGGACGTTGCGTTTTTTTGGGCCGCGCAGTGGGCATGGCCTAAAAATGGGTTGGTTGTGGCGTATGGCTTTGTGTAAATACCGAGCGTGGTTTTGGCCTGATAGTGATTATAGGTAGGAGCGTGGAACCCTTTTAATGTCGCCATTCTGGTTGCTAATGTTGCTGGAATTTTGGAACGGTGGGGACTCGGAAAACAGGAGGGTATCTTCCCGTTCAGTGCTTCCTCTCCAGGTCCGGCCAGAATCAGCCGCCGATGGTGGTGCTGACTTCATCACTCCACTGGCCGACGCGTTGATCGCCGACGCGGAAGATGGCTTTGTAGGTCCATTTGGCCGGGGTGGCGGGGACGGGGAAAGTGTCGAGGTAATCCGGCGTGGTGTCCTGGCAGAGGGTGACGAAGCCCTGGCCATTGCCACGATCCACGAGGATCTCCACCATGTCCAGGTAGGCGCTGTAACCCTGCCAGCCCCAGCGGATCAGCACCTGACCGCCGCTCATCTCCAGGGAGAGCTGCGGCTTCAGCACGCTGAAGTCCGGGCCGGTGTGCACCGCGCCCTCGATGCCGAGCACCTCGCCAATGCCGGGATTGTAGGCGGGGTGGGCCTTGATCTGCTTCACCAGGGCGCGGAAACGGACCTCGACGCCGGGTGGCACCGCCGGGACAGCGGTGGGGAAGACCGCCTCAACAGGCGCCCCACTGGCAGGTGGGGTGCCGCCCTCGCGGATGAGATCACGCCAGGTCGTCCACTGCTGGGCGCACTGGGCGCAGATCTCCTGGCAGGCCACGGTGTAGGCGAAGTAGTCCGCATCCGCCGCCTGGACGGTGATCTGCGCCGGGGTCAGCGCCAGCGTGGTGCTGTAGCCGCCGATGTTCAGTTTGAAGGTGCCGAGCTGGTTGGAAAACTCAGCATCGCGATTTTTGATGTAGTCTGATTTAGCCATGGTATTGCGTTTTCTTTTCGGGGTTGGACTGCTTGCGGGAGAGGGGGCTTGATAGGGAATAAATCCAGGATCATTGGGCTCACGGGCATACGCGAATCCATCCGCGCCAAAAAACAGGTTTCCGTCGCTCCAAAGGTAGGGCTGGTTGGGCGGGATGGAGTGGGGATTGAGATCGTCCCAGTGAAGCAGGCGCATGGTAGGCAGGCGTGGAGTGGGGAAACGTAGAACGAGTTTTGAACTCGTTGGTGCTTGGGGGCTCGCAGAGGACTGAAAACTGAAAACTGGGAACTGAAAATTGTAAAATGTTCTGAATCAGTGGATTGCGTGCTTTTTCTGGGGTGCGCAGGGCTGAAAACAGGGCGCGGCGCGGTGAAGTTCTGGTGCGGTACAATGATTGTACCGTGCGGCGCAGTGAAGTTCCGGTGAGGTACAATGATTGTACCGTGCGGCGCGGTGAAGTTCCGGTGAGGTACAATGATTGTACCATGCGGCGCGGTGAAGTTCCGGTGAGGTACAATGACTGCACCATGCGCCGCCATGAAGTTCCGGTGAGGTGCCGCCAAGCCTGCGTGTGGCACCACCAGGGGCTGAGGCCCGCAAGGAATCCCGAGTCGCCGCCCGAAACCCCCAGGACGCGCAGCGCAAGAAATCCGCTTACCCCCTTGCCTTCCACCACACCACCGCCACTAGCGCCGTGAGCGGCTGCGGGCTGGTGCTGCGTGGTATTTTTCACGGACATACAAGTATTTCGCCTTAAATGACCTCAAAAGGCAAGAGCCAAAGCGGCACGCTTAGCATTTAATCAGTGACTTTATGAGAGATGATGAGGTGAGTGGCACTCCAAAACATGGGAGGCGGGGGCGCTTAGAACTTCTTTCACTTCCTGTTTTGAGAGGGGGGGTTTGATCTTCGGTTAGGACAAAATAGTCTGCGCGTGCCATGGTGAGGGCATGGAACAAACTATCCTCCGGCTGCTCGGGCAGGCCGATTACTCGCCATCGAACGTCCCCGAGCTGCTCCGCCAACTGCGTCTCAAGCCGAACCAACAGCAAGAGCTCCAGTCCCATCTCAAGGACATGGCGAAGCGCGGACTCATCGTCAGCACGAAGGGAAACCGCTACATCATCGCTCGCGAGGCGGACCTCATCGCGGGCATCATTCAGATCACGCGCGGCGGGCGCGGCTTTGTGCAGCCGGATGAGCCCGGCATCGGCGAGATCGGCATCCCCGAGAGCGCCACGGACACGGCACTGCATGGCGACCGCGTTTTAGTCAGACGGGAGATGCGCCCGCGTGGATTGCGCCCGGCTGGCCCTGAGGAAAACATCGGCTCCGTGGTGCGCATCCTGGAGCGCGGGCGGACGCAGTTCGTCGGCACGCTGCAAAAGGGGCGGCAGTTCCTCTTCGTCACTCCGGATGATCCGCGCCTGCCCAGCGCCATCCATGTGCCTGAGCCGCGTGATGTGGGTCGCCCGGCGAACATTGGCGACAAGGTCGTCGTGGAGATCCTGCAATGGGAATCCCGCCAAGTGCCGCCGGAGGGAGAGGTGATCGAGGTGCTCGGCGCGCCGGATGCTGAGGGCGTGGATATGCTCTCGGTGATCCGTCATTATGACCTGAAGCTGAGCTTTCCGAAGAACGTGCTCGCCGAGGCGAATGCCATCGCCAAATCACGCCCGGACAACCAGCCCAGCGCCGAGGAATGCAAGGGCCGCGTCGATTGCCGCCCGCACAATGTCATCACCATCGATCCCGATGATGCGCGTGACTTTGATGATGCCATCTGTCTGAAAAGGCATGGCAAAGACTGGCACCTTTGGGTCCACATCGCCGATGTCTCCCACTATGTGAAGCCGGGCAGCCCGCTGGATGTCGAGGCGAAGAAGCGCGGCAATTCCACCTACCTGGTGGATCGCGTCATCCCCATGCTGCCGGAGGCGCTGAGCAATGAACTCTGCTCGCTGAAACCTGGCGTGGATCGCCTGACCAAATGCGTGGAATTTGTGCTCAGTGATGGCGGCAAGGTCATCAGCTCGAAGTTCTACCCCGCCGTGATCCACTCGAAGCGCCGCTTCACCTACAAGGAAGCCTTTGCCACGCTGCAAGGCACGCCGAAAGACGAGATCGAGCAGATGCTCTTCGATGCGAATGCCATGGCGCAAAAGATCCGCGAGCATCGCTTTGACAACGGCTCCCTGGACCTCGATTTCCCCGAAAACAAGATCCGTCTCGACGACCACGGCCAAGTGCTGCGCATCGAGCGCATCGAGAACGATGTCTCCCATCAGCTCATCGAGGAATACATGCTACTCGCCAACGAAGCCGTGGCCGGCCGCCTCATGCAGCTAGACATTCCTGCGGTCTATCGCGTACACGAGTCGCCAAAAGAAAAGCGGCTCAATGATTACCGCGAAGACGTGCTCAGCCACCGCATCAAGTGCGGTGACCTCACCCATCGGCCCGAGGTGCAAAAGCTGCTCGCCATGCTCGGCACCCTGCCCATCGGCCAGGCGCTGAAGATCGGCTTCCTCAAGTCGCTCATGCGTGCGCGTTATGCGGTCGAGCCGCTCGGGCACTATGGCCTGGCGAAGAAGAAGTACACGCATTTCACCTCGCCCATCCGGCGGTATGCGGACCTCGTCGTGCATCGTGCCTTGTTTGATAAAGAGCCGCTCCAGGTCAGCGCGGCGAAGCAGATCGCCGAGCACATCAGCCTCACGGAAAAGAACAGCTCCGATGCCGAGCGCGACAGCAAGGAGGTGAAACTCTACGCCTATCTCGAAAAGCAGATCGCCGCGAAAAAGCCCCAGCCCTATGCCGCGTTGGTGACGGATCTGCGGAACTTCGGTTTCTTCGTCGATGTGCCGGATCTGGGGCTCAGTGGACTCGTGCCACTCTCCTCCATCCCGGGCGATTTCTTCACCTTCGATCCCGCACGCGGCCAGCTCCTCGGCCGCCGCACCCGCCGCGCCATCCGCATCGGCGATGACGTGACGGTGCAGATCTACCGCATCGACCGCTTTAAAAAGCAGGTGGACTTCCAGCTCGTGGACGCCCGTCCCGAGCCCGCCGCCCGCTCACGCGCCCAGAATGCCGAACTGAGCGAACGCCAGCCAAAACGTGAGTCCCACCGGCGCTCCAAGAACCGCGAACATGGTGCCCGCCAACCGAAGCGCGAAGCGACTCCACCCCCAGTGAAGGCTGAGCCCCCGGTGGAGAGGAAGCCCAAGTTCTTCGAGCGGATCGCCGCCAGAGCGGGCTTGGGAAAGAAGCCAAAACGCGGGTGATATCTGGATAGTAACAGTGGGACGACAATCCAGATGAACTCGGCGGGGTAAAACCCTGCGGTGGGATGTTTGGGCGGGCAAATCGTGCTGTTTTCATGAAAATCCGCCCAACGAAGAAGGGAGAGGAGGCAAAGATTCTTTGACCTCAATATTATAATATCTATAATATATCTGGAATATTCAGACTGGCTGCGGCCAAGTTGGGTATTCGCCCCCTGTGAAAACTACCCTTCGTCGTATGCTCCACCGGCCCACATTCACCTCCTGTCTCGCCCTGTTTGTGGCGATGGCATGGATGATGTCTGGCAGCGCCAGGGCCAGCACGGTGTTCTGGGGCAGCCCATTTAACAGTGTGCTGCTGACCAGTAACGCCCAGCCGCTGGATGGCTCCTTTAGTTTTGAGATGGGCACCTTTGGCAGTTTCGTGCCGACTTTCCAAAACGTCGATCTTTGGAGCAGCAACTGGAAGATCATTGATCGGGCCTTCGATCCCACACCGGCAGATCCCAATGATGGCGACCCTGAGGGGTGGAATGTCGTGGATCAGTTTTTCGTGGGCACAGTCGTGCATGATTCCCTGGGGCATTCGGACTCGCCCTATGCCGGTCCGACGGACGTGTTTGCTCAGGGGGAGAAGGTCTATCTGTGGGTGTTTAACGACAAAGCCAACATCCCAGGCACCGAGTGGGCCCTGGTGACGAACACGGGCGGCACGGGTGATCCCGCCAGAGAATGGGAGGTGCCTGACCCGAATGACATCATGGGCTCCCACGACTGGCAGTTGGAGGACGCCGATACGGCCATCATCGGCGGGTTGAATGACGTGCAGGGTGATGGGTTCTTCTTTTCGTCACCCGGGACTTTCAGCCTGCAAACCGCCGTGGTGCCAGAGCCGGGCTCCGCGCTGCTGCTGGCCGCGAGTGCCTTCTGTTTTTACACCCGTCGCCGACGCAGACCACTTTCACGACCTTGCTTTAACCGCCTCACATGAGGGAAAAGACATCACGATTTGACGCCCCCGCGTGCCAAGCATCTCTGGCACGCTTCGTCGTTTATTCATGTCTGTTGTTGGCGGGACTCTCGATGGCAAATCTGACGTTGCAGGCGCAGACATCCGACTTTGGAGACTACCCATCTTTTGGATCCGCCTCTCAAGTGGCGAACTCAGTCATACGCATCGGCACCAATCCCACGGATGCAGAGTCCAGCAATCCGACAACAGGTGCCGCAACAACGGATAACACGACGGGCACGAATGATGAAGACCTCACCATGCCCGTCTTCTCAGCAGGAATATCGAGGACACTGGCCATTCCTGTCACTGTGACCATAGGTTCCCTCTCCGGCAGCACCGCACGTTTGCGTGTCTTTGTGGACTGGAATGGTGACAACGATGTGGCGGACACGAATGAAACGCTGACGGCACAGACGGTGAGTTCATCAGGCACCTACAACTTCACCCTCACGCCTCCCGCAGGAACCACTGCAGGGACAAAATATCTCCGCATCCGCATCACTGAAGGCAGCACCGCGCCCAATTTCACCGGCACCTCGAGCCTGAAGGGCGAGATCGAGGACTACGCCGTCATGGTGGCAAACACGGACTTTGGAGATTACTCCGAATTCCCCAGTGCCAGCAGCACCGCAAACTCGACTCTAAGAATCGGAGCCTCAGTCGATGGCGAACAGACTGCCACAACAAACATCACCGCCACAGGTGATGACACCACCGGACTGGATGATGAAGACGGTGTCACCGTACCTGCCAGCGTGGCACTTGGAGCATCGGGCAGCCTAACGGTGAATGTCACCAACAACAGGGGGGCCACATCCTATTTAAACGCGTGGATCGACTTCAACGGCAACGGAGCCCTGACGGACAGTGGCGAACAGGTCGCCTCAAACACGACGATCAGCAACGGCACCAGCAACTCCAACCGCACCGTAAACTTCACCGTGCCAAGCTCGGTGGATCCAGGGGGGGTCGGGGTGCGCGTGCGTCTCACTTCCGGTAGTTCACCCGGGCCTGACGGACAAGACGGAACGGGCGAGGTGGAAGACTACATCTTGACGCTGACATGCCCCCCCCTCACCGTCAGCCCGTCCACACTGACCACAGCGACCGTGGGCACGGCCTATAGCCAAACATTCAGCCAGAGTGGCGGCACAGGCACGATCACATGGTCAGTAAGCAGCGGCACTTTGCCATCCTGGGCCACTTTAAATCCGAGCACAGGTGTCCTGAGCGGTCTGCCAAACTCGACCACGACCGCCAATTTCGTCATCCGAGCAACAGGCAGCAACGGCTGCTCCGGCACACGCGCCTACATGCTGACTCCGGCCTGCCCCGCGATGACAGTCACACCGACTTCAGCAGCCAATGGGGTGCTTGGAACCTTTTACAGTCAGACTTTGAGCGTCAGCGGCGGAACAGCGGAACATACCTGGACGACAGCCAGCGGCACCTGGCCGGCAGGACTCAGTCTGGACACGGATGGTGTCATCAGCGGTACACCGACAAGCTCCAATGGAGCTGGCACGAGCGTGACCGTGCGTGCCACCGACGCCTATGGCTGCTTCAAAGATCAGGCCATCAGCATCAAGATTTGCCCGGTGATCACGGTGAACCCGGTCACTCTGACGACACCCACGGTGAATACAGCCTACACTGCCACCATCAGCGGCAGCGGCGGAGCGAGCCCCTACACTTTTGCCGTGATCAGCGGCACTCTTCCATCAGGCCTGACTTTAAACACCAGCACCGGCGTCATCTCAGGCACACCGACGAGTGCCACAAGTCAGACCTTCACCGTGCGTGCCACGGACGCGAACGGGTGCACAGGAACCGATGCCTATACAGTAACGCCAGTCTGCCCAGTCATCAGTGTGACGCCGGTGACAATGACTGCCGGAAGAGTGGGAACCGCCTACTCACAGACACTTTCCGGCACGGGCGGCAAATCTCCCTACAGCTCCTGGACAATCATCAGCGGTGCCCTGCCAGCAGGCTTGAGTCTGAATGCCGGCACAGGTGTGATCAGTGGCACTCCCACAGCGGCAGCCAGCCCTTCCACCAACTTTACTGTGCGGGTCAATGATTCGTATGGCTGCCAGGGCACCGAGGAGATCAGCCTGCAAATCTGTCCGGTCATCACGCTCAGCCCCACCACACTTCCCACAGGCACTGTAGCCAGCAGCTATTCGGAAACCATCAGTGCAAGCAATGGCGCAGCTCCATATGTCTATAGCATCAGCAGCGGCAGCCTGCCCGCAGGATTGAGCTTGAATGCCAGCACTGGCGAGATCAGCGGCACTCCAAGCAGTCCGACCACCGCCTCATTTATCATACGAGCTACTGATGCGAACAATTGTTCGGCGACACGTGCCTACTCCGTCACACCAGCGCCGATCACGGACTTCGGAGATTTCTCCGGTTTCGCGAGCGTCAGCAATATCATCAACAACAACCTCAGGCTTGGTGCTTCGAGCGATGCGGAGGCCAGCCAGACCACCAACAGCTCAGCCACAGGCGATGACACGACGGGAACAGACGATGAAAATGGTGTCACGATGCCCGCCTCCATCACCGCTGGTGGGGAGATTACTTTGCCTGTGACTGTGACCAACAACACGGGAGCACCTGCCTATCTGAGTGCCTGGATCGACTACAACAACAGCGGCGTGGTGACCGATGCGGGCGAGCAGATCGCTACAAACATCCTGATTGATGACGGCACGACGTCGGAAGTGCAAAACCTGTCCTTCACAGTGCCAACCAACGCCGCAGTTGGTTCGGGCCGTGGTGTGCGCTTCCGTCTGACCAGCACCGTTTCTCCCGGCCCCACTGGCACTGGCACCACAGGTGAGGTGGAGGATTATGTCGTGAACATCACGGCGCCCACGCTCGACTACGGGGACTTTAATCTCTTCCCGAGCGCCAGCAGCACCGGCAACTCCAATCTGAGGCTGGGCAGCAGCGTGGATGTGGAAGGGGCGGCTGCAGCCAATGCCACGGCGACAGGAGATGACATTACTGGCAGTGACGACGAAAACGGCGTGACGGTTCCAACGACGATCACCCAGGGTTCTAATGGCAGCCTGACTGCCATCGTGACCAATTCCACCGTATCGACCGCCTACCTCAATGCCTGGATTGACTTCAACGGCAACGGCGTGCTCACCGATGCTGGTGAGCAGATCGCCACCAACTCCACCGTCAGCAGCGGCGTCTCGAACTCCAACCGCACGATCAACTTCACCACGCCCGCCGTGGTCAAGGCGGGTGCCGTCGGTGTGCGCGTGCGCCTCACCAGCGTGAGCAGCCCCGGCCCAGACGGAACGGACGGGACTGGTGAAGTGGAGGACTACACGACGAGCATTACGGTCAACACCGATTTCGGAGACTACGCCCCCTTCCCCAGCGCCAGCAGCAAGGTGAACAGCAACCTGCGCATCGGTGCACTCACCGATTCCGAAGGCGGCCCGGTCACAGATGCCGATGCCACGGGAGATGATCTGAATGGCAGTGATGATGAAGACGGCGTGAGCATCCCGGCCAGCATCGAGCAGGGGGCGGCGACGAGCCTCACGGTCAATCTGACGAACACCAGTGGCAGTACAACCTACCTGAATGTGTGGATTGACTTCAACCGCAACGGCGTGCTCACAGACTCGGGAGAACAAGTTGCCACGAACACGACCATCTCCAACAACACCACGAACAGCAACCGGGTGGTTAACTTCACCACGCCTGTCACCGCCCCTCTCGGAGACACGGCGGTACGCGTTCGTCTCACCTCGGTGAGCAGCCCCGGCTCTGACGGTCTCGATGGCAACGGAGAAGTCGAAGACCACCTCACGACCATCGTTCTCCCCACCAAGGACTACGGCGACGACAGCGGCTTCGCGGATGCCTCCTCGGTGGTGAACAACAACCTGCGCCTGGGCGCGCTGGTCGATGCGGAAGGAGTCGCCACAAAAAACGCCGCCGCCTCGGGCGATGACAGCACGGGCCTAGATGATGAAGACAGTGTTTCCTTCCCTCCTCTGACCGCTGGTCAGCCGGTGACCATGCCGGTGCTGGTGACAAATCTCACGGACTCCACGGCCTACTTAAACGCCTGGATCGACTTCAACAACAACGGCACACTAACCAATGCAGGCGAGCAGGTTGCCACTAATTTAGAGATCCCACCAGGCACTGACGGTGAAGTGGAAATCAGCTTCAACGTTCCCACCAATGCCGTCACCGCCGCAGCCAGTGTGGGGGGACGCTTCCGACTCACCAGCACCGCCAGCCCAGGCCCCACCACAGGTTTGTCCAGTATCGGCGAGGTGGAGGATCACCAGGTGGTCATCCTGGCTCCACTGACAGACTTCGGTGATTTCAGCGGCGGCCCCAATGTCTCCAACACAGCCACCACCAATCTTCGTCTCGGTGCCCTTGTGGACACCGAATACGCCGCGTCCACCAATGCCACGGCCACAGGAGATGACATCACCGCCGTGGATGATGAAGATGGCGCCACCATTCCTGCCATGACCGCAGGAGGCCCCGCCATCATCGCTGTGAATGTCACCAACACCAGCGGAGCTCCCGGCTATCTAAATGTCTGGGTGGACTTCAACAACAACGGCAGCTTCGACGATTCTGGCGAACAAGTGATGACAAACGGCGGCATCTCCACCGGCACCGCCAGCAGCAATGTGAACGTGGCCTTCAACGTGCCTGCCGGGGCTGTGACAGGCATACCGCTTGGAGTGCGTGTGCGCATTACTTCAGACATCAGCCCCGGCTCCTTTGGCTCGGGTGGTTTGGGTGAGGTGGAGGACTATGTGGTCACCATCGCCGTTCCGACCACGGACTTCGGCGATTTCAGCGGCTTTGCTGATGCCAGCAGCACCCGAAACAGCGGCCTGCGTCTTGGGGCACTGACTGACACTGAGTATGTCTCGACCCGTAACATCACAGCCACCGGAGATGATGTGACAGCCGGTGATGATGAAGATGGTGTCACCTTCCCCAGCATGACCACAGGTGCCCCGGCAACCGTCCCTGTGCAGGTCACGAACACTACCGGTGCAACCGCCTATCTCAATGCCTGGATCGACTACAACAACAACGGTTTGATCACTGACGCAGGGGAACAGATCGCCACAAACGTGGCCATCACCACCGGCACATCGAACGCCACCCAAAACCTCAACTTCACCGTGGCTCCCGCCGCTTTGACCGGAGTGAACCTGGGCGCGCGCGTCCGTCTCACCAGCACCATCAGTCCTGGCCCAACTGGTGCCGATGGCAATGGCGAGGTCGAGGATTACATTGTCAATCTCGTGGCTCCAACGACTGACTTCGGTGACTTCAATGGCTTTGGCGATGCCTCCCAGGGGGCAAATCCTGCTCTGCGAATGGGAGCCATATTGGACACGGAGTTCGTTTCCACGCGCAACAGCACAGCCACAGGCGACAACAATACCGGAAGCGATGACGAGGATGGCGTGGTGCTGCCTGCGATGATTGCCGGTCAGACCGTGGTGATTCCGGTGACGGTCACCAACATCACTGGTGCCATCGGTTATTTGAATGTCTGGTTCGACTTCAATGGCAACGGCGTGCTGACGGACAGCGGTGAACAAATTGCCACGAACCTTAACATCCCCACGGGGACCATGGACAGTGTCATCAACCTCAATGTCACCGTGCCTGCCACGGCCGTCACCGGCACGCCTGTGGGGCTGCGCTTCCGCTATTCTGCTCCCAGCGGACTGGGACCCACAGGGTCAAACCCTCTCGCAGGTGAAGTGGAGGATTATGTCATCACCATCGCGGCACCAACGACTGACTTTGGTGACTTCAACGGCTTTGCCGATGCCAGCAGCATCCGCAACAGCAACCTCAGACTCGGTGCTTCGACCGACACGGAATACCTTTCCACACGCAACGCCGCAGCTACAGGTGACGATGTCACGGGCAGTGATGATGAAGATGGTGTCACCCTTCCAAGCATGACGGCTGGCGAGCCTGTGACCATCCCTGTGGTGGTGACGAACAACACTGGATCAATCACCTATCTCAATGCCTGGATCGACTACAACAACAACGGCCTGCTGACCGACAGCGGCGAACAAGTCGCCACGAATGTGGCCATACCCACCGGCACCACGAACAACGCCCGAAACCTGAATTTCACGGTCTCCCCAACAGCAGTGACCGGCACAAACCTCGGGATTCGCTTCCGTCTCACCAGTACCAGCAGCTCTGGAGCCATCGGTGCCAGCGGCAGTGGTGAAGTGGAGGACTACATCGTCAGCCTGCTCTCCCCCACGACTGACTTTGGCGACTTCAATCGCTTCGGCAGCGCCAGCAATGCAGTGAACAACAATCTCCGTATCGGTGCCCTCGTGGATGCCGAGTTCGCCGCCACGGCCAATGCCACGGCCACTGGGGATGACATCACCGGCAGCGATGACGAAGATGGAGTCACCCTGCCACCCATGATCGCCGGGCAAACTCTCTCCATCCCTATCGTGGTGACGAACATCACCGGGGCCAATGCCTATCTGAATGTGTGGATGGATTTCAACAACGACGGATTGCTGACAGGGGCTGGTGAGCAGGTTCTGACAAATGTCTCCATCGCCACAGGCAGCACAGGCCTCACGGCAAATCTAAACATCACTGTGCCAGCCAGCGCCGTCACTGGCACCCCGATAGGCGTTCGTGCGCGACTGACCAGTGTGGCCACTCCTGGACCGACCGGAGCTCTGGCCAGCATCGGAGAAGTCGAGGATTATGTCGTAGCCATCAGCCCGCCGACCACGGACTTTGGCGACTTCTCTGGCTTTGGCGATGCAAGCAGCACGGTCGTCAGCACCATCAGGCTCGGAGCCCTGACTGACACGGAGTATTTCTCCACCCGCAATACCACCGCCATTGGGGACAACACGACAGGCAGTGACGACGAAGACGCCGCCGTCATCCCCGCCATGACAGCAGGAGCTCCGGCAACGGCGTCCGTCATAGTCACCAATACCAGTGGGGCACCAGCCTATCTCAACGCCTGGATCGACTACAACAACAACGGAGTGCTGACAGACAGTGGGGAGCAGATCGCGACGAACGTGTTCATCGCCACCGGCACCAGCAGTGCCTCGCAGGACATCAGCCACACCGTGCCCGCCACCGCACTGACCGGGGTAAATCTCGGCGTGCGCTTCCGCCTCTCCAGCACCAGCAGCCCTGGTGCGGTCGGAGCCAGCGGCAATGGCGAAGTCGAAGACTACATCGTCAACATTTCCATGCCGCCTCTCGATTTTGGAGATCACGAGTCATTGGCTTCTGCCAGCAGCACCGCCAACACCAACCTCCGTCTTGGCGCCTTGGTGGACACCGAATTTGTGCCCACCCAGAATGTAGTGGCCTCCGGGGATGACATCACTGGCAGTGATGACGAAGATGGCGTGACGATCAACACCATGACCGCAGGAGCCCCGGCAAGCATCGCGGTCACTGCCACAAATGCCACGGCAGCACCGGCTTATCTCAATGCCTGGATCGACTTCAACAATGACAGCGACTTCCTCGATGCTGGCGAGCAGCTGGCCACCAATGTGGAGGTCATCTCTGGCACGAGCGGCGGCACCTTCCCGCTGAATTTCACAGTGCCCGCCAATGCTGTCACTGGTGCGAATGTGGCTCTGCGCTTCCGACTTACCAGCACTAGCAATCCAGGTGTCTCCGGCAATTCCGGCATCGGTGAGGTGGAGGATTATGTCACCACCATCGCCGTGCCGACGACGGACTTTGGTGACTGGAACGGAGCCGGAGATGCATGGAGCATCGCCAGTTCGAATCTCCGTATGGGTGCGCTCGCTGACACCGAGTATGTCTCCACCCGCAATGCCACCGCCACAGGAGATGACACTGTCGGCAGCGATGACGAAGAAGGCGTGACCATGTCCGCCGGATACAACCTGGGTTCCAATTCCTCGCTCACTGTGCTCACGACCAACCTCACCGGCACTCCAGCCTATCTGAATGCCTGGGTGGACTGGAACAACAACGGCAGCTTCTCCGATCCCGGCGAGCAGATCTCCACCAATGTCTCCATCCCCAGCGGCACGACCGCCAGCATGCAGACAGTCAATTTCACCGTGCCCGTCAATGCCGTGCCCGGAGGCCGCGGTGCACGTTTCCGCTTCTCCAACGTTCAGAATCCAACACCCCTCGGCGCTGCCGGCATGGGTGAGGTGGAGGACTACCTCCTCAATGTCTTCTGCCCCACCATCACAGTGAGTCCGGCCAGCCTGACGACTCCGACCGTGGGCGCTCCCTACAGTGCGACAGTGACCGTAAGCGGTGGCACGGCACCTCATGTCTTTGCCGTCAGCAATGGCAGCCTGCCTGTCGGCCTTAGCTTGAATACCAGCACGGGTGTCATCAGCGGCACACCAACAAGCAGCGCCAGCCAGACCTTCATCATCCGTGCGACTGATATTCATAACTGCTTCGGCACCCGCAGTTACACGGTGGCACCTCTTTGCACCACGATCAGCATCACACCGACGACAGTGACTTCAGGCATGGTCGGCGCAGCATACACGCAGACACTCAG
>Ga0075152_10000573_pt1 | contig 26729 bp, 18 predicted proteins | sample JI61114C2DNA_FD_70964 | JGI IMG/M metagenome (GOLD analysis project Ga0075152, IMG submission 70964) | Wastewater effluent complex algal communities from Wisconsin, to seasonally profile nutrient transformation and Carbon sequestration -... | ecosystem: Engineered > WWTP > Effluent > Algae...
GAAGTTTGCACCGATGTCCAGTTGGTCGAATTTGCCTTGTGCGCGGTAGTTGAATGCAAATACGAGCGATTGTGCATCCTTCCGCACCATGCCCGGTGTGCGCATTTTGTAGCGGTAGCCGCCATGCAAGTTGAACTGCGATGGCATGGCACTTTCATTGTCCAGTAAAGACTCGTTCGGGTGGTTCATGTGCTGGATGGCAAAGCCGAACCACAGTTTCGGGGTGAAGAGCAGCAGGCCGGAACCGATGTCCGCGTATCCTTTTTTGCGACCATCATAAAGTTCATAGGACGAAACATCACCGCCGCGCGCAAGCTGATCGTTGAATACGAGCTTTGAATAGTCCACAGATCGGCTCGCATAACCGAATTGCAACGCGGGCCGCAGAAAGACCTTATGCTTCAGCTTTATCTCGTAGGCATATTGCAAGGCGATGGAGGTGGAGCTCAAGCCGCCTGTGCCAGCACGGTCGTACGTCGCCAACAGGCCGATGCCGCTGTTGAGGTTGCTCAAGTACTGGTCTGCTGCAAGGTTGTAACTAACGAATGCCCCTGGTATGGAAGGCCATTGGTCGCGGAATTGGAGTGCGAAACGACTTTGCACCGTAGTGCCGGCGAAGGCGGGACTGAGGTGCGTGGGCGCGGCATAGAATTGCGTGAAGTGCGGGTCCTGGGCCACGGCGGCGCTGCCCGCCAGAAGCAGGCCGAAGCCGATCAGGTACTTCCGCTGGTTCATCATTTATTTTTTCGGCGTTGCGCCTGCGGTGCGCTCGCTGCTCACCAAGGTGAAGTCCAGGGACATGATGTGATCCTGGAAGTTGTCGTCGGCGTGAAGGTCCTGTTCCAGCGCATCATAGCCCGGTGCTGTCACCTGCACGTGGTAGTCCGCTCCCGGACGCACGGCCATCAGGTAACGTCCGGTGCGCCCGTTGGTGAGGTAAGTGCCTTCCGGCTCGTCGTTTCCGAGGCGGGAGAGGACGATGCTCGCCTTTAAGGGGACATCGTTACCGTTCACCACCACGCCCCGTACCAATTGGTATTCGATCTGGTTCACCGGGAAAATAGCTTGGTAGATATCCTGCCCGCCGAGCCCATTGGGCCTTTCAGAGCTGAAGTAGCCGGTGCGGCCGTCGGCGCTGAGACAGAAATAAATGTCGTCGTTCACCGTGTTCAACGGGTAGCCCATGTTCTCCGGCGTGGCCCAAGTATTGAGGTCGGGGTCGGTAAGGGAGGCCTTGAAGATGTCGAAGCCGCCCATGGTGTTGTGGCCGTTGCTGCTGAAGAAGAGCGTGGTGCCGTCGCTGTGCATGAAAGGTGCATCCTCGTCGAACTGCGTGTTGATCTTCGGTCCCAGGTTGAGCGGCAGGCTCCATTCCCCGTTGGGCAGGCGGCGTATGCGGTAGAGATCGCGACCGCCGAAACCGCCGGCCCTGTCACTGCTGAAGTAGATCTCCGCTCCATCGGGGCTGATGGTCGCGCTGGGCTCATGTGCGTCGCTGTTGATGGCGTCGGTCATGCGCACGGGCTCTTGCCAACGTCCTTGCAGTTTGGAGGCGATGAACAGGTCGCCATCGAGCATGGTGGCGTCGGCGCGGTAGATGATCATTTCATTGCCATCCTTGCCCAAGCCTACTGTGGCATCCTGCGCTTCGGTGTTCAAGGGCGCGCCCACATTGGCAGCTGTTGCCCATTCACCATTGGTGGAGGTGGCGGTATAGATGTCCTCGAATTCTTGGCCGCTGGCATCCTTCAAGCTCCCCATGGTGCCTTTGCGGCGGCTGGTGAAGTACATCGTGTTGCCTTCCGCGGTGATGATGGGGCAGTAGTCGTGAGCGGGTGAGTTGATGTTGGTGCCGAGGTTGCGGATGCGCAGGTCAACGGGTCGGGCCGTCATCAGTTTGGCATACTTGGCGATCTGCATTTGACGGTCCACGTCTGCGGGGTCGGTATCACGGTCGCGCATTTTGCCATATTGCTCGAGCAGGGCGATCTCTTCATCGAAGCGTTGCTGCCGATGGCGTGCCAGAGCCATGTGGTACACGGCTTCGGTGTTCCCCAACCGGGCGGCGATCTCGAAATGACCGTCGGCCAGATCGCGCATGCCGGGCAGGCGCAGCTCGCACATGGCGGCTTCCTGATAGACGTCGGCGAATGTTGTGTCGATGGGCAACAGGCCTTTGTAGAGCATGTAGGCGTCGGCCCATTGTTCGCCATATGCGAAGCTGCGCGCCTCTTCCAGCATGCGGTCCTGCGCCCGGGTGTAGCCGCGTTGCGCTTGAGCGGCCGACCCGATCGTGAGGGCCAACGCCAATGCTGCGTAGTTCATAGGGTTTGCTTTCATCGTAAGAGCGTTAGGTCACCGGTCATTTTCTTTTCATCGCCGGTAACAAAGCGGGCGAATGCTTTCCACACATAAACGTCCTGTTTGGCCGGCTTGCCGCGGTAGTATCCGTCCCAACCTTGGTTGATGTCCTCAGTTTCGAAGATCATTTCACCCCAGCGGTTGAATACTTGCAGCTTGTATTTCTCCACGCCCGTGCTGAGCGGATGGAAAATGTCGTTGTCTAAACTGTTCGGGTCGTAGATGCCATCACCTGGTCCGTTACTGCCGGGGCTGAAGGCGTTGGGGAAGGTGAGTTCCCCGCTTTGGATGGCTGTTACCGCGCCGGGTATGGCGAACGTGTCCGGGCAATTCCAGCCGTTGTTCGCGACCAATTGGATCCCGTAGCTGCCGGGTGATTGGTAAAAGTGGACGGGGTTCGTTTCATTGCTGAAGGTGCCGTCGCCGAAATCCCAGGTATAGGCCGTGGCGGAGTTGCTCAAGTTGTAGGTGAAGAGCGGTTGGCCGGGCACGTTCACTTCGTTGGGCTGCACGGTGAAATAAGCCGTGGCCCTCGGATGGACGATCACGGAGTCCACCTTGACCGCTGTGCTGGTGCCGCCGCCGGGGCCGAATGCCGTGAGCGTGATGGTATACGTACCCGGAGTATTGTATACGTACACAGGGTCCGTTGCGATGCCGGATCCGCCGTCTCCGAACTGCCATTGATAGCCGTTGCCCAGCAAGGAGGTGTTGATGAACGAAATGGTCAATGGCGCGCAACCCTCGCCGCTGCCGATGAAGGAAGCCGTGGGCAAAGGCGGGTCGATAATGATGGTCTGCGTGGCGGTGTCCGTGCAAGCGCCTGCCTGGACGGTCAACGCGATCACATAAGTTCCCCAATTGGCATACGTGTGAGGTGCGGGGCTGATGCCGGATGTGGAACTTCCGTCGCCGAAGCTCCAGGCGTAGTTCCATTGCCCCGTGGCCGTGGTGTTGTTGATGCTGACCGTTGCATCAGGATAGGTCTGCCCGAAAGGTGTTGCCAAGAAGGATGCTGTCGGCAAAGGGTGTATGGTGATGCTGTGTTGCGCCGTGATCGGGCAGCCATAAGCGGATGTGGCCGTCAAGGTCACGGTGAAGACCAGGTCGGTGGTGCCCGTGTTCACGTAGGTATGGCTCACTTGCTGTCCCACCAAGGTGGTGCCGTCGCCCATGGCCCAGATCCATTGAACGCCGCCTTGGCCTTGGTCTTCCAGGGTGATCGCCGCCGGGGAACAAGCTTCCTGGGGCAACTGGAATTGGGCCGTAAGCGATGGATACACCTGCACAGGTGCCGAAAGCGTGTCCGTGCATCCGAATGGTGACGTGGCCGTGAGGTGGGCCATGAACGTGGCCGGGTCGTTCCCGGTGTTGACGTAGGTATGCGTGATGTTGCCCGGTGCGGCGTTCTGGAATGTGCCGTCGCCGAACATCCAGTTCATGCTGGAAGCACCGATGGTCATGTCGTTGAACGCGGTTACCGCCGGCGAGCAACCCGTGGTGGGTGATGCTGTGAACTGGGCGATGGGCGCGGGATGAACGAGTACATCGGCCGTGGCCGTGTCACTGCAGCCGAAGCTTGAAGAGGCGATCAGGAAAGGATGGAACACTACGTCGTTCACGCCTTGGTTGGCAAAGGCATGCACGGGATGTTGCAGCAAACTTCCCGATCCGTCGCCGAAGGTCCACATGTAAGTTGTGGCGCCAGTGCTCAGGTTGATGAAGCCCGGGTCCATAGGGGAGCAACCGGCGCTATCGGAAACGAAGGCCGCGGTTACCTGCGGGAATACCTGCACGGTTGCAGCGGCGGAACTGGTGCAGCCGCGGTCCGAGGTGGCCGTAAGTGAAACGGGGAAAGAAGCGGCCCCGGGACCTTGGAAGTTGGTCCATGTGTGGCCGTGCAAAATTGCCGTCGTGTCGGATTGTAAGCCGTCACCATAGTTCCAATGGTAGCTCACGGCACCGCTGGATGCATTGGTCAACGTCGTGGCCAATGGATGGCACCCGGTGGTTCCGGAAAGGTTGAACTGGGCGATGGGCGCGGGGTATACGGGGATTACGCCAGCCGTGCTGTCCGTGCATCCGAAAGCGTTACTCGCCACTAACGTCACTGGAAAATGGACCGTGCTGTCGGAGTTGTTCAAGTAGGTATGCACCGGATTTGGCCCACTACCGGTGGAGCCGTCGCCGAAGTTCCATTGATAGGTTATGGCGCCGATCACGGCCGGGAAGGTCACGGTCAAGGGGGCGCAACCGCTGTCCGGCACAGCGCTGAAGGTGAAGTGGGGCGCGGGGTAAACTATGAACGAGGCTTGCGTGGTACTGCTGCAACCAGCCCAATTGGTTGCGGTGAGCGTAACGTTGATGGTCTGCAAAATGCCGGTATGGTTCACATACGTGTGGCTGGGGTTCTGAGCCGCGCTGGTGATGCCGTCGCCGAAATCCCAGAGATAGCTGGTCGCTCCGGTGCTGTTGTTCGTGAAAGTGACGGCCAAGGGTGCGCATCCGGCTAACGCGTTGTGCGTGAACAGGGCCAGCACGGTAGGCGAAACGGTGATCGTGGTGACGGCTGTGTCGCTGCATCCGGAAACCGTTCCCGCGATCAGCATCGCCGTGTACACGCTGTCCACGTTCCCGAAATTGGAATAAGAATGCGTGGGTGAGGTGTTGTTGTCCGATCCGCCATCGCCGAAATGCCAAATGCTATTGGCGGCTCCGGTACTTGTGTTACTGAATTGCACCTGGAGCGGGGAGCAGCCTGAAAGCGTGTCGGTATTGAACGATGCCGCCGGCTTGGGCTCCACATGGAAAGTGGTGCTTGAAGTTCCGGAACAGTATGGTGTGGTCACTGTCAAGGTCACTGTGAAGTCACCGCCCGCAGTGTACATGTGCGTGGGTGCCTGATCGGTGCTGGTTGCCCCGTCCCCGAAATCCCAAGCCCATTGAACGATCGCATTGCCTGGCTCGGTGATGGTGAGGTCGGCGAATTGCGCGGGCGATCCTTCGCACACGTTCTGCGCTCCGATCACCGGTTGCGGTGGCGTGTACACATGTACGGTGTCGATGACCGTGTTGTCGCAGGTCATGTTGTTGTAAGCCGTCAACGAGATCACGTAGGTACCGGGCGTACTGTACGTATGCGGCGGTGGGGCGAATTGCGTATCGGTGTTGCCATCGCCGAAATCCCAATTTTGGTTCACGGAATTGAGCGTGTTGTTCGTTACATCCACCGTGATGCTGCTGCACGCGGCATCGTGGTCCAGCGTGAACTGGGCCGTGGGGCTGGGCAGCACGGTCACCGTGGCCATTGCGGTATCCGCACAGCCGGCCGTGGAGCCTTGTATGCTGGCGGCAAAATTGACATTGTAGGTGCCGGCGGTATTAAAGGTGTGTGATTGGTCGCCGGAAGATGTGTTTTCAAATCCGTTTCCCTCGGCGAAATCCCATTCGAAATAGTTCGCTCCTCCCGTATTTGTCTGGGTGAATTGCACAGGGTATCCGGGGCAGATCGTGGTAGGGTTCGCGTTCAGGGTCACGGAAGGCGGTGGCACGATGTTGATGGTGATGAAGGCGGTGTCCACGCCGCAGTAATTGCTGTCCAGCATCATTACATCGTAGCTGCCGATGCCGGGATAGGCAATGGTATGCGGGAAGGTGGGTGGCCAAGGCGTCCAGTCCACGATGGAATCGTGCCCGGTGCCCCAGTAGTCGCCGTAGTTCCAGTATTCGAAACGCTGGTAGATATTGCCTTGGCTCAAGCAGTTCCTGTCGGTGGTGTTGAGATAGGTCACTTCATTGTCGGGCCAACAGAGCAGCGTGGCACTGGGCGCGATGTTCGCCGTGTCGGTGTCCCACACGCGGATGGGATTGAAACTGGCGAGACTTGGACCGCCTTGCAAGGTGTTACAGGTGTTTTGCGCTCGAAGTCGCACTTGGGTTTCGCAGCCCACGGTACCAGGCATGTAGGTGTGCGAAAGCACCTGTCCAAGGTTGGTGTAGTCGTAGGTGATCCAGCCGGTGCCATCACCAAAGTTCCATTGGAACACGGTATTGGGCGATGTGTTGGTGCTGCTGTTTATGAAGTCCAGCGCTTGTGGCGCGCAGGCCTGGGTAAGGCCGCCCAAGGGGATCTGGATCGAGGCACTGGTGCTCTTCTCCATGGTCAACGTGCCGGTCACCACGCAACCTGTTCCGGGTTCCGTGAGCGTTACCGTGTAGGTTGCCACTGCTGCCGCGTAGGGATGGCTTACGGTCTGAGGCGGGATCAGTCCGGCACCGCTGTAGATCGGGGAGCCGTCACCCCAGTCCACGGTAAATGGGCCGATGGCGGTGGGCGAGCCCAGCACAAGGGTGAAGTTGTTACCTGAGCAGCTTACCCATACTGGTGCATCGCTGGGTGTGCCGGTGCCATCAAAAAGCTGGGGACATTGCGCGTTCGCAATGCCCGATAACAGGATGAGGGCGGATGCCGCAATACGTCGCATGTTCCAGCGGGGCGATACCATAGGGGGCGGTTTACGCAACCAATGGCTATTTGGATACGATCGGCAGGAAAAGGGCTGTGAGGTGCTTGTAAGACCTCGCCGGTCAGAAAGTGCCGCGAACAATCGCGCCGTGATCGCGTATCAATAGCTATTGACCTCAAGTTGATCCACATGGAGCATTTCGACCTTTGCGTGATCGGTGCCGGGCCTGCGGGCCACGCTGCCGCCATGCGTGCCATTGACATGGGCAAGCGCGTGGCACTGATAGAGAAGGACAAGGTAGGCGGCACCGGTATCTACAACGGCGCCTTGGCCTCCAAGACCTTGTGGGAGCTGAGCCAGCGTGTGGCGAGCGCGAACGAGACGATACGCACACGTGGTCGCGAACCTTTCCGTGTTACGTGGGACGAAGTGGCCCGCACACTCGATGAGGCCGTCTTTGAAAGGAAGTACCTCTATGCCTGCCACATGCAGTTGTTGGGTTCGCCTGCCAACGGTGGCGAACGCTTGCGCCACCTGCGGGGCGAGGCCCTTTTCCAGGGTCCGCATCAAGTCAGTATCACGCGGGAAGGGCGCACCACGTCCATCACTGCGGACCATTTCATCATCGCGACCGGAAGCAGGCCGCGTGGATTGCCCACGGTACCGGTGGACGAGAAGCGGATCTTTTCCAGCGACGGAATATTCCAGTTGAAGGATTTCCCTGAAAGCATCGTCATAATCGGGGCGGGGGTCATTGGTTGCGAGTTCGCCACCATCTTCAGCAACTTCGGTAACACACGCGTTCATTTGATCGACCGTGCCGAGCGGATCCTTCCGTTCGAGGACGAGGATGTGTCCGAGCTCATCGCCCAGAACCTGCAGCGCAAAGGCGTGGTGATCCATCACCGCGCGCAACTTGAGCGCATCACCGCCGAACCCGATGCCGTGCGTTACATGTTGCGCTACGATGACGGCACCACCGAAGAGGTGGCCGTCGAAAAAGCGCTGCTTTCCGTAGGCCGTGTGGCGAACGTGGACCGCTTGGGCCTGCAGCATGCGGGCGTGGCCGTGGACGAGCGCGGCGGCATCGTGCTGGACGGCACGAGTACGTCGCAGCCGCACATCCATGCCGTGGGCGACGCCATGGGCAGCAACATGCTGGTGAACATCGGCGAATTGGAAGGTCGGCACGCGGTGGAAAGCATTTGGGGCGGCAACAAGACGGCGTTGAATCACAGCAACGCAGGCACGATCATGTTCCTTGATCCGGAAGTGGCGGGCATCGGGCTCAGCGAACAGGAGTGCCGCAAGCGCGGCATCGCGCACCGCACCGCGCGCATCGATTACTCTTGCCTCGCACGTGCCATCGCCATGCGCCGCACAAAAGGCTTCTTCAAGTTGGTGGTCACCGATGATGAAGAGATGCAGGTGCTAGGCCTGCGCGCCGTGGGCGAGCATGCCAGCAGCGCCATGCAAGCCGTTGCGTTGATGATGGAGCACGGCCTCGGCGTACGTGTCTTAGCGGAACTGATGCACCCTCACCCCAGCATCACGGAAGGCTTGCAGGAATGCGCCCGCATGCTCATGGGCACCAGCATCTTCAAGCCCGAAGTATTCGGCGACCGCATGCGCTGTGGCAGTTGGCAACCATCCCAGCAAGCATCAAAAGCGACACAAGCTGCTTGATCGGCCAAGGGTCGGAGGGCTCTAGTCCAACAGCGAACTTTACGATCCGACCAGCGCTTGTAGCTCATCGCCAGCGTGCGCCGTTCAGGACGTGTCCGTGCTTTATGGACCGGGCCGGATTTATCGTTCGCGGCTACCGGAATCTGTAGTCCCAACGCTATCGCTTCTGTCAAAAAAAACAGGCCGGTCTTCAGCGAAGCACCACTACAAATGCGGCGGCCCTGGATCCGAAAATGCCGGATCGTTCAGGAACTCCACATCCGTAAGCGCCTCCAGAAATGCCTTCACCTGCATCCGTTTTTCCGGCGAAAGCGCCAAGGTCATCTCCGGGTCGGTGAATTTCATGAACGGGTCCACCGTGGGTGAAGCGTGCCCACCGGAATTGTAATGGTCCAGTACGTCGTCAATGGTGGCGAAGCGGCCGTCGTGCATGTACGGCGCGGTCATCATGATGTTCCGCAAGGTGGGCGTCTTGAACTTGGCCATGTCCCAAGGGTCGTTGGTAACGCCGGCGCGGCCCGGATCATTGAACACCGTGTCCAGTGCATTGTTATGGAACTGCTCATCGGTAAAGAGCCCGGCCGCTTCGGTATGGCAATGGAAACAATCCGCACCGCCTTGGCCGATCACCGGCGTGCTGCCCGCCACGGGGATCGACTGGTTCAACGCCCCTCCCTCCTTGTTGAAGAGGTCGTAGCCAGCCATCGCCTCGGGCGGTATCAGCCCTTCGAAACGGCGCCATTTGTCATACGGGCTGTTCCCGCTCACCATGGTGCGGATGAATTGCGCCACGGCCTTCGCCACCAGGAGCGAATCGATCTGGTCGGTCCCGAAAGCTTCGTTGAAGAGCGTGGGATAAGCAGCGTCCGCTTGCAATTTGGACATGGCGCTCGGCCACGTCTCGTGCATCTCGATCACATTTTTCACCGGCTCCAGGATCTGTTGTTCCAAACTGGATGCTCGTCCGTCCCAGAAGAAGAAATTCGAATAACCGAGGTTGATCAAGGGCATGGAGCTGCGCGTGCCGGCAATGCTATCAATGCCCTTGCTCACGGCCTTTCCGTCGGTAAAAGCAAGGGAAGGAGAGTGGCATGTGGCGCAGCTCATGCCGTTATCACCGCTGAGCCGCTCGTCGTAAAAAAGGAACCGGCCCAAGTTTATACCTTCAACCGTCAACGGATTGTTAGCCGGAATGGACATCGGCGGCATATTGCTCGGCAGTTGCAAGGTGTACGGCGTGCCGATGCCCGCTGGGGGGTCAGGCGTGTCCGTATCCGGCTTGCAACCGGCCATGGCCACAATGCTCATCAGGGCGAAGTGGGCTGTTCTCATCGTACTTGGTCCAAAGGTCGTTCATTGTCCAGCGCGCGCAAAAAGGCCACAAGGTCTTGTTCTTCGTTGGCGGTAAGGGCGAGCGGTTGCATGGGACTGTCGGAAGGCGGGGCATTGAAATGATGAACCACCTCTTCCAGCGTGGCCATGCCGCCATTGTGCATGTACGGTGCAGTACGCGAAATGTTGCGCAACGTGGGTGTCTTGAACTTGCCGCGGTCTTCCGCCAGAAAGGTGATGCGTTCCCGACCGGGGTCCGCGGAACCGTCTCCCGCGGTGCCCACGTCGTGGAAATCATGGTCGCTGAGATCGAATCCTGAATGGCAAGTGGAACAGTGTGCGTTGCCGGTGAACAACTGCAGACCGCGCGTTTCGGCCTCGTTCAACGCGGTGGCATCGCCTTGCAGGTAGCGGTCGTAGCGGGAATGCCCGCTGATCAACGTGCGTTCGTAGTTCGCAATGGCCTGCGTTAGTACCAACTGGTCCAATGGTTTTCCGTAGGCGCGCATGCTCAAAGTGTTGAGCTGGTCATCGGCCTGCAACACATCGATCACTTGTTGCGGGTTGGAATCCATTTCCTTTTCATCGAGCAGTGGCACCAGTATTTGTTGCTCCAACGTGGGCACGCCGCCATCGCGGAAAAGCAGCGGATGGTAGGCGGTGTTCGCCAGTGAAGGAGCATTGCGGAAACCGGTTTCGCCGTGTACGCCAACGCTCAGCGGCACGGAATCGCTGAAGGCCAGATCCGGGTGGTGGCACGAAGCGCAGGAAACGCCCCGGCCCAGTGAAAGGCGTTCATCAAAAAACAACGCCTTGCCCAACCGCACGGAGGCATCCGTCAGCGGGTTGTCCGCCGGTACTGGCGGCTGCGGCCAGCCGGGTGGCAAGTCCAACGCGAACAAGACCGCATCCGGCTCGGGCAATTCGTGTGCGTCCTTGGTGCAGGCTGCCAGCGCGGTAACGGCAAGCAGCAGGGCGAAGGAGGCCCGGCGGTTCATGGTTATTCCACTTCAACGCTCAAGGCGCCAATTTCAAGGTCGGCCACCTTCATGCCCAAGGCAATGCCGTCCGGTTCACCATGCCAAACGGCACCTTGCGAAAGATCCAGCACTTGGTTGCCGTCCGTAAAGAAACGGGAGAGGTCCACGGAGATAGTGATGCGCACGGTATCATCTTCCGAAGCGCTAAATGCGAAAGGAAAGCTCCGCGTTCGGTAGCAGGTGTCGCGCCCGGTGTGCAGGGCGAAGTTGAACGGCGGTGGCCCGGTGGCTGCTAAGTCGTTATCAAAATGCCCCTCAAAGATCACGAACCGGTACATGGATGCCCATGACCAGTACATTCCGCTATTACTACCTGTGGGCGCGTCCACGGGAATGGAGTTCAGGGGCAACTGGTTGATCTCCGGCGGCAGGCCAAGACCCAGTTGGAGGCTTTGGAAGTTTCCGGGCGCCACGGAAAACACGCGCTGCAGGGGGCCATTGGTCACGTCGAACAGGTCCGCGTCGAACAACCGGTGCGCAGTGCCGCTGGAAACAAGCTCCAAAGGCGAGATGTAGAACTTCAGCAGTGTGGTCTGCACCCGTTGCCCTCCGGCGGATTCATAGATGGCGTTCTTATCGAAAGGGGCATCAGCCCACATCGGTTTCACGGTGAGCTTTACCACCGAAGCAGTTCCCGGCAGGGGAACGGGTTCCGGTTCTGCCGGGTCCTTTTTACAGGAGGTGATGAGCAACAAGGCTGCTACTATCAGAATTGCGGGTGTGTACTTCATCGGGCTTTTGTATGCTGGGCGTTTTTCACTCGCCGCCGTACAAATTTACAGGTCAATTGCGCCACGGAAATCTGACACTCGTCAACGCCCGGCGGCAGGAATGGACGTTTCGTCCGTGTAAAACCGCTTTCGGTCCTGATCTGGGTGTTGCCCTTCGTGAAAAACATAAGTTTGCAGCGCTCAATCCGTTTTTCGTCGTCCGTAACCTGGCCCGCCCTAGCCATGAACCTTCGGAACCTCGCCATCCTCGGAGCACTTTGCGTGCTGTTGGGCGGTGCGTGGATGGCACAGCGCCAGTATGACCGGGCTCCGGAGGTTGCGGCTGGCAAATGGCCCAGTGCTACGTTGGAAGCCACGGACCTGCTGCAGGAATTCATGGACGATGAAGTTGCTGCAGGGAAACGGTACACGGACGAGGTGATCGAGGTGAATGGCACCGTTCGTGGTGTTTCCGCGCCACAGGGTGGAAAAGTGTCCGTGCTGTTGGAAACCGGAAACCCATTAGCCGCCGTGGTCTGCGAGTTTGATCAATCGATGTCCGGCTTGGTCCCCGGCTCAATGGTAACTGTGAAAGGGTATTGTGCGGGTTACAACTTGGACGTTGTCCTGCAACGCTGTGCTCTTGTGGAATGAGGCTGCCGCAATTCGTTCACGTTCCATTTTTGTTGTTGCTGCCCTTGTTTACGCACGGGCAGGAACGGTACTTCACGCGAATGGGTGAAGCATCCTTCAGCTTCACAACGAAAATGGGGGAAGTACAGGCCGCGAATCACACGGCCACGAGCATGTTCGATCCCAATGACGGCTCGATCGAGCTTTCCATGCTGATGAAAGCGTTCGAGTTCGAAAAGGCCGCCATGCAAGACCAGTTCAATAACGAACTGATGGAAAGCGATGCCTGGCCCAAGGCGGTGTTCACGGGCAGGTTGCTGGGTATTTCGGATGGCGTGTTCAGCAATCCCCGTAAGCTTTCTTTCCTGGTGGTGGGCAACCTGACGATCCATGGCACCACGCGCAAAGTCCTGGAACACACTAGCTGGGTGGTGGGCGAGGACGGCGTACTGCATACGGAATGTCGCATCAAAGTGGTTATGGACGACTATGGCATTACGGTGCCCACCCTGTTCAAAGACGTGCTGCCCAAAGAGGTGGAATTGTATCTGGCCCTCGACTTCGAAAAGCTGTAGCGCGTTCCGCTCATGGTCCCTCGGGCTAGGCACGCCGGGATCCGTCCCATCAGTGGCAGCTCCGCTATCTTCGGCCAACCATGTTCAAGGTCCTTCATAGCTCCGCCGGTGCCGGTAAAACGCATGCCTTGGTGAAGCATTACTTGCTGCTTTCCCTGCACGGCCCTGATCCATCGGCATACGCGCATATCCTCGCGCTCACCTTCACCAACAAAGCCGCTGCCGAAATGCGCGAGCGCGTGCTGGTGTACCTCGAAGCACTGACCTCGGAAGCCCCGCTCGACGGTGCGAAAGCCGACGTGCGGAACAGCGTGATGGTCGAAGCGGGCATCACTGAAGAAGAGCTGCACCGCCGGGCCAAAGCCATGCTCACGCACATGCTGCACCATTGGTCGCAGGTGGCCATCAGCACCATCGATGCATTTACGCGACGTGTGGTGATGCCCTTCTCCCGCGACCTGCAACTGGACCACGAGTTGCGTATGACCACCGAGGAGGAATACTATCGCGCCAAGGCCGTGGACCTGTTGCTGGAAGAAGCTGGCGGCGAACCCGCGCTCACCGAAGTGCTCGTGGCTACTTGCGAGCAGTTACTGGAAGACGAACGTTCGTGGCGGCCGGACAAGCCCTTGTTGGACCTCAGCGTACAGCTCACCAAGGAAAACGCCTTGGAGCATTTGGCCGCGCTGCGCGAAATGGACAGTGCGCAATTCCTGGAACTGTATAAAAGCTTGCGCAAGCGGAATGTGGATTTCCGTGACCGCATGCGGAAACTTGGAAGTGAAACTTGCGATGCTTTAGATCGTGCCGGGCTCACTGAACAAGATCTCGCCAGCGGGAGTAAAGGGTTCATCAGTTATTTCCGGAAACTGCGCGATTTCGAGGGCTGGTTCGAGCTCGGCAAGAATGTGACCAAGGCATTGGAAAGCGGGAAATGGCACTCGGGATCTGCAGAGCCGTCCGCGATCAGTGCGATCGAAAATTTGGTGCCTCTGTTCCGCACCACCATTGAAACAGTGGAGGCGCTGCGCGATACGGAAATGCGCAACTACGAGATCACTGAAGCCATCACGCACGACCTACTTGCGACCGCCAGCCTCAATTCCATCGATCAACGCTTGGAGGAATTGAAACGCGAAGAAGGTGTTTCCTTTTTCAGCGACCTCACCCGTAAGGTGATGGAGATCGTACAGAAAGAACCCGCGCCTTTTCTCTACGAACGGCTGGGCGAGAAGTATCAGCATTTCCTCATCGACGAATTTCAGGACACCAGTTTGATGCAATGGCACGCACTGTTGCCGTTAGTGGAGAACGCTATCTCCACCGGCGGTTCCGTGCTGCTGGTCGGCGACGCGAAGCAGGCCATTTACCGCTGGCGCAACGGCGAGGCGCGGCAGTTCGTCGCGTTCCCGGAAATTTTCAGGAAAGAAATGCTTTCGCGGGGCGAAGATTTCGAGGCGGCATTGCAACGTGCGCACGTGCCTGTGGAACCGTTGGCATCGAACCACCGTTCGGCAAGAAGCATCATCACCTTCAACAACGAGCTGGCCGACAAACTGAAGTTGGAACTGGACGAAGAGGAACGCAAAGTGTACGATCACCACGAGCAAGAGATGGTTCGCCGCGACGAAGGCTACGTGGAGGTGAGCTGCTACACAACGGACAAAGAAGCGGAAGAAGCCGGGCCGTGGGAATTGATGGTTCAGTCCGTGAAGGACAGCCTTGCGGACGGCTTCCGTTTAGGTGACATCGCCGTGTTGGTGCGCACCAAAAAGCAAGGCGCCGCAGCCAGTGACCTGCTCACCGCACAAGGTTGGAACGTAGTATCGCCGGACGGTCTCACCTTGGGCGCAAACCCCACAGTCTGCGCGGTGGTGCACATGCTCGCGTGGCTGCAGAGGCCCGTGGATGACAATGCCGCAATTGCGGCGCAGTCCGTCGCTGCATTGCTTGCAACGGAGGAAGAGGTAGATCCCTTTCCCGAAGGATTGAAGCCCCAAGAATACCTGCGCCACTGGCGTTCCGCGCATCCACGCATCAGCGCACGCCTGCAGTTGGTCACGCTGGTCTGCCGCATTGCCGAAGCACTTGGGCGTGATCCCGCAACCGACGTATTCATCATGGGCTTGGTGAATGAGACGCACGCATTTTCAAAAACGGGCGGCGATGACCTGCCCGGCTTCCTGGAACATTGGGAGCGCGCAGCGAAGAACCGTTCCATCGGTGGGACACCCGGAAACGATGCCGTTCAAGTGATGACCGTCCACAAAGCGAAGGGCTTGCAATTCCCCGTGGTGATCATTCCCGAAGCGGGAAAGCCATCGCAAGGTGGAAAGAACGAGCGGATCTGGATCACGCCGGATCCCGCGCTGGAAGGCCCGCCCAGCGCCTTGGTGAAGAAAGTGAAAGCACTAACTGGACGTGGCGTGCCGGAGCTCGAAAAGGAAGACCAGCTCGCGAAACTCGATGAGCTCGATGTGCTTTATGTGGCATTGACCCGTCCGGAGCAAAGGTTGTACGCAAGTGTGGCCGCTACAGGGAACGATTTTTTGGTGAAAGCGCTCCGCGATCACTTAGGGTTGGAAGCGGGTGCCATTTGGAGCGCAGGCATACGTGGTCCTAAACTGGTGAAGGAACAAAAAAGCGAAACGGCCGAAAGTCCCGCCACGTTCGAACTTTCATCCGCAGCGCCGCAAGGCGAACGCGAACTGGCGATCCGCCGTGAAGCACCCGAAGACTGGGATCCCGCGGATCCCGATCCGTACCGAAGCCACGGCCGCGCCGTGCATGCGATGCTCGCCCGTGTGCGCACGCCCGCCGACCTGCCGCAAGCCGTGGCCATGGAAAGCACGGGCTGGGGCTTGAGCGCGGACATCACCGCCGCCATCGCGAAGCAATTGGAGATTTTGTTGGCCAAGCCGGATCTCGCGCCCTTCTTCCGCGAAGGCTTGGAAGTGCATACGGAATCCACCTTGCTCAATGCGCAGGGCCATGCCATTCGCCCGGACCGCGTAGTGCGCGATGGCAAGGTGTTCCGCGTGCTGGACATAAAAACCGGTGCGCCTTCGGAAAAGCATAAAGAGCAAGTGAAAGGCTACGCCGAACTCCTGCACGCCGTGGAAGGAAAGCCCGTGGAGGGTTACTTGCTCTATATACGCGACGGTGCACTTGTGCCGGTGGAAGCATGACCGGCGCACAACAATTCCAATGGTCGGTGCTCCGTTTTTCAGAGTTGGACACACGGCTTTTTCATGATGTGCTGCGGCTCCGCGTGGACGTGTTCGTAGTGGAACAGAACTGCCCCTATCCCGAATTGGACGGCCTGGACTTGGATGCGCTGCACATAGTTGGTCGCGACGCGAACGGAGCAGTGGCGGCCTATGCCCGGATCCTTCCACCGCATGCTGATGGTGTCCCGCACATCGGTAGAGTAGTGGTGGCCATGGAACAACGCCGCAACCATGTAGGCAAGCGTTTAATGGAAGTAACATTGGATGCGTTGGAGCAGCAATACGGAAGCAAACGTTCCGCGCTCGCGGCGCAGGCACACCTCCAAAAGTTCTACGCGGAATTAGGCTACGTCACCACCGGTGCGGAGTACATGCTGGACGGCATTCCACATGTGGACATGGTGTTGCACCGGTAAGGGCCATTGCGACCATAAGCGCTCCATCCCACTCGTAACTGTACGCGGAACTCCGCTTCGCTTTTCTCCGTGCCTCTGTGTCTCCGTGGTATAAAACACCAACCAGCCGCCGCATTTCTCAGCGTCGCCGCGCCTCCGCGTCCCACTTCTCTTCTCCTCCACTCTTCACCGGATCAACACAAAGCTCCCGTTGTATTCCTTTTCCAGCGGCCCATATTCCGTGAGCCACGCTTTGTAGGAGTACATGCCCGGCATTGCGTTCTTTCCGTCCCAACCGGCATTCGGGTCGGTGGTGCTGAACACTTCACGGCCCCAACGATCGAAAACATCCAGCTGGTATTCGCGTGCGCCAAGCACACTGGGCTTCCACGTTTCGTTGAAGTCGTCGCCGTTGGGCGAAAATGCCGAGGGCGCAAAGAAGAGGTGGTCGCCGATGAACACGCGCACACTGGTGGTGTCGAAGCAACCGTGGCCGCTGGTAACAGTGAGGTATGCCGTTTGCCAACCCGCTTCGGTGAAGGTGTGCGTAAAATTGGGCGTGTCGTAGTGTATGCCTTCCAAGAAGTAATCCCATGTGGTGGCATCGATGGAATTGTCCGTGAACTGCACATCGGGAAAAAGCACCGTGGTGACAACCGGGCTGGCGATGGCACTGGCTTCGGGCTGCGGCCAAACTTGCACCAGACCGGGCTGAAGTTGTGTTACGGTCGCAATACAACCTGCACTGGTGGTAGTGGTGAGTGAGACATCGAAGATCCCGGGAGCTCCGTAAGTTTTCTCCGGAATGGAATCGGTGCTGGAGGTGCCGTCGCCGAAATGCCACAGGTATTCCATGGGTGTCCAAGCGGTTGAAGTGTTGGTGAACACGGGTGTGAACGGGATGCAGCCCTCGGTGGTGTCCAGTGCGAATTCCGCTGTTGGCAAGGGAAATACGCGCACGGAATCCGCGAAAGATGCCGTACACCCATCTTCGGTCACCGAGATCGAAACAGCATGGCTGCCCATTTCGGGGAAGTCCACGGTAGTGTTCGCGCTGTCGGGGAAAGGCGAAATTCCGTCACCAAAGTTCCACGTCACCGTGGCGGAAGGTCCGAAATTCCCGAAGGCCACCATGGGGTAGGGCAGGTCATCGGCACAAAGGATCGGCGGTGGAGTGAAGGCCACGGAGACGGGGTCGTGAACGGTGAAAACATGCGTGGAGGTATCAGAGCAGGCGAGGCTTGCCCCGGTTATTAACGTAACGGTATAGCTGCCTGGAGCAGGGAAAGTAAAGTTCGGGTCCGTGGCGCTGGATGTGTCCGCCGTGGACCCGGTTACGCCAAAGTCCCACAAGTATTCACTCGTGCCGGTGCTTTCATTATGGAACTGCACTTGCAGGCCATCGCACGTGGCCTGTTGTTCCATGAAGTCGGACACGATGGCTTGGGCGCAGGGCACCACCAAAAAACGGAAATCGCGGACCAGCGTGTTCAGCAGCACGCCGTCACGGAATTCGCTCACGCACAGGCTCACCGCAAAGCTGCCGATGGTGGTCGGGTGAACCGTGAGGAACCCGTCGTTGTTGGCAAAGACCGCAGGTGGTGTGGAATTGAGCTGGTTGGAAGTGGAAAATCCCGGTGCCCACACGATCGGGTTGTACGGCGGTGCCAACGGCGGGTCGGGCATTGCATTGAACAGGTCATCGCCCCCTTGTAAAGGTGAGCACATGGAGTAGGCCAAAGAATCACCGTCGGGGTCCACCGCGAGTTGGTCCAACACGAAGGTCTGGTCCAAACAAAGCACCGTGGGCGGGTCGTATTGGAAAGCGGGCGAGTTGTTGGCCCCGGTGATGTCCGGGTCCGGCACTTGCACCGTTACGGTCATTCCCTGTGCGGGCGTATTGGTGATGTTGGTGACCACGGGTGAGCGGCAACAGCGCTGGTAGGTAAGCGTATAGCCACCTGTTCCTGAAGGCAGGTGGATGGTGCCGGAATAGATGCCCATTTTGGCGCAGATGCTGGGCGGCGCGGCCAAGCAGGGATTGATCACCACCACGGGCACGTTCAATTCCCCCGGCAAGTCGAAATGCACGGTATTCACCAAACTCCCGCTGCTGTTGAAGATGCCGATCGCGGCCTGAAAGTCCAATGCCGTGTTGTTGACATTGTCCGGCCCGCAATCGCGATAGAGCGTAAGGGTCACGAAATAATCGTCGTTGCCCAAGTAGGTATACGACATTTCGCCACCGAGGATGTGTGTGGCAAACCCTTGCAAGGTGAATGCGAAGGAAAAGAGGATGGCGAGCGCCCTCATGTGGATGGATGACCCGAATATAGGCATTTGGGTTGCCTTCACAACTCAAATGCACGTCTACGGTATTTGGCTTAAGGCACGAGCTCGGCCTTTACGGCCTGCGTCCCTATTGCAAATTTAGACCGTCAACTCCAGTGCTTTTTCAAATTCCGTAGCCCCGCAATCCACAGATCCGTGTTCAAGCCCGATCAGCTCCAAAACACGCACCTTTTCCGGAAAGGTCTCCGCCATTACCCGGTGTAGCACATACTTGCTGCCAACGCGCTGCACCTCGGTGAATTCCGTTAGCGCATCGATGCGGTACCAGTTCAGGCCATTCGCCGAGCATCGGTAAAGCGGGAATTGAGGATCGGGCATGGCGCGCTACTTTGCGCAAAGATCGATGATGAAGGCCATGGACGTTTACACCGGTAAGGACACGAAGGGCACAAAGGCCTTTGACGGGTTATGGTTGTTTGTCAATAACCCGTCGCAGGGTCTCCGCTTCAGGACCCTGCAGCCATATGGTTTCATAATCATCCTTCATCATAACCATCATCGTTGATCAGCGTTCCATTCCATGACATCATTCCTCCAGCAAGTAGCCCGCAAGCTCATCGCGGAGCACGGCACCGCCTTGGGCGATGTGGCGGTGGTGCTGCCCAGCCAGCGTGCGGGGCTGTACCTGCGGAAATGGCTCGCCGAAGAGGCCGGGGCGCCGCTGTGGAGCCCGCAGATTTTTACCATTGGAAGCTTCATGGAAGCGTGGTCCGGGCTGCGGGCATTGCCTTCGGAAGAGCTGCTGTTTGAGGGCTATGAAGCCTACCGTTCCGTGGAAGGCGCGAACGCCCAGCCATTCGGCGAATTCCTGCAGTGGGCGGGAACCACCTTGGCGGACATCAGCGAGGCGGATGCGCACTTGGTTCCGCTGGAAAGCTATTACCGTGACCTGCGTTCGTGGGAGGAGATCGAGTGGACCTTCAACGACAACCCGTTGAGCCAAGGGCAGCAGCGGATGGTGCGTTTTTGGGCGATGGTGGGGCAGTTGCACACCGCGCTCAACACGCGCTTGGTGGCGCAGGGCGCGGGCACCACGGGCTTGATCGAGCGCACGGCGGCCATGCGGCCCGTGGGCGAAGGCAGCCCATGGAAAGCCGTGTGGTCGGTAGGCCTCAATGCGCTTACGCCCGCGCAGGAAGCCGTGTTACGCCGCTTCGCTGATGCGGGAATTGCCCGTATCGCATGGGATGCCGACAGTTACTATTTTGACGATCCAGTGCAAGAAGCCGGTGAGCATTTGCGAAAGGCAGTTGGCGCTTTCGGGCCGGGAATTATCCCCATGGGCAACCACCTTGCGGATGGCCGGTTGCACCTGCGCACCGTGCGCGCCCCCAACGATGCCAGCCAAGCTTGGTGCGCCGCCGAACTGCTGAAGAACGCCAGCGCAGAAGAACGCGCCCGCACCGCCGTGGTGCTCGCCGATGAAAGCCTATTGCAACCTCTGTTGGAAGCACTGCCGCCCGATCTCGGTCCGCTGAACATCACGATGGGCCTGCCGGTCGCGCAACTCGCGATCGGTTCCTACCTCGACGCCTTGCACCGGCTGCACGCTGGCATGCGGCCCGGTGCGGGCTTTTTCCATGCGGACGTAGAGCGGTTCCTGGGGCATCCGTTCCTACGTCACGGGCCCATGGCCGCTGCGGTTGAGCAGGTTTTGAAAGACCTTCGCAAAGCGGGTCGCGCGTTCATTCCCGCGGTTTTCCTGCGCGATGCATGCCAGCGTTCAGGCCTGTTTCCGAAAGTGGAAATCGTATTCACCGAGGTGGCGGACGTTCGCGTGGAAATGCCGGAGGTCACTACGCACGCGCTCTCTTGGGCCATGCACGCCATGGAAGGCGATGCCTTCGCCACGGAGCAGATCTACCAGGCCGCGTTGGTGCTGCGCCGGGTCCATTTGTTGTTGGCGCGGTATGCGCACGCGCTGGACCTGAAAGCGTACGCTGCCGTTTTCCATCGCTTGCTCAGTTCCGCGCGCATCGGCCTGTTCGGCGAGCCGTTGGCCGGCGTGCAGGTCATGGGCATGCTGGAGGCGCGCGCCTTGGATCCTGCGCGCGTGATCGTTTTGGGTGCGCAGGAAGGGTCGTTGCCGGCGGGCGGGGCGGAACGCTCTTTCATCCCTTTCGAACTGCGGCGTGCACACGGCATGCCGTTGCGCGACGGCAACGACGCCGTGCAGGCGTACAACTTCCTGCGGATGTTGCAACGCGCCGAAGAAGCCGTGCTGGTGTGGCCCGAAGGCGCGGAACCTACCGGACCTAGCCGCTTCATCCTGCAACTCGAGCATGAGCTTTTCAAAGGGAAGCCGGAACGGTTGAAAGCATTCGACGCGCGCATCCGCATGCCGGCTACACAAGTTGCCGCAGTTCGCATCATCAAGGATGAAGCGGTGTTGAATGCGTTGCGAAAGAAATTGGAAGCCGGGCTTTCACCATCCGCGCTGGGCGACTGGTTGCGCTGTCCGTTGGATTTTCATTTCAAGCATGTGCTGAAGTTGAAGGAGACCGAGGAAGTGGAAACGCGCATCGCGGCCAACACGTTGGGCGAAGCGCTGCATGCCGCGGTGGAAGCGGTTTATAAGCCGTGGGTCGGCAAGCCATTGATGTCTGCGCAACTGTTGGATGCGGCGAAAGGGATCGAAGCCGACGTCATCGCGCAACTGGCGGAGCAGATCTCCGCAGAGCAGTTGCAACAGGGACAACCGCTTTTGCAAGTGCGAATGGCGGTGCATGCAGCGCAACGCTTTTTACAGAGTGAAGCGGACGTGGTGAAGAGCGGTGCCGTAATAACACCACTGGAATTGGAGGTGCCTTTGGCAAGCCCGTTGGATCTCGCCGCAAAAGCGATCGGCTCGCCGGTGGGCTTCAAAGGGCGCCTGGACCGCGTGGACCGACGCGATGGCGCATTGCGGATCTTGGACCTGAAGACGGGCAAGGTGGACACAGCGCACTTGAACATCCGTGAAATGACGTTGGATGCGCTGATGGGCGACAAACGCTACGCCGCGCAATTACTGGTATACGCGTGGCTGTATTTGAAAGCGCATCCGGAAGAAAATGAAGTTCTAACAGGCATTTTACCGCTTCAGCGGGCGGCCAGCAGCGAACCGTTGCTGATGAAATGGCCCGAAGGGGAGACCGTTTCCAGGGCATCCTTGCCGAAAATTGAGGAATTGCTCACCGAAGCAGTGGTGCGGATGATGGACCCAACTACGCCGATCGAGCACGACCCGAAGAGCAAGTATTGCAAATTCTGCTTGGGGGCAGCGTGATCCGCCGTAGTTCCACCTAGCGACCCTTAAAAGCCGAACAGGGATCCCGATTGGGACCCCTGTGCGGCAAACCTGCAAGGATTAGGAAACCAGATCAAGGAAGAACCTCGATTTGATAGAAAGACGGGTGAAACCCCAAAGGGTTGCCTCAACGGATGTTAAAGTTCAGGGGATAAAGGTGTATCCCACGCCTCGGACGCTCTGGAAGTGCCTGGGGTTCTGTGGGTCAGGCTCGAAATACTTCCGGAAGGCAACGATGAAATTGTCGATGGTACGGGTGGTGGGGAACACGTCATAGCCCCACACTTTCTGGAGGATTTCTTCCCTGGATACCACCTCGTTCGGTCGTTCGGTAAGCAAGCGTAGCAATAGCATTTCACGTTGGGTAAGCCGCTTGGCCTGTCCGCGCTGTCCTGTGAACTCATACGTCACGAAATCCACTGTGTTGGTTCCGAATTGGCAAATAGCGCTTGCTGGAGACGGCAGTTCGCCATTATTCCGCGAGGTCATTTTTTCAACCCGTAGCAACAGCTCTTGCAGGTCGAACGGTTTGCCGAGGAAATCGTCGCCAGCGCGCAGTCCGCGCACCCGGTCGGCAGGGGTGGAGCGGGCGGTAAGGAATAGCACCGGCGTGCGGTCGCCTTCAAGCCTTATCGTTTCGCAGATGGTGAATCCGTCCACATCGGGCAGCATCACGTCCAGCACAATGCCGTCGAAACGAGCTCCGCGAATGCGCTCCAACGCCTCGCTGCCGCGCACGGCCGTGGTGACGTCGTAGCCCTCCAATTCAAAGTTCATTCGCAGTGTTGAACGGAGCGTTTCCTCGTCTTCCACCAGCAGTAAGCGCTTCTTGGTTTCCGTTTCCATGCGGGCGCAAAGATCGGCACTGGCTACTTTCGCGCTCCGTTCGGGCAAACATGCCCGGCAAGCAGGCATGTTCACACCAGAAGAAATCGCCATTGCCAACGCCTTGGGGAAAAACACCTTGACGGAAGGCCTCGGCATTCAGCTTATTCCCAGCCCGCCGGGCACGGTAATGGCCACCATGCCGGTCGACCATCGCACCTTGCAACCCATGGGCCTGCTGCACGGCGGTGCCACGGCGGCCTTGGCGGAAACTCTGGGAAGCATGTGCTCGGCCATGCTTGTTGACAGAGAAAAATTCGCCGTAGTGGGCATCGAACTCAACGCCAACCATTTGAAAAGCGTCCGCTCCGGCCATGTCACCGCCACGGGCACCCTGCTGCACAAAGGCCGCACCACGCACGTGTGGGACATCCGCGTGCATAACGATGCCGGTGAGCTTACCGCAGTTTGCAGGCTCACCAATGTGGTGATCACGAAAAAGCCATGAGTGAAAAATCGGTTCTACACAAGGCATTGGCCCATTGTATCGACAACAGGCTCACGTTCGCTGCTTTCCGCACGCCGGGGCAACCCGTGCAACTATGGGCACAGCGCACACCGGATCTGGAGACCGTTGACGGAACGCTGCTCTTGGAGCTCAATCAGGTCTTTTTAGTCGCGCCCTTTGATCTCGATCGCGAAAAAGTACCGTTCATCCGGGCGGACATCGAATTGATGTTCCCCGAGATCGATCCCGACATCTCTTCGTTGGAGGAATGCGAAGGTGCTCCCGAAAAGGAGCAGGGTATCGGCACGGCCACGCCAAAGGCGGAATTCATAGACTCCGTGAACGCTGCCAAGCAAGCCTGTAAGTCGCGCACAATTAGCAAGGCGGTCATATCCCGTGTGATGGACGTGACTCTAGGCGCAGACCAGCTACCGGAGCTATTCGTTCGGGGCATCAATGCCAGCGAGGAAACGTTCGTTGCCATGGCACACACGCCGGAGCATGGGTTGTGGATGGGTGCATCGCCGGAGCGTTTGGTGCATGAACACTTGGACCATGTGCGGGTGGATGCGATCGCTGCGACAAGGCCCATTGAGGCCATTCCGGACCGCATGTCGAACTGGGGTGCGAAGGAACTGGACGAGCAGGGACAAGTGGCTTGCCATGTGCATTCCACCTTCGTCCGCGGGGACATGCGCAACATCGTGGTGCGCGGGCCGGAAGTGATGCAGGCCGGGCCGGTGGCGCATTTGTGCACGGTGCTGGAAGCTGACCTGGGCGAGACTTTGCTTGGCGACCTCATCCTCGAATTGCATCCCACGCCGGCCGTATGCGGTGCGCCCGTTGATGCGGCGCGCGCCTTCATAAAAGCCCATGAACGTCATGAACGCGCGCTCTATGCCGGGTTTTGGGGACCTTGGAACGCGGAAGGCCCAACCGAGCTTTTCGTGAACCTGCGCTGCTTACGTTACCGGTCGGGAAATGCGCAGCTCCACGTGGGTGCGGGCATTACGGCGGGAAGCGATGCGGAAATGGAATGGACGGAGACGGAGCACAAAGCGGAGACGCTGTTGCGGTTGATGGTGAAGAAGGAAAGCGTAAGCTGAAGCATGGTCACCTCCGATCATTTTGCCGCCGCTGAACTCGCCCGGCTCTGCGCCGCGAAAGGCGTGCGGCATGCGGTGATCAGCCCCGGATCGCGCAATGCACCGTTGGTGATCGCCTTCAGTAAACATCCGGAGATCCAATGCCTGCAGGTGATCGATGAACGCAGCGCGGGTTTCTTCGCCTTGGGCCTTGCACAACAGAGCTACCAACCCGTCGCGTTGATCTGCACCAGCGGCAGTGCCGTGTTGAATTACGGCCCTGCCATCGCGGAAGCATTTTACCAACGCATTCCCTTGCTGGTGATCTCCGCCGACCGGCCCGAAGAATGGATCGATCAGGGTGAAGGACAAACGATCCGGCAGCGCAATTTGCTCGCGCCGCATCTCAAGGAAAGCGTGCAGCTCCCACGCCACTTCGATGAACTTTCACGCTGGGATTGCGGACGCTTGATCAACAAAGCGATCGATGCCACGCTGCTTCCTGTGCCCGGTCCCGTGCAGGTGAACGTGCCCTTCAATGAGCCGCTCTATGGCACGACGGAAGTGAAAGAGGATCCTCGCGTGATCGCGCCCATGCCGGTGGCATCGTTCCTGCTGCCGGACAAGGGTTGGCGCGCACATCAACTTTCGACCAGCTTGAAAGTGATGGTGCTCGTTGGCCAAGGCGTGTGGAGCGAAGGCATGAAGAAGCAGCTGCAGCAGCTCGCCGCATTGCCGCAATGCACGGTGTTTACCGAGGCCACTTCCAACTTGGATGTTCCGGAGTTCATCACGTGCATCGACCGCGCGATCGAAGGTGTGAAAGCGGAAAACGAGAACGATCTGAAGCCCGATGTGCTCATCACCTTTGGCGGGGCCATCGTCAGCAAACGCATCAAAGGGCTGCTACGGAAATGGAAGCCCGCGCAGCATTGGCACGTGGATGCAGGCGAGCGCTATCACGACACCTACCAAAGCCTAACGCACGACATCGCTGTTGAGCCGCACATTTTCCTCGCACAGCTGGAAGGTCAGGTGAAAGGCAACGAAAGCCTTTATGGCGAAGCATGGCGCATGGTGGACAAACGGATGCTCGACGTGCATCAACGCATCCTCAAGGCAACACCCTTCTGTGATCTCACGGTTTTCGAAACGCTGCTGGCGCGCATTCCCGAAGGCAGCGACATCCACTTGGCGAACAGCACGGCGGCACGCTACGCACAATTGTTCAATCGCACAAAAGGCAAACGCTTCTTCAGCAACCGCGGCACCAGCGGCATCGACGGCTGCACCAGCACTGCCGTGGGCGCAGCATTCGCAACAAGCAAACCCACCACGCTCATCACCGGCGACGTGGCCTTTTGCTATGACAGCAATGCCTTCTGGAACAACCACCTTTCCCCGGAACTGAAGGTCATTGTGATCGACAACGGCGGCGGCAACATCTTCCGCTACATCGATGGCCCCGACCGCGATCCAGAAGTGCTCCCGTGGTTGGAATCCCCGCACAAGCGCGACATCCCCGCCATGGTGAAGAGCTTCGGCCTTCCATGCTATTCCGCCAACGACGAAGCATCCCTGAAGTCCGCGCTGGATCAGCTTTACAAACCGCACGACACACCGGCCGTTTTGCACATCACCACCGATGCGCTTGTTTCGCCGAAGGTGCTGCGTGTTTATTTTGAACAACTGCGTTCTGAATGAAAAAAGTTGTCAGTTGTCCGTTCTCAGTTGTCTGTCGTTGCAACGACGGATGCGGCCAACCATCGGAATTTCGCATTTCCCAAAGCCTTCGTGCCCTTCGTGTTCATTGCGGTACGAAAACCTCTTCCTCAAAAACGTTGCGCGCCCGTTGCGTCGTAGCGTCGTTGCGGTAAAAACTTCACTCCATGCGCACCTGGTCCCCCATAAAACAATACTCCGATATCCGCTTCGAGTTCTTCGAAGGCATCGCCAAGATCACCATCAACCGGCCCGAAGTACTCAACGCATTCCGACCGGAAACCACCATGCAGATGCTCGAGGCCATCGACATGTGCCGTGAAATGAACGAGGTGGGCGTAGTGGTTTTCACCGGTGAAGGCGACAAAGCTTTCTGCAGCGGCGGCGACCAGAACTTCAAAGGGCGCGGCGGCTACATCGGCGAGGACGGCGTGCCGCGCCTCAACATCCTCGACCTGCACCGCCGCATCCGCGAGATCCCCAAGCCCGTTGTCGCCATGGTGAACGGCTACGCAATCGG
>Ga0075152_10000574_pt1 | contig 26713 bp, 24 predicted proteins | sample JI61114C2DNA_FD_70964 | JGI IMG/M metagenome (GOLD analysis project Ga0075152, IMG submission 70964) | Wastewater effluent complex algal communities from Wisconsin, to seasonally profile nutrient transformation and Carbon sequestration -... | ecosystem: Engineered > WWTP > Effluent > Algae...
AATGGCGCAGCGGCCCGCAAGTATTTCCGAAGAGAAATGGCGGGCTATGATGTTGAACCCCGTTGGTGCTTCGCTAATTCCGATCCGCATTACGCAGGCGATGTTGGATACCATTGATGGGCGGCAGTTGGACCTGCGGTACCAGTATGTCCTGGTGCGGTGAGGCAACGTGGAAATTGATTTGCAGGCATCCCCCCGCAGGCGGAACGTAATCCTGTTACCCCGATACATATCGGGGCTGTAATTCTGTCTAAAAACCACGGTAACCAACCTCAACACCTGTCGTCCCCGCTTCGTTCCGTACCTTCACCGCACATGTTTCATCCCGCAATTCGCGGGAAACCCCAAACAGCCCGAAAAATGGTATCTAAAAAGGTGGAAAACGCGCTGAACGCGCAAGTGGAGAAGGAAGCCATGAGCAGCCAGGTCTATTTGGCGATGGCCTCATGGGCGGAAGTGCAGGGGTTGGAAGGCGTTGCCGCCTTTTTGTACCAACACAGCGATGAAGAGCGCATGCATGCGCTGAAGCTGATGAAGTACATCAATGAACGCGGTGGACATGCCGTAGTGCCAGCCTTGACCAAGCCGCCCAAAGACATGAAGGGCATCATGGACGTTTTCAAGAGCATCCTGCAACAGGAAGTGGAAGTGACCGGCGAGATCAACGGCATTGTGGACCTGTGCTTGAAGGAAAAGGACTACACCACGCACAATTTCCTGCAGTGGTACGTGGCCGAGCAGATCGAGGAGGAGCGCTTGGCGCGCACCATGCTGGATAAGCTCAACCTGATCGGCGGGGACAAGGGCGGGCTTTACCTGTTCGACCGCGACCTCTTGAGCGGGGCTTCGCAGCCGCACGGATAGCGCGTAATTCGGCGATATTCATGGTCGCGAACAGTGATCTGTGTACACTTGGTTCTATTTCGTGCTGAGTGAAAGGGTGTTTGGCACAACTTTGGCGAAGCACGCCGCCATGCTGTTCCGAACAGGACCTTTGAAGCGCCCACAACAACGCCTTGCACACGCCTTGCGCATACCCGTAGCGGTGGTGCTGGCGCTGTTGTGCTGGGGCGGCATGCAGGTGCAGCGCGAGCCGGACAAGGACACCATCGCCATTATTGAGGCCAGCTACATCTACAACGTTGCCAAACTGGTGCAGTGGAACGATCCCAAAATGCGCGAGGGCCCCTTTGTGATCGGCGTAATGGGCAGCGGCAACCTCTACCAGGAATTGTTGAACAAATACGCCACGCGCACCATCGGCAAGCAGCCCATTGAGGTGCGCAAGCTGCCGCGCGCGCCCGTGGCGGACCGGTGCCACATCCTCTTCATCCAAAAGGAAGACCGCCCCATGTTGGCAGAAAGTTTGAAGCAGGGCAGCACGAGCTCCACCCTTATCGTTACCGAATGGCCCGAGGCCCTTGCGGAAGGCGCGGTGGTGAACTTCATCCCCGCCAACAAGACCTTGAAATATGAGATCAGTTTGTCAAACGCCCAACGCCACCACATTGAAGTGGGTCTAACCTTGAGGCAACTCGCTGAGCGGGTAGTGGAATAACAACGAAAATGAGAACCGCCCTGACCCTCTTCGCGCTGCTCCTGGTGGGCATCGCGTGGTCGCAGCCCGGCACATTGGGCGAGGCCAACGAAAAATACCGTGCCGGCGACCTTGAAGGAGCGCGGGTCCTGCTGGACCAGGCCATCAGGGACCCGGACATGGCCGCCACCGCTGAAACCTGGGTGCTGCGCGGCTTCGTGTACAAGGACCTTTACAAGGCATCGGTGAGCAGCGAAGGCGCGTCACTCCTGCGCGATGAATCACTGGCCAGCCTCTACACCGCCCTGCAGCAGGACACCGCCCAACAGTACGCTGCCAGCACGCTGCCCGCTTATGACTACCTCTCACGGACCATTTACAACGATGCCGTCCACGCCCTGAACGTACTGGCGGCGGACAGTGCCACGGAGTACTACCGCAAATACAAGGAGGCTGTAAGAAGGCTGTCGCCGGACACCACCTTCAAAGCACGCGACGTGGAGTTCGGCAACGCCTTAGGCACCGTGCAGGTAAAGCTCTTTAACCAAGACCGCGCTGAACTGCATTGGTACAACGAGGCGGTGAAAACCTACCTTGCCGTTCTGGCCAAAGATCCCGGCAATTACGGGGCCAACTACAACTTGGCCACCCTCTATTACAACCGCGGCGTGTTCAACATCCAGCGCATCGACGCGGACAACGACATACCCAGCATTCAGCAGATCCAGGAGGCAAGCCGGGATTTCTTCACCCTGGCGCTGCCCTACATGGAAAAGGCACATGACATGGACCCTTCGCGCAAGGAAACGCTCATCGGCTTGGAGGGCATCCATTACAGCCTGCAGGACGAGGAGAAGAGCAAGTACTACCGGCACATGTACGAGGAGCTGAAGCACGACGACAGCCCTGGAAAGGACCAATAGGCACCGCATGCGTTTCAGGTGGACCATCGGACGGCGGATAAGCATGGGCTTCGGCCTCTTCATCTTCTTTGCCCTATTGGTACTGGCACTCACCAACAACACCCTGGTGCGGGCGCGGGCGATCAACAACCAGATCGGCAACGTGTACGCCCCGTCCGTGGACGCCGTGGCACGTCTGCGCAACCTGATAGTGAACGCCCGCACTCTGGTGAAGCACTGGGCTTTGGTGGAGAGTATTCCGGATGCGCCGGAAAAAACGGCCCTACAAAAGATCTCCGAAAAAGATCTTCCCCAGTTGATGGACCGGATCGACACGCTACAAGGGGGTTGGGACAAGAACGAGGTGGCATTGATGAGCCGGGCCTTCACGGACATGAGCGCGCTTTTCGAGATGCATGACAACGTAAAGCGCATGCTTCCTGATTTCGAAAGTTATCAGGATCCCGTGGCTTACTTCAATGCCAAGGACTTGGCCGAAGAAGGCGGAGGTTTGGACCGCCAGACGGAAAAGGTGTTGAACGACCTGGACGCGCTGGTGAACACCTTGGATGCCAAGCGCAAGAGCCTTCGGCAAGACATGCTGCGCAGCTTTGATTCACTGCGGTTCTTGGTGCTTTACTTAGGTTCGGCGCTGGTGCTCATCGGTTCCATCGTGGCCATTTTACTGGTTCGCGGCATTGTTAGGCCGGTCCACCGGCTGCGGTCCATCCTTTTGGAGCTGGGCCGTGGCGTGTTCCCTCGTTCACCGATCATACACCGTAACGATGAGGTGGGCGACATGTCCGTGGCATTGGGCGGCTTGGTGGCGGGTCTTCGCCGCACCACCGATTTTTCACATGCTTTGGCCGCTGGCGATTTCAAAGCGGATTACCAGCCCCTAAGCGAAGAAGACGTACTGGGCCATGCCCTGCTAATGATGCGCGCCGAACTGAAAGAGCGCGAACGGCACTTGGAGGAAAAAGTGAAGGAGCGCACGGAAGAGGTGGTACGGCAAAAGGACGAGGTGGAACGCCAAGGTAAAAAGGTGGTAGAGCTGTACAAAAACGTCACCGACAGCATCCGCTACGCCAAGCGGCTACAAGAATCCATCCTGCCTTCGGAGGCACGCGTGCAGGAACTCTTGCCGGGTGCATTCATCCTTTACAGGCCAAAGGATATCGTAAGCGGCGATTTCTATTGGGTGGAATCCATTGGTAATAAAACCGTGTTCGCCGCAGTGGACTGCACGGGCCACGGCGTGCCGGGCGCGTTTATGAGCTTGGTGGGCCATAACGGGCTCAACCAAGTGGTAAAGGAACGGCACCTGACGGACCCGGCGGCGATACTTGGCCATTTGAACAGAATAGCTTACGAAACGCTGCACCTCGATCGCGGGCAGAACGTTCGCGACGGCATGGACATGGCCCTATGTTCGTTCGATGCGGATACTTTGGTGCTTGAATATGCGGGTGCCAACTGCCCCCTTTACGTGGTACGGGCCGGGGAAGTGATCCCTTATGCCCCGAACAAATTGGCCATTGGCGGATTCGCCTTGAACGGTGTATCGTTCTCCGGCCATGTCATCCAGCTGCAAAAGGGTGATGCCGTCTATGTGTTCTCTGACGGGTACGCGGACCAGTTTGGCGGGCCTAAGGGTAAAAAATTCCTGTACCGAAGGTTCAGGGAATTGCTGGTGGAACTGCAAGGCGATGCGCCGGCGGTCCGGAAAAGCAAGCTCACTGCGGCTTTCACCACCTGGAAAGGTGCCCTGGAGCAGGTGGACGACGTGCTCGTACTGGGCTTGCAAGTGTGACTACGCCCCCCCCGATATGGCCACGTTTTCTGAAGCGGCCTTCGAGGTAGCCCTTCCTATTGGAAACTCCAACTGCTACCGGCCGCGGACTCCCTTGGGTTCATCAGCATCACCGGGATCATGGCCTGGTTGGTAATGACCTCCTGCTCGTAGGGCACGCCCAACACCCCGAAAATGTTGCCACGTGAGAGGTTCATGATGGCTATAAGGTCTGCATTGGTCTTTTGGGCATGGTCCAATACGGCTGAAACGAAATGCCCACTGTCCACTTCCGCGATGGTAACGTCCATGGGAATGCCGCGCTCACTGAAGAAATTCTCCGCGAAGCGGATGTTGTTGCTCAATTGCTTGCGCAGGAATTCGTCCGTTTCACGCGGTGTGATGATATGCGCACGGCTGTCAAAGTACTTAGCCATATCGGCCACTAAGGCTAATTTTTCCCGCGTTTCCTGCTGTAGGTCCATCGGCACGAGTATGTCGTTGTAGCCCTCGGGACCTATGTTGCGTTCTTGCACCACAACGAATGGCACTTTCCCGTTGGTGATAACGCGCAAGGCCCTGCTTCCGGTAATGAACTGCATACCGCGCATGCCATGCGTGCCCATGATGATGAGTTCTGCGCCTAGCTCCGATGCGGTGTTGCCAATTTCCTCATAAACCGACCCCACGCGCACCTGCGGCCTGAATTCCACCGTTTTGCTCCATTTTTTGCCACGGGCCGCTTCCATGGCTACTTTGGTGCGTGCCTCAGGCAGGTCCGCAGCTTTGGAAACGATGTGCAGGATATCCACTGTTGCCCCCATCCGTTCCGCCAAGGCCGCGGCGTGGTTCATGGCGCAATCAGCTACTTTGGTGAAATCCGTTGGGACGAGGATCCGTTTTGTGCTCATCGTGATGCAGATGGGGTTGCTTTTTTCAGCGGCCAAAATAGGCAATACGGGCAAGGTGGCAGGTGCTGTTCACCGCCATTAATCGTTGCACAAACGACAGTCAGCGCTTACTAACGCATATAAACGCATACTGGCCGACTAACGCTTGCGGCCAGGCTGAGTTTTGCGGCGGCTGAACGAACAGCCGACTAAACACCCAACACCAAAATGGAAAAGATGATCAGAAACCGCGTACAGCTCATGGGCAACCTTGGTAAAGACCCCAGCGTGCATGAGTTCAACGGCGGCAAGCGGATGGCCCGCTTCAGTGTAGCCACCAACGAGCGTTTCACATACGGCGACGGCCAAACCAAGGAAGACACCCAATGGCACAACGTGGCGGCCTGGGGCCGCGTTGCCGAGCAGGCGATCGAGCAACTCCGCAAAGGCAGCCGCATTACGTTAGAGGGCCGGTTAGTCCACAGCGTGTACGAAAAGGACGGCCAAAAGCGGTATTCCACGGATGTTGTGCTCAACAGTTTTGAGCTGGTGGAGGCCCCGGCTGAAGTGGCCGAGGTTGCCGAAGCGGCGTAGAGCCGGAAGCATTGAAAACAAACGGGGCCGGGGCGAACATCCCGGCCCTTTTTGTTTCCGGTCAACGCTTTAACAGGCGCAAAGTGCGTGTTCCGGCGGCGTTTTCAATGCGCAACACGTATGCTCCCGAGGGCAATTGGCCATAATTCAATTCGGCTTCGCCTGTCAGTGCAACCTGCCGTTTGTCCACTATCCGGCCAACCATGTCCACCAGGCTCAACTGGAAATCACCTGAAAGTCCGAGGCCGGAAATACCCACATGATCCGTGAAAGGCTGGGGCTGCGCAAGCAACGGTCCCGAAGTAGAAGGTTCTTCAATTCTTGTGGGAAGGATCAATACCGTTTCGCAATGGTCGGCTGAGCAGCTATCTTGAGCTGCTGGGTCCCAAGCCCAAATAACCAAACAGGGATGGTATTCTCCAGGCTCCGCATACGTATGCACTGCCTCTGAACCGTAATCGAAGTTGTTGTCACCAAAATTCCAGATGTAGGTTTGGTTTGGCGAAGCGCTGCTGCTGAATTGTGCAACTTGCCCATCAACCGTTACTTGGAAACTGGCGTTCAAATTATCGCAAGGAGAGCCACCACCAGCGATAACCACTGTTTCGCAATGGTCCTCAAAACACGTGTCCTGTGTTTGCGCATTCCAAGCCCAAACAAGTAAGCAGGCAGTGTAGGTGCCCGGTTCCGCATAGGTGTGTACAGGCTGTGGACCGTAGCCAAAAGTGCCGTCCCCGAAATTCCAGTTGTAGTGCTGGTTGGGTGAATCGCTTCCTCCGAAATGCGCTACTTGCCCATCCACCGTTACTTGGAAATCGGCGTTCAAATTATCGCATGGCGAACCACCACCACCGATCACCACCGTTTCGCAATGATCGGCGGAGCAGCTGTCCTGCGTTTGTGGATCCCAAGCCCAAACCACCAAGCAAGCTGTGTACGTGCCGGGATTCGTGTACGTGTGTACAGGCTGAGGGCCAAAGCCAAAAGTACCGTCACCAAAACTCCAATTGTAGGACTGGTTGGGCGAGTCACTTCCGCCGAAGTGCGCTACATGCCCGTCCACCGTTACTTGGAAACCGGCGTTCAAATTATCGCATGGCGAACCACCACCACCGATCACGACTGTTTCGCAATGGTCTTCATAACACGTGTCCTGCGTTTGCGGATCCCAAGCCCAAACCACCAAGCAAGCTGTATATGTGCCGGGATTCGTGTACGTGTGTACAGGCTGCGCGTTGTCGCCAAAAGTGCCGTCCCCGAAATTCCAGTTGTAGTGCTGGGTGGTTGAGTTGCTTCCGCTGAAGTGCGCTACATGCCCGTCCACCGTTACTTGGAAACCGGCGTTCAAATTATCGCATGGCGAACCACCACCACCGATCACGACTGTTTCGCAATGGTCTTCGTAACACGTGTCCTGCGTTTGCGGATCCCAAGCCCAAACCACCAAGCACGCTGTATATGTGCCGGGATTCGTGTACGTGTGTACAGGCTGCGCGTTGTCGCCAAAAGTGCCGTCCCCGAAATTCCAGTTGTAGTGCTGGTTGGGAGAATCGCTGCCGCCGAAATGGGCAACGTGCCCATCCACCGTTACTTGGAAACCGGCGTTCAAATTATCGCATGGCGAACCACCACCACCGATCACGACTGTTTCGCAATGGTCTTCATAACACGTGTCCTGAGTTTGCGGATTCCAAGCCCAAACCACCAAGCAAGCGGTATAGATGCCGGGCGTACTGTAGGTATGCGTTGGTTCGGGCGAATCGCTTGAAGAGCCGTTGCCAAAATGCCAGATGTAATGTTGCCCGTCCGGTGTTGGCGGGGTGTGAAAGGTCGCCGCAGATCCGTCCAAGCTCACTTCAAAGTTCGCATTCAGGTTGTCAAAGGGCGAGCCACCACCAGCGATCACCACCGTTTCGCAATGATCGGCGGCGCAGCTGTCCTGCGTTTGTGGATCCCACGCCCAAACCACCAAGCAAGCTGTGTACGTGCCGGGAGTCGTGTACGTGTGGACAGGCTGCGGGCCATAGCCAAAAGTGCCGTCACTGAAATTCCAGTTGTAGTTCTGGTTGGGCGAATCGCTTCCTCCGAAATGCGCTACATGCCCAACCACCGTTACTTGGAAACCGGGGTTCAAATTGTCGCACGGGGATTGGGCAAATAATTGCGCCGCAGCGGCAATCAAGCATACAGATATGAAACGGTGCATGATAAAGTTGGGTTGGTAGGGCAATGACGTGGCAACCCACGAAAAAGTCGCCCGCTATTCGGTGCTCTTTACAACCGTTACCACCTTGCTCTGCAATCCCGAAAACATCCGTAGCAAATAAACCCCGGGTGCCAACCCTTCCCCGGAAACATCAAATGTCCCAAGAGTCGGAATTACTCCGCGCATGCGCCTTCGGCCCAATAAGTCCTCTAAAACCCAATGAGCATGCTCATCCACCCTTCCCATCTCGACGGTGAAATGATGCGTGAACGGAACTGGATAGACTTTTGGCGACGCCGGTTTTCCAAGGTCATTTACGCCCGTGACCGGAAAGGTGAATACCATTTTACAGGCGCTTCCCATGCACGTATCCGGCGTTAAGGGCCCCCACAAGCCGATATTTCCGCAGACCTGGTAATCGCCGTCGTCCGCGTACGTGTGCAACACCGGGCTACCTGTGGCTTGGGCGCCATCTCCGAAGTCCCAGTTTATCGAGCTGTTCATCCCGGAGGTAACGCTTTGGTCGAACACCGCGATGGTGCGCTCGTATTGGATAACGCCAATGGCGGGTTGAAGTAGCGTATCGCACGAAACGTCCGGTGGGCCGAGGTATATCCAGTTACAGGCGGTGGTCGTGCAATTGCCGGAAATCACCGTAAGGCATGCCTTGTAAGGTCCTGCGCCCGGGTATGTGTGTAGCGGAGACACTTCATCACTGGTGCTGCCGTCCCCGAAGTCCCACATCATTGTGGTGGGCTCCGGTATAACGCTCGTAGTGAGGTTGTTGAACTGGATCCCTCCGCTTTGGGATTCGATGGTAAAGCCGGCAATTAGCCCAGCGCATGCATTGTCCACCGGCACGTTAAGGAGCGCACAATAAATGGACACGCACTGGTTACCAAAATAGTCTTCTTGGGTGGCACGCAAACAGATCAAATAATCCCCGGCACCGGGAAATAGCACGGAAGCTTGCGGGTAAAGGCTGAAGTCATTCCAATCCGCTCCACCAAAGGCCCATTCTTGGTACTGCATGGTCCAGCCCGGCGGGGGCTCTGGCGTGAACTGGTAGTTGTACCCGCCTTGGTCCTGAAAGCTGAAGAAAGTCGTGTCCGTGGCAGCGCAAGGCACTTGGGCGCGCGCCGGACTTGCGGCCAGCGCAATGCCGATCGCCAAGACGTGCATGAGTAAACGAGGGCGCGTGTTCATGGGCGTGGGCAAAGTGTGTAGGCTAAGCGGACACGCACACCAAGGCGTTCAGGCATGGCATAGGGCGCATCGCCGGCGGCGGACAAAGAACGCAAACCGACAGCATATGTGGGTGAAGCCCAAATTCCGATGCGTTCCGTAATGCCAAATCCGATGTCGGCCGCAACACTGCCGGTCAACACGGTGGATGTGCGTTTCACCGGTGCGGTGGCCACATCCACGCTTTGCAGACCGCCGATGGCCTCCACCAACGTAGCGCCGGATCGCTGGGTGTTGAATTCGACCGCAAGCCCGGCCCGCGCACCAAAATGCCACCGGTGCCACGCCTTGTTCCAGCTGGCCTCAAGGGGCACGCGCAAGGTGGTGTAGCGGTTTTCCGCGGCCACTGTTTGTCGTTGCTCCGCGAAGGTGCTCAGCGTATCCGAATAGCTTTCGATCACATCGGAATTGAAGGTGATCACCACGGGAACGAGCGAATCCGTGCGTTGGATGAATTGATCGAAGTGCCTGTATGCGTAGCGCCCGGCATTGTATTCCAGGCCAACGGCCATACCCCAGCCGCCACGGCCTTCCATGCCCACCAGCATGCCAATTCCCGTGGGATAATGCGGCAATTCGGTGCTCTGCAAGCTGTTCACCAATTCGGCATCGGCTCCATGCCAGGTGCGCGTCTCCCGGAACTGGCCCGCCGTAGCCGCCAACCACCAAGCGCGCCGTGGGCCAATGAACTCCATAGTGGGCCGTGCATCAGGTGCCGCCAATAGTGCTGGTGGAAGTAACTCGGAACGGCGCACACGAAGAAAACGCGCGTCACCGGCATCAGCAAAGGCCGATGCCGTCATGTGAACTGCGACGGCTTGGGCTTTCTCTTGAATTGGCTGCTCTTGCACATTAACAGTGGTTTTGTTCGTGGCCAATACCGCTTGTTCCAAACTTGTCTGGAAAGCATTCTTTCCGGTGGAAGCTGTTACTTCAGCTTCACCGCGAATGTCATTGTCAACGGCTACTTCCGGGCTGTTCATGGCCAATTCTTCCATGATCGTTTCGTGTTCACTTTCCAGCTGAGCTTTGTCGTTTTGCATTGCCGGTTGAAGTGTCGATTGCGTACTTCCTGCCGGAGCAAAACGCTGAGAGGCGGCCATTACCGGTAGTTGCGCCGCGGCTTCCGCAATGCGCTCGACCTGCGGGGTCACTTCGGATTTTTTCTGCGGCGTGGCCAAGGGTTGTTCTGGATCCACAGAACTGGCAGCGGACGTTCTTTGTTCTTCTGGCAGGCTAATGGTGATAAGGGGTGATGACGGATGTGTAGCATTCCGTTCGCTTTCCATGGCCGCCGTAGGCGATGCCACGCCGGTTTCCAGCGCTAACGCATCATTTTGGGTGCCAACAAAGCCCCAATACGCGCCTGCACCGCCAAGCAGCAGCAGCAGGGACAGCAAGCCCCAGCGCCGTTGCAGACGCACCAGCGTTACGTGCGCCCAGCCCCGCTCGCGTGCAACGCCTTCCCACACGCGGGGTGGCGGCGTTGCCTCTGCATCCCGCAGTGCGCGGGCGAAGAGATCATCTATCGGTTGTCGTTCGTTCATTTTCTTCCGTTGCTATCGTGTGGGCCACTGATCCGTTCAGGTGCCCCGGTTCCCCAATTTGTTTTTGCAGCACGCGTCGTGCTTTGGCCAATTGGCTGCGCGATGTGCTTTCCGCGCAGCCTAACAGGTCCGCTATTTCCGCATGGTCGTAGCCTTCAATGGCGAAGAGGTTGAAGACCATGCGGTATCCTTCAGGCAGGTTCTGCACCAAAGCCAGCAATTCCTGTTGGCCCAGGTTTGCCACAGCCACCGGCGCCACCGCGCGTTCGGGCCTGTTTTCCGTGCCCAGCACCTCGTTGCGCACGGAGCTTTTCCGGTGGTGATTGATGCAGGTGTGTACCATGATGCGGCGGATCCAGCCTTCCAAAGAACCTTCCATGCGGAACCCGCCCAGCTTATCGAACACACGTATGAAGCCCTCCTGCAACAGGTCCTCCGCCTCCGCTTGGTGCCGGGCATAGCGCAGGCAAACGGCATACATGCGCCGTGCAAAACGACTGTACAGGTCTTCCTGCGCATGCCGCTCCTCCCGCTGGCAACCAAGTACCAGCTCGCGTTCGTTGAGCTCCCTCACGGATGGTTCCTTTTCCAAGATGAAGACACCGGTAGTGGGCCGCGCGCTGCTTGGAAGGGAAATTGAAAGATAAGCGATCGGCAATGACATCGTCTACTAACCGTCCAACAAACGACAGCAAGCGCGTATGAACACATACAAACGCATATAAACCGACTAACGCTTGCCACTCGCCGGACGTTTGTGCCGGGAACACAAACAACCCCGCTAAAACCCCAAACACAATGATCGCACCCAACAACTTCGTCCGCCTTACTGGCAACCTCGGCTTTGACCCTGAAGTGCGTGAGATCGCTCCGGGGCGAAAGGTGGCCCGGATGAGCCTGGCCACGAACGAGACCTACACGAATGCCGCCGGCGAAAAAGTAACGGACACACAATGGCACACGGTAGTGGCATGGGGCCGCATAGCTGACCAAGTGGGCAAATTGCTTTCAAAAGGCGCACCCGTAGCGGTGGAAGGCCGGTTGGTACACCGCAGCTATGCCGGCAAGGACGGCCTGAAGCGCTACATCACCGAGGTGGTGCTAAGCGACTTTAAGGTGATCGCGTACCAAAAGCAGGAAGAGGAGGTAGAGGTGAAAGTGGCGGCCTGAACCAAGCAAAATCAGAGGCGGGGGCGTGGTTTTTCACGCCCCTGTTTCATTTCCACCAAAGACGCTTATTCGCCGCAATCAATATGAGCAAAAAGGAAACCTCACCGGTCATTGCGGAGGACCATGAAATTAGCAAGATCTACACCGTGCGCGGGCAAAAAGTGATGTTGGACCGTGACCTTGCGGAGCTCTACGGAGTGGAGACAAAGCGCGTGAACGAACAAGTGAAACGGAACTGTGTCAGGTTCCCTGAAGACTTTATGTTCGAGCTAACACAAGAGGAGTGGGAGATCTTGAAGTCGCAAATTGCGACCTCAAGTTGGGGAGGGCGCAGAACGCTACCCTCGGCATTCGGTCAGGAAGGAATGGCTACGCCAGCTAACGACATTGAGCCGAGATACCTTGAGATACTAAACGGGTACGGTGAACGCACCAAAGAGCCGGGGAGGGAGATCAGCTAATGAAACGCTTTCAGAGGTGGACGCAAATTGCGTCCACCTCTGAAAGCGTTGATAACACTGCATAAATCATGCTTCCAACACAAGAACTTGAAAACTTGATCTTCGAGATCAAGGGACTAAACGTGATGCTCGACAGTGACCTGGCGACGCTCTACGGAACAGAGAGTAAACGCCTGAAGGAACAGGTTCGCCGCAACATTGGCCGCTTCCCCGAGGACTTCATGTTCGAACTCACACAGAACGAGAAAGAGCAACTGGTGGCAAGCACACAGCGCTTGGCCAACTTAAAGTTCTCGCCCGTGCTGCCCATGGTCTTCACCGAGCAAGGAGTAGCTATGCTTTCCAGCGTGTTGAACAGCGAAACGGCGATAGCGGTCAACATCCAGATCATTCGCGTTTTCACGCGGATGCGCACGCTGTTCGCCGACCATAAGGACGTGCTGTTGCAACTGGAGAAACTGAGCGGCACCGTGAGCCACCACCACCGCGACATTCGGGCCATATTCAGGCACTTGAAGCAAATGGAACAGGACGAGGAAGAACGCCGCTTGCTTACGCAGATCGCCAAGACCAAGCCCAGACCAAGCCCAGACCAACGGTGGGGTACAAAGCCGGGAACGGGAAAAGCAATCAATGAAATTCGATGTTTCACCAACCTATGAAAACCAATTCAAGGTGGACGCGAATTGCGTCCACCTCCATGGCTTCAACGACTTGGTTTTGATGTCACAAATTGTGACCTCAAGACCCTTCGAGAGCTTTTTAGCAGGCAGCCTCCATCAGCAGGAAAGAGAAATGCACTACTCCTTCACCCGGCCAACCTCAATCCGAATCCTATAAATCCTGCAATCCTGTCAAAAAAAGCAGATCCGATCCAGCGCACCATTAAAACCAGCGCACGACCTTTGCACCATGTCCAATACCGACACGATCGAAGTCCGCGTCAATAACAAAAGCAGGCACTTGTTGCCCGAATACGCCACCGGCCAAAGCGCCGGGCTGGATTTGCGCGCGAACATTGAAGCAACCATCACGCTTGCGCCCGGCACCTACAAACTCATTTCCACCGGGCTTTACCTGGAACTGCCCGCAGGCACCGAGGCGCAGGTACGCCCGCGCAGCGGATTGGCCTTCAAGCACGGGGTAACAGTGCTCAACGCTCCCGGCACCATCGACGCGGATTATCGCGGCGAGGTGGGGGTTTTGCTCATCAACCACGGACCTGAAAATTTCGAAATAAAAGACGGCGATCGGATCGCCCAAATGGTCGTTGCGGCCTACCATCGTGTCCGTTTCGCTGAAAACACGGACCTTCGCGCCTCCGAACGCGGCACTGGCGGCTTCGGCCACACCGGTACCCATTGAACCCTTTGAACAAAGCATGAAGATCATCGTTCCCATGGCCGGCATGGGCAAGCGTATGCGTCCGCATACGCACACCACGGCCAAACCACTGCTGCCCATTGCAGGCAAACCCATCGTTCAACGCTTAGTGGAGGACCTTGCCGCAGTGGCCGGGGAAAAGGTGGAAGAAGTAGCCTTCATCACCAACCCCGCCTTCGGACCGAAGGTGGAAAAAGAGCTGCTGGACATCGCCCAGGCGGTAGGTGCCAAGGGAAGCATAAACTACCAAACAGAGGCACTGGGCACGGCACATGCCATACTCTGCGCCAAAAACGCACTTGACGGCCGTGTAATTGTAGCGTTTGCAGACACGCTCTTCCGCGCCAACATGAAGCTCGATACCGATTGCGACGGCGTGATCTGGGTGAACAAAGTGGAGGACCCGCGCGCCTTCGGCGTGGTAAAGTTGGACGACAAAGGCATCATCACCGAATTCGTGGAAAAGCCGCAGGAATTCGTGAGCGACCTCGCCATCATCGGCATCTACTACTTCGCGGACGGCAAGCGCCTGAAGGATGAAATGCAATACCTCATCGACAACGACATCCGCGACAAGGGTGAGTACCAGCTCACCAACGCCATGGAGCACATGAAGCAGAAAGGCGCGCGCTTCAAAGCCGGCAGCGTGGACGTGTGGATGGATTGCGGGAACAAGGATGCCATGGTGGACACCAACACCAAGGTCCTCGGCTTCATCCAAAATGAACAAGGCCTCGTAAGTGCGAAGGTGAAACTGAACAACAGCGTGGTGGTACCACCTTGCTTCATCGCCGAAGGTGTTACCTTGGAAGGTTCCGTGATCGGACCCAACGTTTCCATTGAAGCGGGAAGCACCGTAACAGGCAGCGTGGTGCGGAATTCCATCCTGCGTGGGCAAGTATCCGTAAGCGATGCCGTGGTGGACAACAGCATGCTGGGGCAACGCAGCAGTGTGCGTGGCACGGCATTGGACCTCAGCATCGGCGACGACAGTACCTTTGGATGAAACGTATGGCCCGCATATTCCCTGCATTCCTGTTGATCGCCCTCCTTTCCGCGTGCGGCGGAGCGAAGCCGGTGATGGATGGCGATACGGGGGACGGGCCAACAGGTCAAACGCCCAAGGATCAGCGCGCACTGGAAATGCAGCTCTTTGTGGACGCCACGTCCGCGCGGTTGCAAGGCGACCCCTCCAAGGCCGTGCAACTGTACCAAGCCGCATTAAAGACCGACCCTAACAACGGTGCCGCTTGGTACGAACTCGCTAAGCTGTACAGCCAAGCGCAGCAAGGAAATGATGCCTTGGCCTTCGCCAAAAAGGCCGTGGCCGCCGATGCTGATAACATCTGGTACCGCTTTCTACTGGCCGACCTCAACACCCAAACCGGTGACTTGGCCGCCGCCACCAAAACATACCAAGGGATCGTCAACGACTGGCCGGACCGTTATGAAGTTTACTTCGGCCTGGCCGACGTGTTGGCCCGCCAAGGCAAGGTCAAAGAGGCGAGCCAAGTGTACCGTGATCTGGAGAATAAGATCGGGAGCAGCGAAGAGCTGGTAACCCGGGAATACGACATGCTGGTGAGCGCCGGGCAGGAAGAAGCCGCCCGCGACCTGATGCAAAGCGCCATCGCTGAAAACCCTTCCGGCGCCGGCTACTACGGCATGCTCGCCGAAACCTACGAAAGCCTTGGTGACACCGACAAGGCCCGCGAACTCTACGAAAAAGCCCTGCTCAACGACCCCGACGACAGCATGACGCGCATCTCCCTCGCGCAGAGCTACTACGATGAAGGAGCATACGACAAGGGCTTCGAGCAGCTCAAGGAAGCCTTTTCCGACCCGGACCTCGACGTGGACCCCAAAATGCAACTGCTGCTCGGCTTTTACCAGATGACCGGCCCCGGTCAGGCGGACAGCACAAAGACCATGTTGCTCGAACAAAGTCACGCGCTCATTGACGTGATGAAGAAGGCCCATCCCCTTTCCGGAAAACCCTGGAGCATGGAAGGCGATTTTTTCCTCCGGGAAGACAAGCCCGAACAAGCCCGCGACGCCTTCCGCCAAGCGCTGGTGCATGAGCAGGACAAATACCCCATCTGGGCCGCACTGCTGCAACTGGACCTGCAATTGCAGGACTGGACCGCGCTGCATGAAGAATCGGGAAAAGCCGCGGAGCTCTTCCCTACCCAGCCCGAGCTTCACCTCTACGACGGCCTTGCATTGGGACAGCTAAAAAAGCAGGATGAAGCCATCGAAGCCCTGATAACCGGGCGCGACCTCGTGGTGGACAACAAGCCGTTGGAAGCGCAGTTCTGGGGACTCTTGGGCGATGCCTACAACGAGACGAAAGACTACGCGAAAAGCGACGAAGCCTACACCAAAGCTGTCGCCATTAACGACAAAGACCCCGGCGTGTTGAACAACTGGGCCTACTACCTCAGCGAGCGCGGCGACCAATTGGACAAGGCGGAGCAGATGAGCCGCAAATGCAATGAGCTCGCGCCCGGCAATGCCACCTACGAAGACACCTACGCTTGGGTGCTCTACAAGCAAGGCAAATTCGATAAGGCAAAAGAGTGGCAGGAAAAGGCGCTTGCCAGCCAAGGCAGCGATGAGGGCGTACTGCTGGAACACTATGGTGACATCCTCTTCAAGCTGAACGACAAGGAAGGCGCATTAACGCAGTGGAAAAAGGCGCAAGCCGCAGGCGGTGCCAGCAAAGACATCGACCGTAAGATCGCTGAAGAACACTTGGTGGAATGAAGGCGGCATGGCGGTACCTGCCCATGGCAGCGGTACTGCTGCTGGCCGCATGCCGGTCATCGAAACCGATGGTCGCTACTGGCCTCCTTTCATTAGAGCCACGTAGCGCCGAAGAGCTGCTGGGGTTCTTAAAAACACCGGATACCGACACGGTGCGTTACTACAGCGCCAAGGCGGATGTGGATTTGGTAATGGGCGAAGAGCGTAAAAGCTTTAAAGCCCATGTGCGCGTAGTGCGCGACAGCGCCGCATGGGTGAGCATTACACCAGCATTGGGCATTGAAGTGGCAAGGCTGCTGGTAACGCCCGACTCGCTCAAATTTATCGACAAGCTGCACAACACGTACTGGGTGGGCGACACCGCGCAGGCCAAGGCGCGTTTCGGCATTCAGCCCGGCTTGGATTTCCTGCAGGATGCGCTGATCGGCCTTCCCTTCGGCCTCGACCACGAGGAAAAATACCGCAGCGACCGTGAAGGTGCCCAATATGTATTGACTTCCAAAGAGCGCAAAAAATTCGTTCGCGCAGCAGAGGACCTCAGCCCCGGCGACACGCTGCCCGACGACAAGGACATGCGCGAGCGCAAGTTGGAACGCACATTGCGCAAGGCCGAACGCAAGGATGCCGTGGTGTTCCGCTACTGGATAAGCGGTGATAGCTTGGCATTGGACCGCGTACAAGTCGCGGATCTGGCACACGACCAACAGGCCGATGTGCGTTACTTCCAGCGTATTCTGGTAGAAAACACGCCTGTTCCTGCCCGCATCGTACTTTCTTTGTCGGCTCCCGGCAAGGCGGCCACCGCCACCTTGGACCTGGACCGCATCCAACTGCATGGCCCGCTCAACCTCCCCTTCCGCATCCCGGAGAAGTTCCTCCCGATGGAATAGGTGCGTTACTGTATTGGCGGCCGTGGTCTGCGCGCTGGCGCTGAATGCCCAGAACCGCGCGGGACTGGAAAAGAAGCGCGACGCGCTGGACAAACAGATCAAGCAGACCAGTGCTTTGATCGATCAGGCCCACAGCCAGCAGAAGAACACTGCACAACAGGTGCAGTTGCTGGAAGCGCAGATCCGCCAGCGCCAAGAACTCATCAACACCATGAACAGTGAAGTGGTGCGCGTGGATCAGGAAATTCAAGACACCCGCGGCACCGTGCGCGACTTGGAAAGCGAGCTCGCGGAGCTCAAAGAAGAATATGCGCGCATGATCCAGTTCGCCTACATGAACCGCAGCTCCTACGACAGGCTCAGCTACATCTTCGCAGCGGAAAGCTTCAATCAGGCCTTTAAACGCAGCCGCTACTTGGAGCAACTGGCCCAGCAGCGGCAGCAACAGGCTGGGCTCATCGCCGCTAAACAAGACAGTCTCAACTCCAAAGCCACTGTGCTCGAAGCCCGGAAACGGGACAAGACAAACCTGCTCGACCGCCAGCTCACCGAAGCCCAAAAGCTCACCACCGACAAAAAAGGCCAGCAACAGGCATTGGACGGACTGAAAAAAGAAGAGGGACGCTTGAAGGCGGAGCTAAACAAGCAAGAAAAGCAACGAAAGGAACTCGCATCCGCCATCCGAAAGAGCATCGAGGCCGAAATTGCCAAAAGCACCAAACCGGCCAGCGGCTCATCAACTGCAAAGGCTGGCGGAGCGCTGAAGCTGGAACTCACCCCCGAAGCCAAAGTGCTCAGCACTGATTTCGAGAACAACAAAGGCAAGTTGCCGTGGCCGGTGGACAAGGGCACTATTACCAGCAGTTTCGGCAAGCAGCCCCATCCTGTGCTAAAAGGCATCACCATCGAGAACAACGGCCTCGATATTGGTTGCGTACCCGGCGCAGCCATTCGCGCCGTTTTCCGCGGCGAGGTGAGCAGTGTGATCGTAATCCCCGGCGCCGGCAAGGCCGTGGTGCTCAACCACGGTGCCTACCGCACGGTTTACAGCAACCTCCGCGATGTTTCCGTAAGCAAAGGCCAACAAGTGGATACCAAGCAGCAAGTAGGCACGGCCATGACAGAGGACGGCGCCAGCACTGCGCACATCGAAGTGTGGCGCATAACCTCGGATGGGCAATTGCAGAAGGTGGACCCGGCGGCGTGGATAACGCAGTAGGGGCACCCGTTTGTTCTGCACATCAGATGATGTCCGGGCGTTTTTCATTCGGATGCATGCGGTATTCCTTTCGCGTTCTTCTTGTCTTCATGGCACTTCCCCTTTCCCCGCACTACCTTTGCCCCGGCGTGTGCGCCCATCGCGGCCACGCATAGAGACATGGGAAGACTAGGCCCTACAGAGATCATCCTCATTGTTGCACTTATCCTGCTGATGTTCGGCGGTAAGAAGATTCCCGAGCTGATGCGCGGGTTGGGCAAAGGGATGAAGGAATTCAAGGACGCCCAAAAGGAGGACGGCCCCCCTACAAGCAACCCTTGAACCGCACGCGCATAGCGCGATGAGCACCCCGCGAACTTTTCACGAGGCCAAGGCCCGATTGGCTTCCGGGTCGGTTACGGTGCAGGCTTTGGCTCAAGCTGCTCTGGCCCGCGCAAAGGAGCACGCCGAACTGAACATTTTCTTGGAGCTTTTTGAGGAAAGCGCGTTGGCCAAAGCCGCCGAAGTCGATGCCAAACTGGCTGCCGGAACAGCCGGTCCCTTGGCCGGTGCCATCATCAGCATCAAGGACAATCTGTGTTACGCGGGTCACCGCGTTTCGGCTTCATCGAAAATGTTGGAGGGGTATGAAAGCCCGTTCACGGCCACGGCAGTGCAGCGCTTGTTGGATGCCGATGCCGTGATCATGGGGCGCACCAACTGCGACGAGTTCGCCATGGGCAGCAGTAACGAGAACAGCGCGTACGGCCCTGTCAGCAATCCGCTGGATCCTGCGCGCGTACCCGGCGGAAGTAGCGGCGGCGCAGCGGCCAGTCTTGCGGCGGGCATCTGCCACATCGCCATCGGTAGCGACACGGGCGGCTCCATCCGTCAGCCAGCCTCGTTCTGCGGCGTGGCCGGTTTCAAGCCTACGTATGGCCGCATCAGCAGGTATGGCCTCATTGCTTTTGCCAGCAGTTTCGACCAGATCGGCCCGTTCGCCCACGATGCCGCCGACGTGGAAGCAGCCTACCGCGTAATGGCGGGCACGGACCCGTTGGACAACACCAGCAGTCAACGGCCGGTAGAAGAAACTCCGACTAAAACGAGTTCGTTGCGCATCGGCTACTACCGCCAATGCGTGGAACACGCGGGGATGGACCCGGAGATCAAAGCGCATTTCGAAGCACAAGTGGGGCGCTTGAAGAGCGAAGGCCATGTCGTGGAGGCCATTGACTTGCCCATGGCAGACCTGTTCGTGCCCACGTACTACATCCTTTCCACAGCGGAGGCCAGCAGCAATTTGGCACGCTTCGACGGCATACGCTACGGCCACCGCTCGAAAACAGCCAAAGGCGTGGACGAGACTTATCGCTTAAGCCGCACCGAAGGCTTCGGTCCGGAGGTGAAACGGCGCATTCTCTTGGGCACCTTCGTGCTGAGCGTAGGCCACTACGACGCGTACTATGCGCAGGCCATGCGCGTGCGCCGCTTGGTGCGCCATAACACCGTGCAGGCCCTGAAAAGCTACGACCTGGTGATGACGCCCACCTGCCCCACCACGGCTTTCCCGAAAGGCCACATCAGCGACCCGGTGGCCATGTACTTGCAGGACATTTTCACTGTGCAGGCAAACCTGGCTGGCATACCCGCCATTTCAATCCCGACAGGGACGCACAGCAACGGCATGCCCTTCGGCACCCAAATGATGGCCAAGCCCTATGCCGACCTGCAATTGCTGGACATGGCGAAGCGGTGTTTTTCTTAGTGTTGGGTGATCGGTGGGTGGTGATTGGTGACCGGCTCCGCGACCGGCAGTGTGGCGGCGGGCGCACGGCAGCGGTCTAATCACCAATCACCATTAGCCAATCACCACCACGACTTTACTCTCCAAGCGTGTACACAATTGATCGTGTACCTTCGGGGGCAACAAAGCGGCGAAGGTTCCGTATAAATCAGGATATTCGCAACCCCATGCGCACCACACACCTTTTTCTTGCCCTGTTCTCCGCCGGCGCGCTGTTGGCCCAAGACGCTGTACCTGCAGACGACCCCATCTTGGAGAACTTGGACAAGCTTAGCATTCTCCCTTGGCTGAAGAACGACCCGTTCTCCACGGACGTTTCAGCATTGAACGTACACCATTTCGCGCCGGGCGATATGCCCACGTACAGCCCTGAAGTGTACCAGCAACGCCTGCTGGAACTTGATGAGAAGAGCCCCTTCAAGCTCACCTACAACGACCCGGTTCAGTCCTACATCAACCTGTACGCGAATAACCGCCGCGAGCAGACCCAGCGCATGTTGGGCTTGAAGGAGTTGTATTTCCCCATTTTCGAACAGGCGCTGGACCGTTATGGCCTGCCGCAAGAGCTGAAATACCTCGCCGTGGTGGAAAGTGCGCTCTATCCCGGTGCTCGTTCGCGTGCTGCGGCCGTGGGTCTTTGGCAGTTTATGATCGGCACCGGAAAAATGTACGGTCTGCGCGTGGACAGCTACGTTGATGAGCGCTGCGACATTTACAAAAGCACCGATGCCGCTTGCCGCTACCTGAAAGACTTGTACGGCATTTTCGGGGATTGGGAACTCGCTTTGGCTGCCTATAACTGCGGGCCGGGCAACGTGAACAAGGCCATCCGCCGTTCGGGCGGTAAGTTGGACTACTGGTCCATCTATACCAACCTGCCGCGCGAGACCCGAGGCTACGTGCCGGCCTTCATTGCGGTGAACTACATCTTCAACCACGCCGCGGACCACAATATGTACCCGGTGATCCCGAACTACTGCGCATACGAGGTGGACACCATCCAAGTCCGTTATCCGTTGCAACTGGAGCAATTGGCCAGCATTACTGGTTCTAATGCGCAAGAACTGTTAGACCTCAATCCGATGTTCAAGTCGGGCTATGTGCCCAAAATGGACGGCCCGGCCACGGTTTACGTGCCGCGCACGTTAGTGGCGGAGATCATTGAGCAGGAAGACACGATCGCGCGCTCTTACCAACCGGACAGGAGCAATCCCGCACCCGCAACCGTAACCGCCGTTGCATCAAAATCGACCAGTTCAGGTAAAAGCAAAACACATGTGGTCCGCCGGGGTGAATCTTTGGGGTTGATCGCACAGCGCAATGGCGTTTCCGTACGTGACCTTCGCAACTGGAACGGCCTGCGCAGCGACCGCATTCATGCCGGGCAGCGCTTGGTGATCAAGCGCAATGCTGAACCGGAGGCTGTAACGGCGCAAGCGGAAAAAGCAGAAACCGTGAAAGCGGATACCAAAGCGGATGATTCTTCAAATGAGATCGAGTACATCTACCACACCATCCAGCCGGGTGATACCCTTTGGGGAATCGCCAAGAATTACCCCGGGGTATCGGTGGATGACATCAAGCGCCTCAATGGCGACCTCAACACACGCCATCTCAGCGTGGGCAAGAAGTTGAAAGTTGGTGTGAGCAAAGGGTAATTCCTTACCTCGGCTTTCTCCCGGCCAATCCAGCGCGTTCCAACAGGAACGCATAGATCATCGCCACTTCCTTCAGCGGCTCGAAACGTCCCGTGGCACCACCGTGCCCTGCGCCCATGTTGGCCCAAAGCATTACGGGATTTTCGCCGCGTTGGTGTTCGCGCAGCCGGGCCACCCATTTGGCCGGTTCCCAAAATTGCACTTGGCTATCGTGGAACCCGGTGATGGCGAGCACCGCCGGGTAGTTGGCATCATGCACATTTTCGTAGGGTGAATAGGCCAGCATGCGGTGGTAAGCCACGCTTTCACGCGGGTCGCCCCATTCGTCGTATTCGCCGGTGGTCAGGGGAAGGCTGGCGTCCATCATGGTACCGATGATGTCCACGAAGGGCACCTCGGCCACCACGGCGTTCCAGAGGTCGGGCCGCATGTTCGCCACGGCGCCCACGAGCAGGCCGCCCGCGCTGCCGCCCATGCAGGCCAAGTGCGTTGGGTCCGCATGGCCGTCGGCGATAAGGTGTTCCGCGCAAGCGATGAAATCCGTGAAGGTGTTGGTCTTGTGCTCCATGCGGCCTTCCTCGTACCAATGCCGACCGAGCTCCTCGCCGCCGCGCACATGCGCCATGGCATACACAAAGCCCCGGTCCAGAAGGCTTAGGCGTGCGCTACTGAATACCGGCTCCACATTGATGCCGTACGCGCCATAGCCGTATAGCAGCATGGGCGATTTGCCATTGAGTGGCGTATCGCGCCGGCGCACAATGCTGATGGGCACCTGTGTGCCGTCTTTGGCTGTGGCCCAAACACGTTCACTCACGTACTTGGCGGGCGTGAAGCTGCCTTGCACTTCCTGTTGTTTCAGCATTTTCGTAACCCCTGTCTTCAGGTTCTGCTCGAAAATGCTGGTGGGCGTGGTGAGCGAGGTGTATCCGTAGCGAAAAAGGCCGGTGCCCCATTCCGGATTAACGCCGCTGAAGGCCACGTATGCCGCATCGTTGAAGTCGATCATGCGCTCTTTGCCGGTGCTGAGGGTTCGCACGCGCATCTGCACCAAGCCCAGCTTGCGTTCGGTCAACACGAGGTGGTCGCGGAAAACGTCCACGTCCTCCAACAGCACGTCCTCGCGATGGGGCACCACTTCCTTCCATGCATCTTTGGCGGTATTCCGTTCGCCGCATACCATCAACCGGAAATTGCGCGCTTTCCAGTTGGTGTGGATGTAGAATTTCCCCGGTTTGCCGGGTGTTGCGGCCACGTGCATCACGCTGAACTCATGTTTACGGGCGCGCGGAAAAAGTGCTTTGAATTCACCTTTCGGCTTATTCACCGGTAGCAGCAAGTGTTCGCTGGAAAGCGTACTTTCCGTGGAGATGATGAGGAATTTGTCCGAACGGGAGCGGAACACATCGCAACTGAAGGCGCGGTTTTTTTCGTGGAACACCTCCACGTCCTCGCTGGCGGGTTGGCCCAGTAAATGGCGGTAAACGCGCGCGTTGCGCAGGCTGCGGTCTTTGCGCACGTAGAAGAACGTTTTGTCGTCGGCGAAGGCACCGCCCTCGGCAGCGTCAGCGATGATGTCCGGCAGGTCCTTCCCGGTCTGCAAGTCGCGGAAGCGCGTGGTGTATAAGCGGCGGCCCACCGTGTCCACACTGTAGGCCATGATGCGGTTTCCCGGTGCGATCTCAAAATCGCCGAGGTCGAAATAATCGTGGCCTTTGGCCATGGCGTCCTCGTCCAAGAAGTCAGTGAATTTCTTCGGAACGCGTTCCGGGTCGTTCACCACTTTGGCCCGCATGTGTACGGGGTATTCTCCGCCTTTTTGAAAACGGTAAGCGTACCAAAATCCATTTTCGCGGTAGGGCACGCTTACGTCGTCTTCTTTCACGCGAGCCCTCATTTCCGCAAAGAGCTTGGCGCGCAGTTTAGCCAATGGCTTCAGGATGGAATCCGTGTAGGCATTCTCCCGTTGCAGGTGGGCTTTTACACGTTCGGTGGGGGCATCTGAGCGTGCGGCCGCGCGCTGGGCTTCGGAAAGAAGCATCCAGCCATACTCATCCGTGCGCTTGTGGCCGTGGTGCTCGGTGTGACTGTGTTCCTTTTCGGCGGTCGGCGGTGGGGCTATCTTCATTGCGTTGGATGCGGAAAGTGTGTCTGCGCTACTATGCGCGCGAGTTGCTTCGCCGGTTTGCGGGGCCGGGCGTTTTCCGGGCGGTGAATTTAACCCGTACCGCACTTAGCCCAAGACCGCATGCAGCACAGCTGGCGACTTCAACTGGCCGAAGCCGGGCACATGCAGGCGGAAGAAATCCAGCAGCCCTTCCAACAGGGCGGTTCGCTGGATGGCCGATAGCTGCAAAGGCGTTCGCGACGCTTCAGCCTTCAGCAGTGCGGCAAATGCGGACGCTTCCGACTTGCCTAAGAATTCGCCGTGGCCGCATGTGCCGTTAAAGAAGGATCCTTCCCGCAGGTCGAAACAGTCTTCTCCGGGGCGGGGCGGCGCAGGAAGAAAGCCGAACTGGCGGGCCATGCGCGCCAGTAAAAATAGCGGGTAATGCGGCAGATCATCAGTGGAATCGAGTTCTTCCAATTGGCTTTGCACGAAAGAAAACAGCTCCGGGTCGCCAGCTTCTTCCTTCAACGTACGGCAGCACACTTCCTGCATAAAGAGAAGCACGAGGCCACGCGCCGGTTGGCCGGGAATCTGGAGGTAGGGCCGTTCCACGCGGAATTCGCGCACATGGTGCAAGTCGCGGCGGGCATCTTCGGCCACCACCAGTTCCACGCGCTCCAGGGGTCCCAAGCCGATGGGTTTTCCTTTGCGCGCGGGCCGCAGCATGTAAGATCGGGCACCGAACTCTTCCGTATACGCATGCAATACCACGGACTTGTCGCCATACTTGATCAAGCGAAGCACAACGGCCCTGGTGGTGTGCAGCATGGGTCCGCGCTGTTTAGCGCACCACCGCTACCTTGGTATTGCACTTACTGGACCCGCTCGGATCCACAACAAGTACCAAGTAAACGCCGGAGGCCACGCGCTCGCTCTTGAGGTCGGTGCCGGGCCACATGGCTTGGCCTCCGTTGGAGGTTGTGTGGTAAACCAAGTTGCCGGCCACGTCGGTGATCCGCACGTCGCTGCCGCGCACCAAGCCGGTAATGGCGATGGGGCCGGTGAACGTGCTGCGCACGGGGTTGGGGAATACGGTTGCGCATTCCGAGGAGAGCGAACCTTCCGTGGCACTGCCCCGGTAACTCATGGTGCCTTGGTCGGTACCGATGAAGACCGAACCGTTGGTGCCGTCAATAGCGATGCAGCTGATGGCGTTGCTCGGTAAGGGGCTGTTGTCCACAGTGAAATGCGCCAGCTGTTGCGTACCATCGGGAGAAACCTGATAAACCCCACTACTTTGCGTTCCGAGCCACTTGTTGTTGGCGCCGTCCACGGCTATTGCGGTTACCGTCTCTGTCTCCAGTAATATCTGCACATTACCGTCCTGCTCCAGAAGGATCTGTTGTGCATCACCGTCGGTGCCGAAGGCGGCATCGCCGTTGTAGAACACACCGATGCCTTTATTGGTTCCCACCCAAACCTGCCCGTCGAGGTCTACAGCCACGCTGAAAACGTCCATGGAAGGCAAGTGGCCCTGGCCTTCGAAGTTGGTGAGGGCTTTGGAATTGTCATCTCCGGGGTCCGAAGGGGTGCCGTTGTCCGAGAACAGCAGCATGCCGTTCCCCCTAGGCCGCACCACCCATACATTGCCGTTGTCGTCCACGGCCATGTCGGCGATCAATGTGTTGGTGCCCAGCGGGGCGATGGCGCCCATGGAATACCAATTGCCGTTTTTTAGTCGCACGCTGAGTGGGCTTGGGCAGTTGGCGTTGGATACCCAGAGGTTGCCTTTGTCATCGTATGCCAGTCCACCTACGGGTGTGGGCGCATTGTCGTCGGGGCTGTTGCCAGAACGTTGTAAGCTGCTGTTGTCAGGGCCGAAAAACCCGGCTATTCGCCCGTCACGGAACTCCACGAGGCCATCATCCCAAGACCCCACAAAGGCGTGGTTTCCGTCGTCCGGATCTACAACCACGGCCAACACGTCATTCAGACTGCCCGCATATTGGTTTCCGCCGGAGTCGTAAAGCGGGTCGTTCTCGCGGTTGTCCGTGGTCCAGGTGTTGTCGTGGTAGCGATGTACCCCGTCTTTACTGAACAGGTCGCCCCAATTCCCGGCAACGCCGCCGGTAGTGACATACACTTGGCCTTGGCCGGCAGCCATTCGGTACGAGATGTTGTTCAACGGTCCGTTAGGGCCTATTGGGGGATGGTCAAGCCCATTGCGGAGCAGACCGTGACTGTCCGTGGCTATCCACACACCGCCCGCGGACCGGTCAATGGCATATTGGGGTGCCAAGTTTTCCCCTTGTGTATTACCCGTGTACCAAAGTGAAGTGAATTGACCATCATACTGGCGCACCGCGGACTCCTGAGCAATGGTTAAACGCTGCCCATCCAAGGAAACCGTGATGGACCGGTTGGTTTCGCCCAGCAGGTCTGCAAACACCTGCCAAGGACCGCCATCGGAAAAAAAGAGAGTATCTGGCGCAATGCCAGGCCGGCTGTTCACGAACAACTTCCCGGCAAAATCCACCACTGAAGTAAATGCGCCATT
>Ga0075152_10000575_pt1 | contig 26709 bp, 21 predicted proteins | sample JI61114C2DNA_FD_70964 | JGI IMG/M metagenome (GOLD analysis project Ga0075152, IMG submission 70964) | Wastewater effluent complex algal communities from Wisconsin, to seasonally profile nutrient transformation and Carbon sequestration -... | ecosystem: Engineered > WWTP > Effluent > Algae...
AGGATCATGCGCATGGGGGTCTCGCGGTAGAGGTGCGCCGGTCGGGCGCGGGCGCGAGAACGACCGGCGGGCGCAGTGTGGCACGGCCCCGCACAGGCTCGCAAGGCCGAAGCTGTCGCCTTACGCGCCGATCTGCATCTCGAGGGCGGGGCTCGGGCTCAGGCTGTGCGTGAGCTCGGCGATCGGCTCGATGAAGGTCTCGGCGAGGAAGGTGCGGCCGCGCAGGCGTGGACCGTCGTGCTCCGGGGAGAGGCCGGCGGTGCGCATGAGGTTGACGAGGAAGTCGCGCGGGCGCGGGGAGACGCGCCAGGCCGAGGGCAGCGAGACGACCTGCTGGCGCGGGCCAGCCGCGAGGGTGACGCCGTCGCGGCCGGGCACGAGCACCTCGGCGATCGCATCGAGGCCGGTGACCGGAAGATCTTGCGCTTCACCGAGCACGGAGATCTCACAGATGAGGCGGTGCCAGCGGGAGGCCCGGGCGGCCGGGATGCGCGGGTCGAGGCCCGCGTGCACCGCGTAGCGAGCGACCGCTTGCTCGAGCGACAGCCACGGCTCGAGCGAGCCGAGTGAACCGACCCGCTCGCCGCGGTCGTACCAGGAGACGAACACGCGAGCCGGCGCGTCGAGGCGCGGGTCGGCCGGGCGCTCGGCTGTCCCAATGGGCAGGTCGTTGGCGCCGGGGTTGCGCAGCGCCATCGCGGTGCGTAGCGCCCGCCTTGCCACAAACAGCAGCCAACGCCGGGAGAGATCGGCGATCGGATCGAGAGCAGGAGCGGGAGGGGCGACGGCTACCATGGATCGAACGGGCCGTAAGATGACCGACCGCGTCCGCTTTGAAAAGCGGAATTTTTGGACCGGCGGGGTCAGGCGGCCGAGGACGTCCGGGGAGCGTCGGCCGGACAAGTGACCGCGTGGCCGAGCGGCTGGAAGGATCCACGCTGCCACGCTCCGGGTGAGCATGGCCTCGGGTGATCGCCCCAGGATGATCACGGTCTCGGGGTGGCGCTGTCGCGACGGCTCACGGCGACGGCTCGCGGCGGCGCCAGATCTCGACCTTGCCGACGCGCAGACGAAGGTCCCGCTGGTAGTCGGCGGCGAGGAGGCGGCGCAGCGCCACGAAGCGCTCGCGCGGGACGCTGCCGCCGAGCACGATGAAGGCCGGCGCCGCCGCATCGAGGTCACGCAGCAGCGCCGCGGCGTAGGGGCTGTCCGGCAGCAAGGTCAGGGGCGGGGCGGGACGCCGCCAGGTGTCGTCCTCGAAGCGGGTCAGCAGCCCTGGGGTCTTGTAGATCGGGCTCGCCGACAGCCGGTCGCTGTACGCGTACACGCCCCACAGGTGCCAGCCCCACACCCAGATGCGCTCGCCCGGCGCGCTGTGAGCGGCGATGTGGGCGGCGATCTTGCGGGCCCCCTCGTCGTGCGGCTCGGCGCGATCCACCCGCGTCGCGTGCAGCTGCATGCCGGCGCGCGCGAGCAGCAGCGCGAGCAGGGGCGCCGCGAGCCAGCGCACTGCGCCGCGGCGCCACGGCTGCGGGCCGAGCAGGCCCCACGGGGCCGCCGCGAGCAGGCACACGGGCGGCAGCACGGCCAGGAAGTAGCCCTTGTAGAAGCGCAGCCCGACCGCGGCCCCCGCGAGCCCGGCGGCGGTCCAGACGAGGAGCAGGCGGAGGGCGGCGTGTTGGCTCGGGCTCAGCTCGCGCGGCCTCGCGGCCACGGCGAAGCCGGCGAGCGCGAGCGGCAGCGCCAGGAAGTACAGCGTCGCGGCGAGGCCCTCCCACGCGGCGCTGGCGAGCGGCACGTCGGCGTGGTGTTCGATGTACGCCATGCCCCACGCGCTGCCGGCGTAGCCGGAGATCAGCGCGTCGAGGTGGCCGCGCGCCAGGTAGTGCGCTGCGATCGGGGCGTGCGCGAGCAAGAAGCCGAGCAGCACGCCGAGGCCGGCGCGGGCGTCCCAGGCGCCGCGCGCGTCGCCTCGCGGTCGGCGCAGCGCGTGGACCAGCGCCGGCACCAGCACGATCCCCGCCGGCTGCTTGAACAGCGTCGCCGCCCCGCACAGCGCCCCGCTCATGAGCCATGTCCCGAAGACCATGGCCGAAGGGACAGGCTCGCGCTCGCGGCGGAGTCCGGCGGCGTGCGCGAGCAGCACGGCGCCGACCTGGGGCAGCAGGGCCCAGGTGACGTAGTTGGCGTCCATGCTGTCGAGGTGGGCGTCGTGGAGGGCGAAGAGGGCGGCGGCGAGGACGGCGGCGAGGGGCCCCCACAGGCGCCACGCGAGGGCGGCGACGAGGGCGAGCGAGGCGAGGCCGACGAGGTTGGCGAGCAGCTGGAAGCTGGCGATGTCGCGTCCTTCGGGGCCGGCGAGCAGGGCGGCGAGGTAGAAGCTGCCGGGGGCCTTGAACTCGACGCTGTCGACGTAGGGCAGGGCGCCGCTGCGCAGGAGCATCGCGTTGTAGAGGATGCCGCCGACGTCGTGCGAGGCGAAGCGACCCTGTGTGAGGCCCGGCCAGCGGATCGCCGCGGAGAACGCGGAGATCACCGCGAGGGCGGCCACTGCGCTGATCCTCGCGGAGATCCCGCGTCGGTCGCTCTGCTGCACGGCCGGAGCATACGTCGAGAGCGCGGCCGCGCGCGATAGCGACAGCGGCGGTCGCGAGCTCGGCGCGTCGGGGACGGGCCGCTCGCGGCCGGGGCACGGCCCGGGGCCATGGGCCCGGATCCGGCGCGCGAGCCGGCCTGTGAGGCGATCGGCGGATTGGCGCGAGAACATCGTACTTGCGGGCCTGCGGCGCGGTGTACGGGCTCTCTCACGCGCGCGCCGCTGCGCGTTACCGCGGCTTGTCAGGGTCGCGGTGCCGTTGTCTAGTGGCCATATGGCATCGATTGTTGCTCGCGTGACGCTGCTCGGCGGCCTGCTGCTCGCCGCGTGCTCGACCGGTCAAGACCTCGAATCTGACACCCGTCCCACGCCCACCACGGTGCCGATCACCACGTCGGCGACCGACAGCGGCGAGACCGGGACCAGCACCACCGGGGTCGACTCGTCGAGCAGCGGCGACACCGGGACCACCGAGGTCCTCACCGGCGAGCCCGAGACGACCTCGACCAAGATGACCGATGCGACCGGGGAGGTGTGCGAGCCCGGCGCGGCGTTCTGCATGTGCATGGACGGGGTCTGCAGCGCCGGGCTGTCCTGCATCGACGCGCTGTGCCAGCCCTACCTGTGCGGCAACGGGGTGGTCGAGACCCTCGAGGCTTGCGACGACGGCAACGACATCGACACCGACGAGTGCACGTCGGAGTGCGTGCAGGCGGTCTGCGGCGACGGCCTGGTGCGCGAGGGGGTCGAGGCCTGCGATCTGGGCGTGGCCAACAGCAACACCGCGGCGTGCAAGGCCAACTGCGCGCTGCAGCTCTGCGGCGACGGCTTCGTCGGGCCCGGCGAGGCCTGCGACGACGGCAACGCGATCGAGGACGACGCCTGCACCAACAGCTGCGCGCAGCCGAGCTGCGGCGACGGTGTGGTGCAGATGGGCGAGGCCTGCGACGACGGAAATGCCGAGGACGTCGACGCCTGCCTGAACAGCTGCGTCGTCGCGGGCTGCGGCGACGGCGTGGTCCAGGCCGGCGTCGAGGAGTGCGACGACGGCAACCCCAGCAACGCCGACGCCTGCCTGACGACCTGCACGACCGCGAAGTGCGGCGACGGTCAGGTCCAGGCCGGCGTCGAGCAGTGCGACGACGGCAACGCCAACCAGGCCGACGGCTGTGACAACGGCTGCACGAAGGTCGCCCAGCTGGTCGGCAGCTACAACGTCCACAGCGGGCCGGCCTGGGGCTCCAACCCGCCGACGTACACCTGCAAGGAGGCCTGCGCGAAGCTCTACGGCGGCCTCGCCAAGGACTACGCGTGCTCGACGGTCAACGGCCAGGTCAACGGCCAGGCCTTCCTGAGCGGCTACGGGGACAGCAAGTACTGCAAGACGCCGCAGGACGACGACTTCAAGGTCAACAAGTTCTACAACTGCGGCAACTTCGGCTGCTCGTACTCGGCCTTCGTCGCGGACAACTGCGGCAGCAGCATCAACTACTGCTGGAAGCCGTGAGGTCCGCGGCGCCGCCTCGCCACGTCGGCGGGCGGCGCTGGTCGTGGGACGCCCGGATCACTTGTTGCTCGGCGGCGGGGCCCCGGGGTTGCCGAGGTTGGGGTCGTTGGGGTCGGTGTTGTCGGGCTCGTCGATGTCCTGGTCCTCCGGGGTCGTGAGGTCCGAGTCGGGCGTGGGTGGCGGGCGCTGCTGGTCGTTGACGGGCACCTCTTCGCTGTAGGAGGGGTTGTCGTCCGGGGCCTGTGGGCGGGCGGTGTCCGGCGAGGTGCGCGCGCAGCCACCGAGGGCCAGGCCGAGCGAGCAGACGAGGAGCGTGAGCTTGGTGGAGGTGTTCATGCCGATTGTCGTGGCCGCGATCGCGGGCCGGGGCCACGCCCGCGAGCGGCGGCCGCGGAGCCACGACGCGGGTCGAACGATCGTCGCGGCTCAGGCTGCGCTTCGTTGCGCGCGGGGGCTGGGCCGCGACGAGCGGTCGCGTGGAGCGCCCCGGCCGTGCGCGGGCACCGTCGACATCGGCGGCCGAGGGCTACGGGGTGACCTCGCGGAGGGCCAGGCTCAGGTCGCCGTTTTGGTGGGGCACGCGGTCGCCGGGGCGCGCGAGGGCCAGCGGGCGCGAGTCGACGGGTAGCTCGGCGACGCCGTCGGCGAGCAGCCAGGGCGCGTCACCGCGGAGCTCGGCGACGAGCGACACGCCCTCGTCCGGCGGGCCGTAGATCGTGAGCATGCGGCGATCGTGCGGGACGGATCGCAGCCTGGTGGGCTCGATCGTGCGGCCGCCGAGGCGCAGCGAGGCGACGCCCGCCGGGAGCAGCACGATCAGCAGACGCGCGCCAGGTCGCGTGCGCAGCGTGGCGGAGATCCGGCGCAGCTCGCCCTGCGGCTCGGAGCGGGTGACCGTGAGGCTCGGTCCCTGGGCGGGGCCTCGCGTGAGGTCCTGGGCGGCCGGGGCGGTGGGCAGCTCGAGCTGCGACCAGGGCAAGGCGCGGGCGGGCTCCCAGCGGGCCAGCGCCGTGAACTCGACGGGCAGCGGATCCGCCACGCGGCCGGTGTCGAGGACGTGGCGGGCCTCGCCACGATCGAGGTCGTCGACGTGAAGGATGTTGAGCTTGCCGGGGAGCTCGGGGGTGAAGTGCGGGGCGCGGACGGCGAGCAACCCGAGGGTGGCGGTGATGAACGCGAGCAGGCCCGCGAGGCCGCGGGCGTCGTGCTCATCGCCGGTCTCGGCGAGCGCGGGGGCGACGGCGCTGGTGAGCAGGCCGACGATGCCGCCGATGACCATCGGCACGAGGCCGAGGGCCTCGATGATGCCCGGGACCAGCGGGGCCCAGAGCGCGAGCGCGAGCGCGCCAGCGACCGCACAGACGAGGGCCAGCGGGCCCGGGCGGTCACCCGCCAGCAGCAGACCGACGCCCGCGAGCAAGGTCGGCGCGATCCACAGGATGCTCGCGCCGGGCATCATCCAGGCGACCACGCCGGCGAGCAGCGCCCAGACCAGCCACAGGCCGAGCGCCTGCGCGTGGGCGCCGACGCGGCGGGCGACGAAGCGCAGCACCAGCACCGTGGCGAAGCTCGCGGCGAAGGCCGCGGTCATCCCGGGCAGCATCATCCCCGCGGGGTAGAGCCCGCGCGGCCCGGTCGCGGCCTCGAGCAGCGAGAGCGCCGCGATGGCCCCGCCGACGCCGACCAGCGGAGCGAGCACGGCGGCGCTGGCGGCCGCGGCGACGGCGGTGAGGCGCAGGTGCGAGCGCCGTCGCGCGCGGCCGATGGCGAGCAGGACGAGCAGGAGGGCGAGGCCGGCGAGCGGGAGGTTGAGGGCGGCGGGCCAGCGGAGCAGCACGAGGCCGAAGAGGTCGGCGTAGCTGGCGTTGTCGGCGGCGGGTCCGGGCGGTGCGTCGAGGAGTGCCCGTGTCGCGCCGAGCACCGCGTCGCCGGCCTGTTGCACGCTGCCGAGGTCGAGGTGCTCGAGGTCGTCGAGGGGGGTGTGGTAGCGACGGACTGCGCCGATGAACGCGAAGTTGAGGCCCTGGGCGCCGGCCTGCTTGAACACGCTGAGGTCAGTGTCGTTGGGGAGGAGGCGGTAGATCTCGTAGCTGAGGGACTGCGCGCTGGGGCGGGCGACGCCGGCGGCGAAGCGGGCGATCAGCGCGGCGTTGCCGTCGCTGGTCTCGAACATGCGGGCGGCTCCTCCCGTCCCGCGCGCCTCGATGTTCAGGACCGGTCCGACCTCGCCGAAGGCCGGGCTCTGCGCGAACAAGCGCGCGCCGAGCAGCCCCGCCTCTTCACCATCGGTGAACACCGCCATCAACGGCGTCGCCGGCCGACCCTCCGCGAGCACCGCGCGCAGCGTCTCCAGCACCACCGCCACGCCGTGGCCGTCGTCCGCCGCACCAGGTCCAGCGCCCACCGAGTCGTAGTGCGCGGCCAGCAGCAGCGCCGGGCCGGGCGCGCGACCCTCGACTCGCACCACCACGTTGACCACCGGGCCGCAGCTGCCCGTGTCGCTGCACATGAAGCCCTGCTGCTCCTCCGGCGCGAGGCCCAGCGCGCGCAGCTCGGCCACCAGTCGGCTGCGCACGGCGACGTTGGCCGCGCTGCCGACCGGATGCGGGGCCTCGTCGCCGAGCAGCACCGCCAACTTCTCGCGCGCCCGTATGGCCGAGAAGTCGTGCGCCGGCGCGTCCACCGATCTCGGCGCGGGCGGCCGCGCGCCCCAGAGGGCGAGCACCGCGGCGCCGAGGCACGCGATGAGGACGAGGAGGCGAGCGCGGGCGGTCAACACGAGTCGATATGGTAGAGGCCGTCGACGGGGGCTTCAACCGCCCGCCCCGCGAGCACGGCGGCGATCGCACGAACAGCGTGAAGGCGTCGGGCGCCCGGGATTCGCCGTTCACGTCCGCGGCGGGCGCTCACTCGTGCTCGTACTCGTGGGTGTAGCGGTGGGCGTCGACGTCGGTGTTGACCCACCGGATGGTGCCGGTGGTGCTGCGCAGCGCCAGGCTTTGCAGGTGCAGGCGGGTGCCGATGCGCCGCACGCCCTTGAGGAGCGGGCCGCTGGTGACGCCGGTGGCGACGAAGAGGACATCGCCGCGCACGAGGTCGTGCACGCCGAGCAGCTTGTCGGGGTCCTTCATGCCCATGCCGATGGCCCGCACGCGCTCCTCGTCGTTACGAAACTGCAGTCGGCCCTGGAACTCGCCGCCCATGCAGTGCACGGCCGCGGCCCCGAGCACGCCCTCGGGCGCGCCGCCGATGCCGTAGACCATGTCGATGCCGCTCTTGGGGATGCAGGTTGCGACCACCGGGGCGACGTCGCCGTCGGTGACGAGGAGGATGCGAGCGCCGGCGGCGCGCAGTTCGGCGATCAGCTTCTCGTGGCGCGGTCGGTCGAGCACGACGACGGTGAGCTCGTCGGGGCGCCGCCCCTTCGCCGCCGCCAGGGCCCAAAGGTTGTCGCGCGGCGACTTCTCGAGCGAGATCTTGCCCTTGCCCTCGGGCCCGCAGGCGATCTTGCTCATGTACGTGTCGGGCGCGTTGAGCAGGTGACCCTTGTGCGCGACCGCCAGCACCGCCAGCGCGCCCGGGCCGCCGTCGGCGCACAGGTTGGTGCCCTCGAGCGGGTCGACCGCGATGTCGACCTCGAGCAGCTTCGGGTCGTTGGGCCCGACCTTCTCGCCGATGAACAGCATCGGCGCCTCGTCGCGCTCGCCCTCGCCGATGACGATCGTGCCGCGCGCCGGCACCCGCTCGAAGGCCGAGCGCATCGCCTTGACCGCGGCCGCGTCGGCCGACATCCCGTCGCCGCGGCCGATCTGCGCCGAGGCGGAGATCGCCGCCGCCTCGGTCACGCGCGTGTACTCAAGAACTAGTGTGCGGTCCATGGTGGTCTCCTCGGCGCGACTGCTCAGTCGTCGGATGATGGTGGTTGAGGGGCGAAGGATGCGAAGGTCGCCCGCAGGTCGTCGGGGAAGCGCGTCGGCCTCCCGTCGGCGAGCTGAATGCAGCAGTGGCAGGTCTCGGCGAACAGCACCGTCAGGCGCTCCTGCAGCCCCTCGCGGTCGCCCGGCTCGACGCAGACCTGATAGCCGAAGCGCAGCCGCGCGTAGCTCAGCTCGGCGACGCCGACGTGCACCGAGAGCAGGTCGTCGTAGCGGGCCGGCGCGAGGTAGCTGATCGCCAGGTCGGTCAGCGGCATGCCGAGGCCCTTCGCCTCGACCCGCGCGTAGGTGTGCCCGAGCGCGCGCATGAACTCGACCCGCGCGGCCTCGAGGAAGCGCGGATAGGTCCCGTGGTACACGAAGCCCATCTGGTCGGTGTCGGCGTAGATCACCCGCTGGCGGACGGCGAGGCGCAGGTCCGGCGCGGGCGGCTTGGTCATCCGGGGCGTGCGGGCCATCGCTCGCCGAGCGTACCGGAGCTCGCGCGCGTGCGCGGGGCCGCGCAAGTGAGTTAGGCCCGGATCAGCACAGCGCCGCGGGCAGCAGGCGGATGCGCGTCGGCGGGGCGGCGAGCTCCGGCGAGGTCGCGAGCTCGGCGAGCGCGGCCTGCATCGCTCGCTCGGCGACGGCCTCGGTCAGGATGATCATCGGCACCGGGCCCGCGCCGGCCCGCTCCTGGATCATGCGCGCGATGCTGACGCCGTGGCGCCCGAGGCAGGTAGCGACCCGACCGAGCACGCCGGGGAGGTTCGGCACGTGCACGCACAAATAATGCTCGTGCTCGAGCGCGTCGGTCGGCGCCGGGGCGAGGTCGCGGACCGCGGGCGGGGCGGCGGCAGCGACCCCCGCGAGCAGGTCGCGGGCGACCTCGAGGAGGTCGGAGACGACGGCGACGGCGGTCGGCATCATGCCGGCGCCGCGGCCGTAGTACAGGCTGCGGCCGAGCGCACGCGACTCGACGAGCACGGCGTTGTAGGCCCCGGCGACGCCGGCGAGCACGTGGCCGCGGGGCACGAGGGTCGGGTGCACGCGCAGGCACGGGCCAGCGGGTGTGTCGTGCGCGAGGGCGAGGCTCTTGATCAGGTAGCCGAGCTCGCCGGCGGCGCGGATGTCGAGGGCGGAGACCCCGGTGATGCCCTCGGTGGGGATCGCGTGGGGGTCGACGCGCGCGCCGAAGGCGACGAGCGCGAGCAGGGCGAGCTTGTGCGCCGCATCGCCGCCGCCGACATCGAGTGTGGGATCCGCCTCGGCGTAACCGGCGGCCTGCGCGGCCTGCAGCGCCTCGGCGAAGCTCGCGCCGCTGCGGGTCATCGCGTCGAGGATGTAATTCGAGGTGCCGTTGACGATCCCCGCGATCGCCTCGATGCGGTCGCTGGCGAGGCCCTCGCGCAGGCTGCGAAGGATCGGGATCCCGCCGGCGACGGAGCCCTCGAAGTAGACCATGCGCCCGCGCGCGGCCGCCTCGGCGAAGATCTCCGCGCCGCACTCGGCGAGCACGGCCTTGTTGGCGGTGACGACGTGCTTGCCGGCCCGCAGCGCCGCGAGGATCAGGGTCCGCGCCGGCTCGATCCCGCCGATCAGCTCGACGACGACGTCGATCGCCGGGTCCGTGACGACCGCGTAGGGATCGTCGGTCAGCAGCTCCGCGGCGACCTCGACCTCGCGCGCGCGGCCCGGATCGCGTACTGCGATCCGCCGCACACCGAGCCCCGCGCCCAGCCGCGCCTCGATCGCGGCCCGCCGCTCCTGCAACAGCCGCAGGGTCCCCGCGCCGACCTGGCCGAGCCCGAGGATGCCGATCGTGACGCTGCGCATGTTGAGGCGACGGTAGCGGGCGCCGGGCCAGCCGGTCAACCACGCGGCCCGGCGTGTAGAGTGCGCCGCCCATGTCGAACGTGCCGAACGCGCCGCGCTCCGTACCCCAAGGCAAGACCCTCGTCACCGGCGCGGCCGGGCACGTCGGCGCCAACCTCGTGCGCAAGCTGCTGGACGACGGGGTCGACGTGCGCGTCATGGTGCACCCGCGGCACAACAACCGCGGGGTCGAGGGTCTGGCGGTCGAGCGCGTCGAGGGCGACCTGCGCGACGCCGACGCGGTGGGCCGGGCGGTGACCGGCTGCGTGCGCGTGTATCACACCGGCGCGAAGGTCTCGGTCAACGCCCCGACGTCGGCGCAGAGCCGGGAGATCTGGGAGGTCAACGTGCTCGGCACGCGCAACGTGATGCAGGCGGCGCTGCGGGCCGGGGTCGCGCGGGTGTGCCTGACGAGCTCGTTCTCGACGGTCGGCTACCACGCGGACGATCCTTCGCGGGCCTGCGCCGAGGACCTGCCGTTCTACCCGTTCATCGAATGGATGCCGTACTCGCGGACCAAGGTGCTCGCCGAGCTCGAGGCCTTCAAGGCGATCGCCGACGGCCTCGACGCCGTGATAGCGATCTCCACCGGCGTGTGCGGCCCGAACGACTTCCTGCCCTCGCGCACCGGCAAGGCGCTGATCGACTTCGCCCGCGGCAAGTTCCGCGCGTACATCCCCGGCGGCTACGAGGCGGTCACCGTCGACGACCTCGCCCGCGGCCACGTGCTGGCGATGGAGCGCGGCCGCACCGGCCAGCGCTACACGATCAGCACCCGCTACGTCGACCTCGAGGAGATGCTCGGCCTGTTCGCCGCGGTCACCGGTCGGCCCAACCGGGCCCGCGCCCTGCCCCCGCGGCTGATGGCGGGGATCGCCCGGGCCCTCGCGGGGCCGATGACCGCGTTCTTCCCGGACGTGCCGCAGCAGCTCACGCCCGGCGCCGTGCTGGTGCTGTCGATGCGCCGGCGCGCCGACATCACGAAGGCCCGCACGGAGCTCGGCTACCAGCCGGGCGCGCTCGAGCCGACGGTGCGCGCTTGGTACGAGTTCTTCGCCTCGGCGGGCATGCTCGGCTGAGCTTTCGGGCATGTCTGATCGGGTATGTCCGATCGGGCATGTCCGATCGGGCATGTCCGTGAGCTCGGGTCAGAGCGCCGTCGTGGTCGCGCCGAGTGAACGCAGCAGCTCGCGGTACCAGCTCGCGGTCCGCTCGGCGCGGCCCGGGAGGGCCACGCTGCCCCACACGAGCGAGAGCGTGCGGGTGGTCTCCGGGGCGGTCTTGCTGCGCTGCGAGTCCTTGACGGGGCCGGCGCAGGGGCCCTCGGCGTCGCCGAGCACCAGCAGGCCGCCGATGTCGATGCTCTGGCCCGAGCGGTTGAACACGTAGCTGCTGCCGGGCGGGGCGACCTCGACGCGCAGCGGCGGCGTCACACGCTCGAGGTCGACGACGGAGATCGGCAGGCCGCTGTGCAGCGAGGCGACGTTGCAGGCGTCGACGGCGGCGTTGATGCTGCCGAGGCCCTCGGCGGCGGCCTTGAGCAGGTACTCGGAGGCCGGCTTGCTGCGCCCGGTCGGCTTGAAGCCGCCGGCGCGCAGGAGCTCGCGCACGGCCGCGCGCACGGCGTCGTCGCTGCGCAAGGGGGCGTCGGTGTACTCGAGGGCGAGGCTGGCGAGCAGCGCGGGCGGCGAGGGCAGGTCGGCGAGCGGGCGCGGGAACTCGCAGACGAAGGCCCGGAGGTCGAGGAGCGGGTGGGGGACGACGGTCAGCATGATCGGGCTCGGTCAGGGGGTCGCGCCGGCGAGCGCGAGCATGGTCGCGTCGGCGGCGGCGGCGAGGGGGCGCAGGCGATCGAGGGCGGCGGGGGAGTCGGAGACGACGTAGATGTACTCGGTGTTGCGCAGGTGGCCGGCGGTGCCGACCTTCTCGCCGCGCGGGTTGAAGACGCCGATCTGGGCGCCGACGTAGCGCTTGAAGTCGTGGGCGAGCACGAGGACCTCGCCGCGGCCGCGCAGCATCGCCTCCATCTCGGCGCGATCGATGAAGCCCTCGTTGTTGAACGACACCACCAGGTGGCGCGCCTGCACCCCGGCGATCACGGCCCGCAGCGCCGCCGCCGACTCGGGCCGCGAGTTGAAGGCGCTGCCGCGGCTGCGGCAGTCGACCCGCTTGCAGGCGGTGCCGTAGCTGTCCGGCTTGTCCCACAACACCAGGGTCTCCCAGATGTGATAGTTGCCGAGGTACTTGTGCTGGTTGTACGGCGGATCGAGGTACGCGAGGTCGGCCGTGAGCAAGGCGGTCGCGGCGAGCGCGTCGAGCTGGTGGGCGCTGCCCTTGCCCTGCGGCGCGCGCGGTAGCAGGTCCGGTAGGCGCAGCTCGAGCTGGTTGTGGCTGCGGGCGGCCCACTGCTTCAGGTACGCCATCTGCACGCCGGTGGTCGAGTCGACGCGGTCGGCGGCCTCCATCAGCGAGACGAGCATCACGGCCTCGAGCTCGGGCGGGAGGCCCTTGCTTGCGATCGCCTCGCGGACGGCGTCGACGCGGGCGCCGTTGTGCGGCTGGAAGAAGCGGCTGCGCTCGCAGAAGGTCGCGGTGAAGTAGCCGGGAGCGCCGGGGAGGCGGTTGAACTCGGCGATCAGGCGCCCGGCGTCGGCGAGCAGCTCGTCGCGGTCGCTCTGCACGTAACAGCGGGCGAGGGTCGCCGCGTAGGCGTTGTGGTCGTTGGCGTGGACCTGCAGCCCGGCGCGCTTGAGGGCGTGCCCGACCCGGGATGTCCCCGAGAACAGGTCGATGACCGAGCGCGCCTCGAGCGCGGCGATCAGCTCGCACAGGCGCGGGACCAGGGTCCGCTTGGAGCCGAGGTACTTGATCATCCGTGGTGCGGACCTTACCATCCCGGGCCATGAGCACCATCGTTCACGTGCAGGCGCGAGAGATCCTCGACTCGCGGGGCAACCCGACCGTCGAGGTCGAAGTCACCAGCGAGCTGGGCCACATCGGTCGCGCCGCCGTGCCCTCCGGCGCGAGCACCGGGGAGCACGAGGCGGTCGAGCTGCGCGACGGCGACAAGCACCGCTACCTCGGCAAGGGCGTGCGCAAGGCGGTCGGCCACGTGAACGACGTGCTCTCCGAGGTGGTGCTCGGCTTCGACGCCCGCGAGCAGCTGGCGATCGACGACGCGCTGCGCAACGCCGACGGCACCGCGAACAAGGGCAAGCTCGGGGCCAACGCGATCCTCGGGGTGTCGATGGCGGTGGCCCGGGTCGCCGCGCTCGACGGCGACCAGCCGCTGTTTCGTTACCTCGGCGGGCCCCAGGCGCGCACGCTGCCGCTGCCGCTGATGAACGTGATCAACGGCGGAGCGCACGCCGACAACAACCTCGACTTCCAGGAGACGATGCTGGTGCCGCACGGCTTCGCCAGCTTCTCCGAGGCGCTGCGCGCCGGCGTCGAGGTGTTCCACGCGCTCAAGGGCATCCTTCGTAAGCAGAAGAAGGTCACCGCGGTCGGCGACGAGGGGGGCTTCGCGCCCGACCTGGCCAGCAACGGCGAGGCCCTGGCGCTGCTCGTGCACGCGATCGAGGCCGCCGGCTACAAGCCGGGCAAGCAGATCAGCCTCGCCCTCGACGTCGCCGCCTCGGAGTTCTACGACAAGAAGCAGGGCCGCTACGTGCTGGCCGGCGAGGGCGGCCGCTCGCTCGACTCCGCCGCCCTGGTCGAGCTCTACGCCGAGCTGGCCGCCAAGTACCCGCTGGTCTCGATCGAGGACGGCATGGCCGAGGACGACTGGGACGGCTGGAAGACCCTCACCGACCGCCTCGGCGCGAGCCAGCAGCTGGTCGGCGACGACCTGTTCGTCACCAACCCCGAGCGCCTGCGCACCGGCATCCAGCGCGGCATCGCCAACTCGATCCTCGTCAAGGTCAACCAGATCGGCACGCTCACCGAGACCCTCGAGGCGGTGCAGCTCGCCCAGCACAACCGCTATCGCGTGGTGATATCTCACCGCAGCGGCGAGACCGCCGACTCGTTCATCGCCGATCTCGCGGTCGCAACCGCCGCCGGCCAGATCAAGACCGGCTCGGCTTCGCGCTCCGACCGGGTCGAGAAGTACAATCAGCTGCTGCGCATCGAGGAGATGCTCGGCGACACGGCGCGCTTCGCCGGCTGCGAGCTGTTCAAGTAGTATCGCGGCCGCGGCCGCCCGCGCTCCACCCCATGCTCGCCGCCCTCCTCACGCTCCTGATCGCGCCTGCTGCGCCCGCTGCCGCACCCGCTGCTGCACCCGCCGCGGCGCCCATGAGCAAGGCGGCGACCAGCCCCTCGCTCACGCCCATCACGCCGCTCACCACCGCGAGCACCGCGGTCGCCGACACCGTCGTCGACGCGGTGCTCCCCTGTGGCCTGCGCGTCCTCACCGCGCGCGACCTCAGCCTGCCGGCGGCCGCCGTGGTCCTCGCGCTCGAGGTCGGCAGCGAGGACGACCCCCCCGAGCTCCCCGGCCTCGTGCACGCGCTGGCCTATCAGCTCGAGCAGGGCAACCGCGAGCTGCGCCCGGCCGAGGCCATCGCCACCGCCCAGGACGCCGGCGGCGTCTACAGCCTCGCCACGGGCGTCGCCCAGGTCCGCTTCGAGAGCCTGATCCCCGCCTCCCGCCTCGACCCGATGTTGTGGGTCGAGTCCCAGCGCCTGCGCGCCCCGACGGCCGCCTCGCAGCGCTGGGCTCAGTCCCTCGGCTGGGCCGCCAGCGACGAGCGCGGCGGCTCGCGCCTGCGCCCCGAGGCCCTCGCCTTCATCCACGGCGCCCCCGGCCTCGGACACGAGGGCCGCGCCGTCAGCAAGCCGCTGTCCGCCCTCTCCTCGGCCGCGCTGGCGGCCCACCTGAGCGAGAAGTTCAACTACGCCCGGGCGACCCTGGTCGTGGTCGGTCCCGAGTCACCGGAGCGGCTGCTCGAGCGGATCTCACCGCTGTTTGCCGACCTGCCCCAGGCCCCGCGCAACGCGCCCGAGCGCCGCGTCGGACCCCGCGCCGGGACCAACGCAGCGGCTCCCCCCGCGGCAGGCGCGGCAGCTCCAGGAGGCATGTCCCCCGGGACAGGTGCAGCTGCCCCGGAGAACATGTCCCCCGGGACAGGTGTCGCTGCCCCGGAGAACATGTCCCCCGGGACAGGTACGGCAGCGACCGCGCCGCTGGCCCGCCAGCGCGGCCAGACCTTCGTGTGGCCGGTGCCGCCGAGCGCGGCCGCCGGCGCCTGGGCGACCGCGCTGTGTCGGGCGATCAACCGCCAGAAGCGGCCCGCCGAGCCCGAGGAGCTGCGCAGGGCCCGGCTCAGCTGCGACCACGAGGCCGACGCGCGCCGCGGCGTGCTCATCCTGCGCCCGAGCGCCGTCGACGATCCGCAGGCCTTCATCCAGGCCCGCCTCGACCGCCTGGCCCCGGGCGGACCGGACGCCGCGCTCCTGCAGGCCCAGGCCGCCGTCGTCGCCCAGGCCCTGCGCCTCGCGGTGCGCACCCCCGCCGGCCTCGCCCGCCAGCTCGCCATGTCCGCCGTCGAGGTCCCGCCGGTCGGCGGCGGCCCGAGCTTCAAGCAACAACACCGCGTCGACGAGCTCACCGGCCTCGCCGCCCTCGGCGACCCCTCCGCGCTCGAGCGGGTCGCCCCGGGGCTGCTGCGGGTCGAGGACGCGGTCATCCTGACCTTCCCGGAGGCCCAGCCGTGAACCCGCGTATGGCCTCGAGAATGGCGCTGCGCGCGCTGCTGGGCGGCCAGATCGGTCTCCTGGCCTTCGGGACAGGTTGCCGAAAGCGCGAGCCGCCGAAGGTCGAGATCTTCGACCAGGCCGCGACCCCGGCCGAGACCGAGGCGCTCGGCTCCCTGGCCCCGCCCTGGCCCGCCCCCGAGCGGGTCGTGCTCGCCAACGGCCTGCTCGTCCACTGGTTGCAGGAGGCCGACACCCCCGCCCTCCACCTGCGCCTCATCCTCCCCACCCACGCCCTCAAGCCCGCCCTCCAGGGCGCCCCGGCGCTCACCGCCGCCCGCGCCCTCGCCCTCGAGCTCGAGCGCATGAGCCCGCGCCTCGCCGTCCGCGTCGAGCTCCAGCCGGGCCTCGACCGCCTCGAGCTCGCCGTCCACGGCGCCGTCGGCGAGACCGACGCCGTGCTCGCCGGCTTCGCCGACGCCCTCGCCGTGGAGCCGAGCCGCGCCCTCGCCCAGGCGCGTCGCCTGCTGCTCGCCGAGCTGCGCCCGCTCGACGCCGAGGCCCTGGCCGCCAGCGAGCTGGTCGCGACCCTGCGTGGCAGCGACGCGGCGCGCGAGCGCATCGACGCCGCCGCGCTGCAAGCGGTGAGCGACGCCCAGCTGCTCGACGCCTGGAAGGCGCTGACCGACCCGCGCCAGGCGCTGCTGGTGGTGCACGCGCGCACGCGGCTGAGCGAGGTCGCCGGCACCGCCGGGGTCACCGATCTCACCGAGCGCTGGCGGCAGCAAGTGAACCTGCTGGGCGGCAACGAGGCCCGCTCCGAGCCGCAAGCGCTGCTGCGGCTGCGCCCGAAGGCGCCGCCCGCGAGCACCGCCAGGCACCTGCAGCGCGCCCCCATCGCCCCGCTGCGCCGCATCGACCCGCCCGGCAGCGGCCGCCCGCTGCTCGTCATCGGCAGGGCGATACCGACCGCGAACGCGCGCGAGCGCAGCCTCGCCCGCCTGGTCCAGCGCCACCTGCAGGAGAAGTTCGACGTCCGCCTCAGCATCGCCGGACCCTGGGCGGCCTTCACCCTGCACCTCCCGCTCGCCGGCCTCGGCAAGGCCAAGCCGGCGATCGACCTGCTCGAAGGGACAGACCCGCCGAAGGACCCCGACCTCGAGCGGCAGGACCCCTTGACCCGTCGGCTCCGGCGCGAGCTGACCGTCATCCGCGACACCATCCGCCTGCGTCCGACCACGCAGGACCTGTTCCAGGCCGCGCAGCTGTGGCTCGGCGCCCGCATGGTCGCCGCCAGCGTCGCCGGCGAGGACTGGACCGCGCTGTGGAGCGAGTCCCTCGACCTCGCCGCGACCGACGGCGACATCGCGGCCGCCCTCGCTCGCGACGCGCAAGCGATGCTCGCCGCGACCCCGGAGGAGGTCGTGACCTGGCAGCAGCGCTGGCTCGACTTCCAGACCAGCGAGCCGGGCTGGGCCTGGGTGCTGGTCGGCCAGGAGGCGGACATGCGGGCCGTGGAGGGCTTCTTGAAGCCCGGCGTCAGCTTCGATCCGCCGCCCGAGAACTGAGCCGCGGGCCCGCCACAGCCCGCCGCAGCGTGCTATGTCCGGGGGGCATGAAAAAGAAGGCCCCCTCCGTCGACCCCGCGGCCCTGGCCCGCACCCTCGACGGGATCGACAACCTCGCCGACGAGGACCAGAGCGATCGCCTGGAGCAGGCCGCGGCGGCGCTCTACGACTTCCCGACCCTCGACCTCACGCTGGTGCGCGCGGCGCTCGGCGTGCTCGAGCGCTGCGGGGCCCAGGACGACTTCGGCATGTTCCACACCCTGCAGTGCTACCTCGAGCACCACTCGGAGGACAAAAGGGTACAAGAGGCGGTCCAGGGCTCGGTGCGCCGGGCGCCGAGCTGGAAGACGATCGAGATCCTCCCCGGCTTCGCCGGCATCGAGGGCTCGGTCCGCCTGCTCGAGCAGATCCAGCGCGAGAAGAAGTTCACCGACCAGCGCTACAACGCGAGCTGGCTCGCCGAGCAGATCGACGACCTGCGCAAAGAGCTGACCCGCTGATGACGTGAGGGGCGCAGCGGCGAGCCGCTACACCCCTCGGAGCACCGTCGCCTCGGATCAGACGCGGCGTCGACGCCCGCGCAGACCGAGCAGGCCCAGCAGCGCGAGCGAGCCCAGCAGGCCCCGCGCCGGCGAGCCGCCGGCGTCGCAGCCGCAGCCGTCGTCGTCGAGCTCGCCGAGCGTGTCCGTGAACGTGGCGCTCGCGTCGTCGCCCGTGGTGCTGGTCGTGGTCGACGGGTCCGGCGGGAAGCCGGTCGTCGGCACCGCGGTCGACTCCGCGGCGGTGTCCGTCAGCGAGTCGCCGGTGCCGGTGCTGGCGGTGGTGGTCGTCGAGTCGTCGGTGGTGCTCGAGGTGCCGTCCGTCGTGGTCGTCGTCTCGGGCTCGGGCTTGTCGATGGTCTCGAGCCCGGTGCAGGCCTTGTTGTGGGCGGCGTCGATGGCACAGATGCGGTACGCGAAGCGGTCACCCTCGTCGGGGATCATGAAGGTGATCTTCCACAGGGCCTCGCCGAACCACACGCCGTGTTCGGAGAGCGTGCCCGGGTTGGCCTCGGGGTCCCCGGGGTCGGTGCTCCAGTACTCGACGTAGGGGCGACCGTCCGTGTACTCGTCGACCTTGCGCTGGAAGTCGTGCGGCATGACCGGCGACTTGTTGTCGTGCGCGCGCACCCTCAGGCTCGCGACCGAGCCGAAGACGATGTCGTTCCCCAGCTTCTCGTAGTTGGGGATCCGCGGGGCGGCGGTGTCGGCGGTGAGCTCCATCGTGCCGAGGAACACCTTCTTCTCGGTGGCGTTCTCGTTCTGGCTCATCGCCATGTCGAGGATGCGGTCGAGGTTGAAGTCGGCGAGCACGATCCCGTAGGTGCCCGCGGAGGCCTTGGCCTCCTCGAAGGCGCCGACGTTCTGGAACAGCTTGCCGTTCATGTTCTCCATCAGGCGGTCGGGATACTTGTTGGCGCCAGGCTGCAGCGCGCCGAGCGCGAGGTCGGGCAGGCCGTCGGAGTTGTAGTCGAGCACCGCCACCATGTGGTCGTAGCTCGAAGGATTCTGCAGCTTGGGCCACACGAGGTCGCCCTTGTCCTCGACGAAGCCGCCCATCTTGTTGTTGATGAGCACCCGGTTGCGGCCGCCGGTCGCGTCGTGCAAGGAGATGAGGTCGAAGTAGTTGTCGTTGTTCAGGTCGACGGCCTCGACGTCGAGGCCGGCCTGGCCCTGACCGTCGATGTTCAGGGTCACGTCGCTGAAGTTGCCGTCGCCGTCGTTGGCGAACAGATAGACGCTGTTATTGTCGCAGGCGAAGCAGGAGACGACGAGGTCGAGGGTGAAGTCGTTGTTGACGTCGACCAGCTCGAGGTCCCACGACCAGCGGATCGGGACGTTGGCCATCTTGGCGAGGGTCGCGTCCTCGAACATGCCGGTGTTGACGCCCATCTGCGTCCACACCTGGGGCACGCCGCCCGCCTGCTGGTCCGAGACCGGCGCGAACGGGCCCCAGTCGGCGAGGACCAGGTCGAGGTCGCCGTCGCCGTCGATGTCGCCGAGCTCGAGGTCGCCGATGCTCGCCAGCAGCTGCGGCAGATTGATCGCCGTCTCGTTGCTGAAGTTGCCGAGGCCGTCGTTGAGGAACAGCTGGGTCTGCGAGCCCCAGGTGGTCCCGAGGACGATGTCGATGTCGTCGTCGCCGTCGACGTCGCGCAGCTTCACCGCGCGGCCGTTGTAGCTGACCCCGAAGCCGAACACCGCCTCGCTCACATCCGTCATGCTCACGCCGGCGTCGTTGTGAAACGCCTGCTGCCGCACGTCCGAGTCCGGCGTGCCCTTGTCGAAGCCGACGCCGTTGGCGAACACGAGGTCGACGTAGCCGTCGTTGTCGAGGTCGGCCGCGTCCACCATGCTCGAGGCGAGGCCCGCGTTCTCGGTGAAGAACTGCTTGTTCTCGGACCAGGGGGCCGCCTGGCTGACCAGCGGCAGCAGCACCGATAATAAAAACGCAGGGACCGGGAGATAATGAAGACGGCGCATCCAAGCTCAATATCATGGGGCCCGGGGGCCGCGCGAAGAAAAGTGCGCTCGACGAGTGTGCCAGCGGCCGTGGTCACGCGGGTGATCGAAGCCCGTCATGCAGGTCATGCAGGTCATGCAGGTCATGCAGGTCATGCAGGTCATGCGGGTGACCTGTCATGTGGGGTCATGCGGGGCATGCCCGTGATGCCCGTGATGTTCGTGATGTTCGTGATGGTCCTGCCCCTCGCGGACCCAGAGCCGTCGGAGGAACTGCTGCGGGGTCTGGCGGAGCAAGCTGGCGAGCATGAGGGCGAGGAGGGCGGCGAGGGCGAGGTCGCTGGCGAGGCCGGGCGCGTGGGCCTCGTGCGCCGCGAGGCCCTCGTGCGCCGCGTAGAGCCCGTGGATCGGGGGGGTGAACGCTGTGTAGTCGAGGGCGAGGCCGAGGGCGATGACGACGACGATGATGATGACGAGGTTTAGAAGGGCGATCCGCGGGCCGTGCAGCCGGCGGAGCAGCGCCTGGGTGGCGAGGCTGATGGCAGGTCCCGCGAGGAGAAAGGCGAGACCCGCGCCGGGGCTCAGGCCGGCGGCCAGGAGGACGGCGATCACCGGCGTCGCTCCGGCGGCGCAGATGTGGGCGGGCACGGCGATCGCGGCCACCAGCGGGACCTGCAACCACGGGGGGATCGCCGTCAACGTGGCGGGTCGCAGCCAGGGGGCCAGCGAGGCGGCGAGGATCAGGCCGAGGGCGAGCCAGGGGATCGCCGCGTCGAGCGCCGCGAGCGTTCGGCCGAGCGGCGTCGACCTCGGCGCTCGCGGGCTCGGCTCGCTCGCGCCGGCGAGGCTGCCGCGATCGACGGGGCCGTGGCGATCGGCGAGACCTCCCACGACGCGGCCGACGATCAGCGCCAGCAGCACCGCGCCGAGGCCGCGCGCGAGGGTCATGCCGCCGCCGAGCAGCGGCATCGACAGCAGCAGCGCGTCGACGCCCAGCGTCGGCGCGGCGACCAGGAAGCCGAGGCTCACGCTCGCCTGAGCGCCGCGAGCCGCCAAGTCGCGCGCCGCCGCGAGCTCGTCTCGCGCGCGGACCGGGTGGATCACGCCGTACGCGAGGCCCCGGGCTGCACCGAGCAGAGCTCCCCCGCGCGGCCGTCCTCGCGGCGCCGGGGCCCAGGCCGCGAGTCCGCCGAGCAGCAGCAGCCCGAGCAGCAGCGTCGGGGCGCTGGCGCGGGCCAGCTCGCCCGCAGCGAACAGCACCCGCGCGAGCGGGTCGGCGTCGTGGCCGTGACCATCGTCGCGGATCAGCAGCGCGAGCAGACCGAGGCCCGCGAGGCCGCCCAGCGAGCCCGCGACGCGCGAGCGGAGGTCGGCGTCGGCGGTGTGGGTGCGGTGGGCGACGACGTGCAGCAGCAGGCCGGCGAACAGGCCCTGAAGCAGGCCGAGCCAGGCGGGGGCGAGGGCCTCGAGCGAGCGGTCGGCGAGGATGAAGCCGAGGACGGTGGCGAGGCCGAGGAGGAGCATCGCCGCGCAGGCGCGCAGCAGGCCGGCGGGGGAGAGCAGCCACCAGACGGCGACGGCGACGGGGAGCTGATGGGCGATGACGGCGACCTCGAGCGCGTGGCTGCGGCCGCCGGCGACATGGGCGGAGGCGAGGGCGAGGCCATCGGTGAACGAGTGGATGGCCATGCCGAGGACGGCGAGGACGAGGGCGGTGCGGTGGGTGCCGCGGGCTGCGCGGTGGAGGGGTCCGTCGGCGAGCGCGGGGCCGAGTGCGCCGAGGAGCAGGGCGAGGAGCGCGGGGGCGCCGGCGAGTTGCAGCGCGCCGGGGAGGATCTCCAGGGCGACGAGGCCGACGATGGCGACCAACACGAAGTTGTCGAGGGCGGCCATCGTGATCGGCTCGCGCTCCGCGACGCGATGGATGCCCGGGCCGACGAGCAGCGCCGCGACGCTGACGCCGAGGAACATCAAGCTGTGCGGGTCGCTGCCCATGGTCGCGGCGGGATGATACGCGATAGAGGCTGCGGCGGAGATCGCCCTCCTGCCCGCGCCATCGGGCAAAGGCGCGCTCTCTCGCCGGTAATTGCGGGCGCAAACCCGGTTGACGGCCACTACACGGGCAGCCAAGCTTGCCGCCATGGTTTGGTACATGCGAGCTGCGGCGGTCCTGGTGCTCCTGGCAGGTTGTTCGGGCGGCGGGGGCGACGAGTCCACCGGCACGATCCTCACGGGTGGCATGACTCAAACCACGATGACCGCGGGCACCGCCGGGTCGACCGGCGAGGGGACGACGAGCACCAGCGACGGCACCTCCACCACCACCGGCGGGGTCCAGCCGACCACCGCGGCCCCCGACAGCTCGTCCACCGGCGGCTGCGTGACCGGCCAGCTCGGCTGCCCCTGCCTGCCGCTGGCGTCCTGCGCCGACGCGCTCGAGTGCGTCGACGATGTCTGCGTCGAGGTCGGCGGCGGCACGTCGAGCACCGGTGAGGGCACGTCGAGCACCGGCGAGGCTTCGAGCACCGGGATGGTGATGGTCGCCTGCGAGGACGGCCAGCCGGCGCCGGGCGAGCTGTGCTTCGGGCCGGCGATGCCGCTGGGCATGGGCGCGGGTCCGGTGGCGGTGGCGGTGGTCGACCTGAACAAGGACGGTCATCTCGACATCGTGTCGGCCAACAACACCTCGAACAATTTGACGGTGCGCACGGGCAAGGGGACGGGGCTGTTCAACGCCCTGTCGGCGCAGGCGGGCGGTACGGGGCCCTTCGCGCTGGCGACCCCGGACACCAACAACGACGGCGCGCCGGACCTGGTGGCGGCGAACTTCGGCAGCGCGAACCTCTCGCTGTATCAGAACAACGGCGCCGGCATGCTGATCGTCCAGCCGCCGATCGCCGCGGGCGGGCAGCCGCGCTCGCTCGCGGTCGCCAACGTCAACAAGGACGACTTCGACGACATCTTCGTCGCCAACTTCATGGCCAACACCATCGGCGTGTACATCGGCGACGGCATCGGCTACCCCGCCCCGACCACCATCGCCGTCGCGGCCGGGCCGACCTGGGTCGCGGTCGGCGACATCAACGGCGACGGCAAGCTCGACCTCGCCAGCGCCAACAACGGCGCCAGCTCGATCAGCGTGTCGCTGGGCAACGGCCTCGGCGGCTTCGGCCCGCAGACGGCCTCGCCGGTCGGCGCGGCGCCCTACGGCCTGGCGCTGCTCGACGTCAGCGGCGACGGCAAGCTCGACGCGGTCGTCACCGTGCCGGCCCAGGGCGCGCTGTACCTGATGCAGGGCAACGGCCTCGGCGGCTTCGGCGGCGCGATCCCCTATCCGGCCGGGGCGGACCCGCTCGGCCTCGCGGTCGCCGATATGAGCGGCGACGGCGAGCTCGACATCGTCGTCGCCAACCGCGGCATCAACATGGTCCACGTGCTGCAGGGCGACGGCGCGGGCGGCTTCCTCGCGCCGGTCCCGTTCATGGTCGGCCTGACCCCGTACTCGGTCGCGGTCGGCGACTTCAACGAGGACGGCGTGCCCGACCTCGTGACCGCCAACAACGGCGAGCCGACCGTCAGCGTGCTGGTCTCGAAGCCCTGAGCCGACGCGCGGGCGATGAACTGAGCTGTCCCCGGGGACAGCTGCTAGGGATCCGCTCGTGGCGCCTCGTCGGGCACCAGCTCGACGGCGAGGCGCGTCGCTCCGCGCTGGACCGTGAGGGCCAGCGCGACGCCGACGCCGCCGAGCCGGCTGTGATAGGCGAGCTCGGAGACGCGGGCGATCGGCGCCTCCCCGACGGCGAGGATGAGGTCGCCGGGTAACAGACCGCCGCGCGCCGCCGGGCCGCCCGGGACGACCCGCGTCACGCGTACGGCCGGGCGCTCGTCGTCCTCGCTGACGTCGACGCCGAGCAGGGCGTGGCGGAAGCGGCCGTGCGCGTGGACCTCGGCGAGGAACTTTCGCGCCATCGGGGCCGGGACGGCGAAGGCGAGGCCCTGGCCGTCGCTGCGCACGGCGGTGGTCAGGCCGACGACCTCGCCGCGCAGGTCGACGAGCGGGCCGCCGGAGTTGCCGAGGTTGATCGACGCGTCGGTCTGAATGAAGCTCCAGACGCCGTCGGGGTCGAGGCCCTCGGGGCGGCCGAGGTCGTCATGGTCGCGGCCGAGGCCGGAGATCACGCCGACGGTGACGGTGTGGCCGAGGCCGAAGGGGTGGCCGATCGCCATGGTCCACTCGCCGGGCCGGGGCCGACGCTCGCTCAGCTGCACGGGCACCTGCGGGCTCACGGCGATCTCCGGCGCGAGCAGGGCCAGGTCGAGCGCGGGGTCGCCGTGGACCAGCTGCGCGGCGACCCGCGAGCCATCGGCGTACTGGATCGCAAAGCTCATGGCATCGGCGATCACGTGCTGGTTGGTCAGCACCTGACCGTCCGCCCGAACCACCATGCCGCTGCCCACGCCCCGGCGCGGGCGACGGCCCCTGCGGCCCTCCGGCGGCAAGGCAGAGACCACGCTCACCACCGATGGGCTCATCCGATCCGCGAGCTCCACGAAGTCGGGCGGACCGACGGGCGCGGCGACGAGCTCGCGCGGGTGATCGAGGATGCCTGGCGAAGAGATGTCCCGAGGGACAGGCTCCGTCCCGGCCTCCGGCGTCGGCGCGGCCGGGCGGCAGGCCAGCGCGAACGCCAGCCACACCGCCCCTCGCTCACTCCGGCTCGGGCTCGTCGGCGACGTCACTGGCGGCGGTGGCGGTGGCGGCGGTGGCCTCACCGGCGTCGTCATCGTCGTCGTCGTCGTCATCGTCGTCGTCGTCGTCGTCGTCGTCGCCCAGCGCGTCGAGGTCCTCGTCGGTGTCGACCGGCATGTCCATGCGACGCGGGAACGTGGGAGAAGTCACTGCTCCGCCGCCCTCACCGCGGGCCGGCTTGCCCTCGCCATCATCATCCATGCTGCTCAACGGAGCGATGTTGTCGCTCATGTCCGGGAGCGAACGCAGGTACTCCTCGACCTTGTCCCGGGTCAGCAGACCGCTGCGGACGTTACGGCGGATGGTACGAAGGTCAAAGAGCCGTTCATGCTGGCGGGAGACAACCATGGCGGCGGTCCTTGTAGACCAGCCCCCCGCGGCCGTCAAACGGCGGACAGGTGCGCGCTGCACGCGGCCGAGGCGCCGCGCGCCACCCCGGCGACGCCCGGCCCCGGGCGGAGCACGGCGAACCAGCGGAGCGGGCTCACACGGGCGGAGCCGGGCGCGCGCGAGCGGCGGTGGGGCGAAGGGAGGCGGGTTCGGACGGAATAGGCGCCCGCGGGACATGGTTCCGGGGCGCGGCGCATATACTCTCGCCCGCGTCGCCGGCCGGAAGCCGGCCTGACCCCGCACCCGCCAGAAGAGCCACGCAATGAGCATCGGAGCCTACGATATTCGCGTCGTCAACGACATGGTCGAGCGCGAGAGCGCCTTCGTCGACCGCCTCATGACCGAGGTCCACAAGGTGATCGTCGGCCAGGATGAGATGATCGAGCGGGTGTTCATGGGCCTGCTGTGCGGCGGGCACGTGCTGCTCGAGGGCGCGCCCGGCCTGGCGAAGACGCTGACGGTGAGCACCCTGGCGCGGGCGCTGAAGCTGGACTTCAAGCGCGTGCAGTTCACGCCGGACCTGCTGCCCTCCGATGTGCTCGGCACGGTGATCTACAACCATCAGTCGGGGACCTTCACCAACCGCCGCGGCCCGGTGTTCACCAACCTGCTGCTCGCCGACGAGATCAACCGTGCGCCCGCCAAGGTCCAGAGCGCGCTGCTCGAGTCGATGGCCGAGCGCCAGGTGACGATCGGTGACACCAGCTACCCGCTGCCGCGGCCCTTCCTGGTGCTGGCGACCCAGAACCCGATCGAGCAGGAGGGCACCTACACGCTGCCCGAGGCCCAGCTCGACCGCTTCATGTTCAAGATCAAGGTCGGCTACCCGAGCGCCGAGGAGGAGCTGCAGATCATGCAGCGCATCGGCGCCGCGCCGCAGGGCGGCTCGATCACGGTCGAGGCGGTGATCGGCCCCGACGAGCTCACGTCCGTCCAGCAGACGATGGACCGCATGATCGTCGAGATGCCGGTGCAGAAGTACATCGTCGACGTCGTCAGCGCGACCCGCACGCCGGCCGCCGTCGGCCTCGAGAAGCTCGCGCCCTTCATCGACTTCGGCGCCTCGCCGCGCGCCAGCATCGCCCTGTTCCAGGCCGCGCGCGCCCACGCCTTCATGCGGCACCGCGGCTACGTCAGCCCGGAGGACGTCAAGGCGGTCGCCCCGGACATCCTGCGTCACCGCATCATCCTCAGCTACGAGGCCGAGGCCGAGGGCGAGACCGTCGAGCACGTGGTCCGCAAGATCCTCGAGCACGTCCAGGTCCCCTGACGCCCGACCATGGCCCGCACGACCGCCGATACCCGCGCCGAACAGGCGCGCGAGGAAGCCAAGGCCCGCACGGCCGAGCTGCTGCGGGAGATCCGGCGCATCGAGATCCAGACCTCGCGCCTGGTCACCCAGCACCTCGCCGGCTCCTACCAGTCGGTCTTCAAGGGCCAGGGCGTCGCCTTCTCCGAGGTCCGCCAGTACACCCCCGGCGACGACGTGCGCACGATCGACTGGAACGTCACCGCCCGCACCGGCGAGCCCCACGTCAAGCTGTTCGCCGAGGAGCGCGAGCTCACCGTCATGCTCGTCGTCGACATGTCGGCCAGCCTCGACCTCGGCAGCCGCGACTTCGACAAGCGCCACCTCGTCGCCCGCCTCGCCGCCACCTTCGCCTTCTCCGCGATCCGCAACAACGACCGCGTCGGCCTGATCGGCTTCACCGACGAGGTCGAGGTGTTCGTCCCGCCCCGCAGCGGCCGCAAGCACGTGCTCGCCGTCGTCCAGCAGCTCCTCACCCACGAGACCCGCCGCCGCGGCACCCGGGCCGCCGCCGGCCTCGAGTACCTCGCCCGCCTCGCCCGCGGCCACACCGTCGCCATCCTCATCTCCGACTTCGTCGACGTGCTCCCCGACGAGCC
>Ga0075152_10000576_pt1 | contig 26705 bp, 17 predicted proteins | sample JI61114C2DNA_FD_70964 | JGI IMG/M metagenome (GOLD analysis project Ga0075152, IMG submission 70964) | Wastewater effluent complex algal communities from Wisconsin, to seasonally profile nutrient transformation and Carbon sequestration -... | ecosystem: Engineered > WWTP > Effluent > Algae...
TCATGCGGCGACTCTAGCGCACGATGGCTCCGAGACTTATGTGCGGCTTGGCTGCGCCGATCGTCCGGATGGAGGTCGGCGCCTCTCTGCACACAACATAACTTCGGCCGCAACATTACCGGAGGTATGTGTTGCACAACATACCTCGGGCTACAAGGCCTTGATCGCCAAAGGTGTAACCGAGGCCGGCTGCATGGCCCACGCCCGACGCAAGTTCTTCGAACTTCAGGAACACGGGCAGAGCCAGATCGCTGGAGAGGTGCTCGCGCGGATCGCCGCCCTTTACGCCATCGAGCAGGAGGTGCGTGAGCGCGATGCCAAAGATCGCCAGGCTCTGCGGCAAACCCAGGCGCAGCCACTGCTGGACGACTTCAAGGCCTGGCTGCTGGCCTGCCGAGGGAAGATCCCCAACGGCTCATCCAGCGCCAAGGCCATCGACTACACCCTCAAGCGCTGGGCGGCGCTGACCCATTACCTGACCGACGGGCGCGTGCCCATCGACAATAACTGGATCGAGAACCAGATCCGGCCGATTGCCATTGGGCGCAAGAACTGGCTCTTTGCCGGGTCGCTGCGCGCTGGCAAACGGGCCGCGGCGATCATGAGCCTGATCCAGTCCGCGCGCCTCAATGGCCACGAGCCCTTCGCCTATCTGAAGGACGTCCTCACCCGACTGCCGACTCAGCCTCAGAGCCGGATCGGGGAGCTGTTGCCGCATCGGTGGAGGCCGGAGTCAGCCTGAGACACGGTCAAGAGGGGATCGCCGGGGGCTTACCAACCACCACAGGCTGCTCGAACCCATCGGCTACATCCCGCCGGCTGAAGCTGAGGCAAACTACTACAAGCAACTCGCCAGTCGGGCCGTAACACCGGCCTGACTTAAACCAAATGGCTTCCACGGAAGGCGGGGCGGTTCAGTCGCGCCGCGTCAGCTTCTTCTTGGCGGCGTACTCCAGGTCGGAAAAGCTCGATTGCATCGATCAGGGGCTCGTTGGAGAAGGGATGGGGAGATTATCTCGCGTGTGCTTGCGGGCCGGGGTGGGCGGGAAATAAATCAGTGGTTCATTAGCTTCATGTTGCCACCGTAACTCGCCGTCCAGAATCTCTTCATGCTGATCCATCGTAAAGCCTCCCGTAGAAGTTTAATAGTCGGTCAACTGCATTTGCGCTTACGTTTAGCGACTCTGATGACCTGCAGTGTGCATCAACGAACAGCGCGAATGCTCCATCGAAGTGTGCAGGCCAGCTCTGCGAATCCGTCTGCGCCCATTCAGAAAATACCGATGCATCGGAGACACTCACAATAGCAGCGCTTTGACATATTTCAGTGGCGATCAGCTGTTTCGCTAGATCAAGCCCTCCACGAAAGGCTGGAAATTCCAGATCCACTCCCAGCGCGGGGCCGTGGCTTCCAACAACCGCTGCAATTGTTGTCGATACTGCACTCGGGAGAATGTGGGGAAACTGCACAGGGTTCACCAAACCTGCACCGTAGGTGAGGGCACGTTCCGTGAAGCCCCAGCTTATGGGAATGTGGTGGCGCCACCCGACGACGATGATTGCTAGATCATCGAGATTGGCCTGCGCTTGCTGCTGAAGCAAACCACGCACTGCTGCTGCGCCAAGACAGGATGCGAAGGACGCGTGTCGGGCACGGGGGACGCCTGAAAGCTCTCGTATGATTTCCCTATGCGTAGGCGAAAGGCGCTTTACTGCCAACTTGAGTTGGTTGGCTGGAGCAATCGTAGGACGAGCTGTGTCGGATGCTAGGTCAAGATCCAAAGCAAATAATGACATGTCAATTCGCGTTCTTCAGGACAACAGCGACATTATTTCCACCAAATCCTGCGGCGAGTGCGAGTGCCGACCGTCGGAGTTCAAGTCTCCTCGGACTCATAAGTACGACGTCGACTCCGGGCAAGGCATTGCGAGAGGGGGAAGTGGCAGGCGCGACGCCTTCGAAAAGTGCTCGTTCTGCAACGAGAAGATTGAGTAATCCCGCAGCACCCATGCAGTGTCCCACAATACCTTTGATACTGGTTACAGGAACGCCACCTGGCCCAAACACACGCTCTAGGGCCTTGGCCTCAGCTCGATCGTTGGCGGCAGTTCCCGTCCCATGTGCGACCACAAGGTCCACTTCGCTAGCATCGATATTCGCACGCGTTAGGGCCTTGCGTATGGCCCGCTCCAACTGGGTCGCCTCCGGATCAGGTAGGGTGGGATGTCCAGCGTCGCAGGTCATGCCGATCCCAGCAATCGTCACTCCCGAGCCTCCAGTGCCCGAACCCAAATGGATAGCCCCAGCTCCCTCGCCGATCAACAGCCCATCGGAGACGGGGTCAAATGGCGCACATCCACGTTGTGCGATCGCTCCGGCACGATAGAACCCCGCGACTGCAAGAGGACTAAGAGCGTCAGCCGCTACTACCAGGGCGGTTTCCTCGGAGCCCTGCGTTTCAGTAAGACTGGCAACCGCCAGCGCCAAAGCGTGAAGGCTGGAGCTGCAGGCTGAATATGCCCAGATAGAGCCGCCGAGATACATGGCCTCTGGGGCATGAATACGCACAAGGTCGGAGGCCATCGCAGGCAGTAGTGTGTCCGCGCGCGGTCTGTTGATCGCCCCACCAGCTGCTCGTACAAGCTCTATCAGTGCATCGGATTCTCCGTGATTTGATGCGCCGAAAAGGCGCGTCTTCGTAGCAATCGTGCCGGACTCCAGACTGCGTAGCACAGCGCGCGTGAGACGGAATGTCGCACCCGCTCCAGGTGGGTCGTCCAGTACCTCCCGATCAAGGTCCGGAATCATGGCGACCTGCAGGTCTAGGCCGCTGATCGGTTGCTGGACGCTGCAGAAACTCGCTACGCGAGCTTCGCCCCTGAGTAGGCCTGCCCACACATCGTCCCAGTTCCACCCAAGGTTGCAGGCTGCCTCGCGCCCTATTATCCGTACCGGATTCATATCGAAGGAGCGGGGGCGTCCGCTAGCACACAGACTCCGAAGATATGTGCGCAGAGCTGTAGGTCGGACTTAAGTTTGGCTGCGAAGCCAATCGCCTCTGCGCGCAACACAGAAACAACCAGATCGACCTCCACTTGCGCAGGGCAGACGACCGGGGCGATGAAATCGGCCTTAACGCGGCCCAGGAACGCAGCCTTTCCCGAAACCACATGTCCGCTGCGCAATCCGAGCAACAGGGCGCTCTGCGCCGCCTGTTCGATGAGAATTACTCCGGGCACTATGGTGACGCCTGCAGGAGTATGGTCCCGCACGATGGACGCATTGGCAAGATAGTGCTTACTGGTAACTATTCGCCGATCACCATCCTGCTCCAAGACCTCGTCCACCCAAAGGAAGTCTGGACCGTATGGCATAAGTTCGGCAATGGTAGCGCGGTCAAGCAGTGGTGGGGTCACGTTGAGAAACTCCGTGCATAGGCAGCGAGTTTTGTAATGGTATCGATCGCTCTCAGGTCCTCCGCTGGCGAAGGTTCGGGAATGCCAAAGTCCATGGACATTTCCACATAGACCATGACAATCCCGATGGAGTCCACGCCGACCTCTTCAAACAGGTTCATGTCAGGCCCCACTTCCTCTGGCGAACGATTCGCCGCCTCCGCCACAAAGCCTGTGATTCTGGATATGAGATCGGACGCGCTCATTTCGGCGATACTGCATGGACGTTTGATCATGAAGTCCTCAGTAAACTGCTACGGTCTGGGTTACCCGCCACTCGCCAAGCAACTCAGGCGCGCCGCTCGCCTTCGGTCTGACTTTCATCTCCGGTATGGTGACCGTAATTTCGACCTCGGTACCTGCACCGTTCCGGACTTGCCGCCGCTCCACGATCGTCCCGGCCGAATCAACGACGACGGCAGTCTGGGTGACGGAGATGCGGTAGACCGCGTTCACCACGGTATCGTAGTCCTGCCTTTCCAGAGATAAATCGTAGATTGGGAACATATCTCCGTGCTTCAGCACGCCAGGGCTACCCACCTCAATCCACTGAGGCTTGAACGCCTCGTCGGGCCCAGGCGGCAACCCGCGATCGATCCGGCGACGGACGATAATCTGGTAGAACCACTCGCGTAATTGGGACGGATCGTCGTAATGTGTCAATGCGTTTAGTGCCTGGGGCGGAGTGCCGGTGAAGAGGAGGACGACTATCGGAGAATCTGAAGGTGGCAAGGGCTCCCGCAACAGTTCTCCGAACACTTCAATCCGGGTTACGGTCGTTTCGGGCAGGCGGAAGGGCGTCCAATTTGTCGGGCGAGACAACAAGTACCTGGCGTCCGGTTGTAACTCGGAGGCGCCAGTGGGGTCGAGGTCGATTGCACGGGCGGCCTTATACCGATATAGCCAGCTACCCTCCATCGCGGATTTCGGATTCTTGTTGGCGTAGAAGTAGTCAATGAATCCAGGTCTGCTCTTGATCGTGATTTGGCCGCTCTGATCCGGCGAGGGCACAGTGAGTTCCACTAGACCCGTTGCGCTAGAAATGCCTCGCGTTTGGTCGATGAAGAACACTTCATCATTCTCCACTGCCTCCTCATCCTCCGGCGTCACCGTCCCCCCCAGAAGCCAGTCCTGAAGGGCTGTCAGGTCGTTGGTAGAAATCGCATCTCCAGGCATGGCGGCCTCGATCGCCTTTAGCGCCAGCCAAGCCGATCGGGCTTGATCGGACAGTGCGTTCACACTTGTTTGTGGTGATTGTTCGGAGACCTTCTGCCTCTGCCGGTAGATCACAATCCTGGCGTTTGTGTCTATTGCGGATGAGGGACTTGGGTCGTTCCATGTTAGGAGCAGGCGTGGATTGTAGTGTGCCCGTTCCTTGTTGTCCCATATCCACTGTGGAATGAAAGGCTTCAAGGAGTCGATCGTAGGATCGAGCTCATGTCTCTTGGGATCTGTGGGGGGGTGGCTCTCAAATTCCAACGGTGGGTCAGGCTCGATACTCATCGGCCCAAAGAGGCCCGCACTGATTCGGCGCTCTGGCCCGGCTTCACGTCCTTGGGCCGACACACTCGACACCCACCAGAAGAACATTTCCGGCTCTCCGCCCCCAACTGGAAGGGCTAGGCTGTACGCCTTCTCCTGCTCGAAATCGTCCACCGGCACGAGCGAGATGGGCTGGGCGCCGAAGACCTTCACCTCGACGCTAGCCGACAACGTTGGGCTCCCCGGAGGCGGTGGAGCGGTTTGCAGAACCGGATGAGCCGGATCGGTGAGATCGAGACCGGCCACATCCAGGAACTGGGGGTGGTCGTTTGCATCGGCAGCCAGTCGGCAGACAGCCGGTTGGTTGAGGCTGGCGATCGCTTCCATGGCCTTCACGTCGCAGGGCTCGACTTGTGAGAACCTGAAATTGCCGTCAGCGGTTCGATCGGCCTTCCCCTGAAAAGTAGCATACCGGACAGCATCCTCGTTCCCTATGGGGACACGCACCTGATAGACACGCATCGCAACCGCTTCCGCCTCACTGCTGTCCACCGATCCCGCCGCGAACGGCTTGTAACTCCAATTCAGCGTGTGGATTCCTCGAAAACCAAGTGTCGAATGGTGGGCAAGAACGCTGGAACTGCGCAGAGCGATGATTGAGCCGTCATCATCCAAGGGTTCTTCAGCGCCTTGGCGGCCGAACTCTTCGGCAAGCAGACGGCGTACCTCTTTTAGCTCTGGCGAGCTGAGGACATGTTCCAGAAAATCAGCGTCTATTTGGTCCGGATCGAAGGTTCGGCGAATCGCACTCTCGCACATGGCGGCGCGGCCGGGGGTGAGATATACGCCGGTATCCAGCCATCCAGTGTCCTGCTCTTTGTTCGCAGCGGCATCATTGAAGCCGTGGGACAGCAGCCGCAATAGCACAAGATCGCGCCGGGTGCGCGCGACTGCCGGGACCGGACGAGCGGGCACAAATGCAGACGGCGGCAAGTTGGAGTTGCTTGGCAATGAGGCACCACGCGGCTCCGCATCATTAATGATCGGGGTCGCGTCAGTCAGCGACACATCGGAAGACCTGGGAATCTCGCTGATTTGCCTGATAGAAGGCTTGAACTCACCATTTTCGAGCGTCTGGAAAATGACTCGTCGACTGGCGGAGGTGACGTTGGGAGCCCAGAACGTCTCGATATCACCGCGAACCCGGAAATTCACACCAGCCACATATTCGAAACCACGGTCTGCCCAAGCAAGCCGTTCGCCGTGTAACCAGACATCGCCTGACTTCGGAGGATCAATCGGGTCCACGGTCTTGAAATGTTCGAATCCCCGCTCCTTCATTTGGGCAAACGCTTGGCGCCATTGCGGCTCGTCTGTGAGATCGGCTGCGGAGATAGAGAGGAGCTTCTGCTGGCTATCGACACGATCCAGTAGTCGTTTGCGGAATAAAACAACGCGTGCCACGAGTTGGGACTTGTCGATCCTCGGAGGCTGACTGGCTGCGTTGCCGTCGACGGCCACGCGTTCCGCGTAGGGCGTTTCCCATGATACGGTCAAGGTGTCGGAGGTCTCGACGAAGCTGGGGCGCGGAAGGGTGAGCGCCCCTGTGGCCTCATCACGCCGCTGGGGTGGCGCACCAATAGGAAGGCGGAAGCATGGGGTGTAGATGTAGCTCGGTGTCGTCTCTCCAGCCTGATCGTCGTTGGTCCGCACGGCCACTGGAGCACTTTCCTGTTCGAACGCATCCACCGATGTGACCCAAAAGCGATATCTCTGAGGGCGGGCACCAGCATCCGAATTGTCTCGGCGCTTGGCTGGCGTCCATTCCGTGTTGAGTGGACCGAACGGGTCCCACCTAACCATGACGCCTGCCGGTGCGGCTGAACCCGCCAACATTCCCTTGCGCAGGTCGATCGAGGTGGCTGTCATGTTGTCCCGACCGACCTGAGGCAGAGGTGCATTCAAGGGCTGAGATGAGGGCTTCGCCGGGTCGGGGCCGCCAGGTTTGGGGTTGGCAGGTGGAGCAGGCTCGTACACCTTGTTTGGGCGCACCAGGATCGGGAACCACGGCGGATCAGCAAGGGCATCCGTCAGGGCTTTGTGAGGCGATGCTCCACCTGAAGGGAAGGCTGGCGCTAAATCACGCGTGTACGAATACCTTGCGCTAATCCTCCAGGGGCGAAGCTCGTCGAGCTTTGGCTCGTCCGGATGGTCCGTGAAGAACTTGGCGGTCGCGTCCTCCTCCCACATCCCGTATAGGTTGAAGGCGTAGACCGTCTTGGACCCTTTCGCGTACTCGGGTGGTTTGATCAGGATCTGAACCTTGCCCTCTCCAGTCTCGAAGGTGACCGTCGGTTGGGGGGAGTTTCCCTTGTCTTCGGCACGGCCGGCGTCCGATTGGGTCAGGTCGTAGTTGATCTCCGCGAAGGCGGGCGGCGGTGGGGGATGGCTGCTGGACCGGTCCAGCGCACTTTGGATTTCGGTGGCAGCACGGAGCGGCGGCGCGGCGCCGTCTTCCCACCGGCCCACCTCCATCTCAGGCACTGACAAGTTGCCGGGACTAGTCACGGTTTCCTCGGTGAGCGGATGATCAATCCTGTCCGTGTGTCCGGAGACATCATGTTGGACTCTGATCGTGATGAACTCCCCGTCGGCTAACCATTGCCGCACAAGATCTTCAGGGATGCCGCCTATCTCGAGCCCCGTCCCGATTAGTTCCGCGGACGGATAGGTCGCGCCGCGGGCGCTATCGACGCAGGCTTGGCCCATGACGTCAGGGCTGCACCAATAGTCGAGGAGCTTGCCGCCCTGCAGTGCGCGCAAACGTAGCTGCTGTCGGGTTTGCTTTCGCGGGGTGCTCTCCTGATCAAGGATGTCGAGCAGGGCGCGATCCTTGAGGGTGGTGGCGACGAGGGCCGCGTGGTCAAGTTGCTCGTGGAAGTCGCCGTCCTGCAGAGCAAACACCGACGGAAATGCCTCGGGCGTTCTCAGGGCGCCGGCCGAGGCCGTCTCGCGCAGGCGGGCTGAGGCAGCCGTCAGCACCTGTGGCAGATACATGGGCCGTACGTTCGCTGCCACGAGGAATCGGGCGAGAGCCCGCGCGGAGCGATCTGCGGGATCTTCGCCTTCGGTCGTGGCAACCATTGTCTTCAGGGTACGGCCGCCGGCTTGAAGCTTGAGCAAAGTGCGGCGCATTGCCGGCGCAGCAGCGTTGGCGATGCGCCAGGCCTCCCGCGAGGGTTCCGTTTCATTGAGCAGGTGGATCACACCGACGGCCATGCTGTTGCCTTGGTCATTCAGAGAACCGTTCGCCGCTGCCGCTGGATCGACGGGGCCGGTCGGTTTGACCGCCACCATCTGGTAGTTGGTTGCTTCGGAACCGAATCGTGGCGGCTCCAGCATGGCGTAGTTGCGCGGCCGAACCTCTATCCAGGCCTCCGGGTTGGGCGGCAGGACCGAGCCGTCGCTCGCGAGCTGATTGCGGGAGTTGCCAAGGACCACTCGGACTCGGAACACGTCGTCCGATCTCGGTAGTGCTTCCCCGGTCCCCAGCAGCCACCGTATGACAAGGGCGAATGGCCCGCCAGGTAGGCGGCGGGTCAGGACCGCCATCAAATGCAGTTTAGTTTCGTCGCTCATTGGACTACCTCCGCTTCATTCAGGACCCGGCCATCGACTCGGGGCAGGTCGAGCAAACTTGTCACGGGCAGCGCCGCCAAAAGGGGCGTGTCGCCGAACTGCTTGCAGTCGCCGCGAAGGAGCCACAGATCAAAGCCGGCTTTTCCCTTATATGTGACGCAGAGGATTTCGACTGATACTTCAATCTCACCATGGCCATACGCCCTGGTGATCCCTTGCTTCAGCCCGCCGCACATCTGGATACGTAGGCGCAGTGCGATATCGACAGATGCCAATGTCACGCCGAGGAACGAGACCGATCCCTTGCCCCAGATGTCCCCGTAGACGGTAGCCCGGAGGTTCAGGTCAGGGCCAGACAGGCTGGTCGCCTCGTCCAAGATCTGTAGGGTCAGCCAGAGCGCATCGGCGTGTTCGCCATAGTGGCCGGCTAGTGCGTCGAGCGATATCGCTACGAGCGTACGGTACTCATTCCATGCCGAGGCAAGTAGCGGGTACGTTGGAAGCATCGCCGGTGCGGCGGAGTCCAGGGCAGAACTGGGGTTTAAGTCAATCCAAAATTCCAGGACGCCGCCCAGGGTGATGCCCAACTCTGCGGAGGCCTTGGCGATGTCGGCGCCGTTGAGCTCGGCCTTCCAGGTCCAGCCAGCGCGTATGGCATAGCCAAGGGTCACCCTATTGTTGGGCACGTCCAATTCGGCCTTGAAACCACCCCAGAAGGTGTTAATCGGGACGAGGTCGGCCACATAGACCTTCACCGACTGGCTCCAGTCGCGCTCCACGTCCGAATTGGGCAGCAGAGGCGGCCAACCGATTCCGATGCCGAAGTAGATCTTGTCGGGATCGTAGCTGAGCTCGATCGACATCGTGCCCGGCGAGATCACATACTTGGGATTTTCCTTGTTCGGCGTCGCGATTTCTGGTGCTCGAATGGCGGCCATCAGTCGCTTGTTCTTCGTATCGATGGCAACTGCGAAACCGATGATCGCCGTCTTCATGAACTTGGTCTGCGCGTCGATCCGGAATAGGCCGGAATCGGTTGCGACTAGAGAGGTGAGTAATTTCGGATTCTCGTGATCTTTCTCGTCCGCCTCCGGAGACTCGGCCACTGTGTCACTGAAATGCAGATAGCCTGAACCGGCAATAACCGCGCCGATGTCGGTCGAAGCGCCCCAACCCTGAAGCCATTCGCGCTTGAGAGCTAAGTCCTTGTTTGGGTCGGTTGGGTCTTCCTTCGGCCGGATGCCGCCGACAAGCTCAGCGTGAGGATCAGTTAGGAACTTCCGCAGGCCGCCCTTGCCGGTGATATCAGCATTGTGGGCGAACACGATCGCTGGCGCTCTTAGGCGCGCGGAGCCAATCGGGATTTCCTTGGTCGATTTGGCCGCGCCGACCCAGAAGGTCCGTTCGCCATACGAGCCGATTTTCATCAGTAGATCGAGGTCGCCGAAAAATGACTTGGTCGTCAGCGTCAGTACGGCCCAAAAGTTTCTTTGGGATCCTTGTGTCGGAAGCTCTGAAGCGTCGACAGGGGCGTTGTATCCATCGGGAAGCTTTGTTAGATCAACATCATCCGGCGCCCACGACAACAGGCCTTTCAGCCGGAAGTTGTCACCCAGTGCAAGGTCAATACCGATATGGTTGATGTAAACGTCGAAAGTCCAGTCTTGTCCCTTTTGGCACAAAATGATGTCAGCGCCCACCGCCTCGAGCCCTGGCAGACCTAAACCCAGTCGGCTGCGGATGAGCACTCGGTTGCCGCCAACGGCGTCCTTCACACCGAATTGGATAAAGATGCCCTGGATGGTCAGCGGGTTGCGGCCGAAGAGGTTGGTCTCCTTGTCCGTCTGGATCGATAGTTGGACCTGGCTCTGGGAGTTTTCACGGAAGTTGAGGACGAGGGATGCTGGGGTTGGTGCACCTACTTTGAAGACTGGTAGTGCCGCTGCCAGCCCTGCGGAAGGGGTCAGCTCAAGACGGACCGTCGCCGTGACGAAGTCGGTCGTAAGTCCTGTGACGACGACTTTCTCGAACCCCGGAATTGCGGAGCTCTCCAGAAATTCATTTTTCGTAATCGAGAGCTCGATGAAGGTCACCGGATTGGATTTGGAGATGTCCAGTCCGAAACGGCCGGCCACTCTGAGCGGCTTGTCTTGATTGCCCTTAATTTTGTTGAGCGTAAGAGAAAGTTCGCCCTCAGCACCGGCCGGCTTGCCGCCGGCGCCAGTGATTCCGATGCGTTCGAGGCGAAAAGTCAGGAAGTCGCTCCACCCATCGGGTGTGAAGTCGTATCCCGCCGGATTTGCCATAGTGACGTACCAGGTCGCTCCGGTCGAATCGAGCCAACCATAGCGGAGCTGCAAGCTTGTGTTCAGCAGTTCGTAGAATTTGCCCGCCAGAGCCGATTTCTCTTTAATCGCTGAAGCAACTTCTGGAGGCACAGGGAAGGCGACTGGCAAATCGCGCATCATGATCCCGGTCCAGCCCTCAGCGCTGGGGTCCAGACGGGCGCCATTCTCAGCAGATTGTTTGGCTCGCTTCCTTGGCCAGAGGGATGGCTGCTCTATGGCGAAGTCGGCCCAGTCCCCGCCCTTCCAACCCAGTAGCGACGGGTCTGCTGCCTGGGCCTTGCCGAACTTGAACAGCATCCCCGGCTTTGACGCCGGGTTGCGTTCAAACATGATGTCGTGCGCGTATCGCTTCGTCAGCGGATTAGGCCGCGGGCCTGGCCAACCGGGATAGTCAAACAGGATCACGGAGAGGCCAACGTCGAACGGCATGTGGAGCACCGCCACCGGCGGATTACCATCAACAGCTTCGGCGGTGTTGTCGTCGATGAATTGGACGATCTTGGCGTTCTTCGCCGGATCGGACGTGTCGGCGCTGAAGCCGAACTGAAGCGCGTCCACCGCTCGGCTCTTGACGTACTTGGTTAGCTCGGCTGAGGTCAAACTCGCAAAGCTAAAGTTGACCTGTGCCTTCATCGTGTCCAGGAAGTCCTCGCCTTTCTTCCTGTACTCCTCGATCTTTTCCCGGATCTCATTTCTCCAGGGGTACAAAGCGGCCGCCATGACGACAGCGGAGTAGACCAGGGTCTTCTCAGCAGAATCCGGCTTGTCGAGCGTCAGCTCCGCCTTGGTCCCTTCCGGGATGTGGGATCGGCGAGGGTCGGACGAACCCTTGCCGATCAGTTTGATCCCGGCGCCCGGTTGCTCGAGTAGTTCGAACTGTCGGCTGACAGTGACAAAGGGCTCTATCCAGCGCGGCGGAGGCGAAGTCTTGGAGTCCTTCAAGGTAAGGGTGATCTTCTGATCGATGTCTTGGGGCAACTGCATGACCCAGTCGGCGTAGCCATCCTTATTTGCCGCGGACTCTGAGCGCACTCCGGAACTTCCTCCTGCGGTTGCCGCGTGCCCCACCGGCGCACCGTGGAGGGTGGGCTTGACCAACTCCAAGGTTTCGTCGGCGGTGCGCAGCACCAGGCAGGTGTCGGCGGCTGCTGGCGCTGTACCCAACGGATGACCCGACGAGTCCGCACCAATGTGGAGCGCCAGCGAAGTCGTTGCAATCGCCGCTGTGCGTTGTCCACCGAGACTGGGATCGGGCTTGGGAGAGACAATCGATACCTCGCCATCTAGGTCGCCGCCAGCCTCGAAATGAAACTGCGGCGCCCCTCCCCCTGCGTCCGGCATTAGCCGCACGCGGGCTAGATTGACGTCGAAGATCTCCTGTCTGCCGCGGTTGCTGAACAGCCCGGCCACCCGAAGGCCAAAGAAACGTTCCCACCCATTGTCCGAGCTGATGCGCTTCAAGGCCCGCGCCCTCGCTCCGCTCTCGAAACGGAACTCCGCGCGATGCTGTGCAGGGTCGAAGTGCCCGCGCTCGGGTATTTCCAAGTGGAAGGTGAAGTCACCTGCAGCGCCAAACAGGGTTGTTTCGCCAGAGATGGTGTTGTCACCCGCAGCCTCCAGGGCTGGAGAGTCCGTCGTGGCGCGCCTGAGCAGAAGTTGGTCGTCGGCGAAGGTTCCGGCAGAAAACCCCCCACCGTGTGCCACGAGCGAGGACATGGGGCGCCTGCTCAATTTGCCCAGCCCTGGCGGCTCGCGTTGGAGCATCAGGCCGGTATTCGCGTGGACGGCCAGCCTCAGTCCGTTCGCCGCTGTGGGGACATAAGACAGCGCACCGGCTGGCAAGGAGCCGACATCTGTTAGCGAGAACGCAAGAACGCAATTGGATCCAAGCTGGACGTAAAGCTCCGGAGCGTGATCGATCTTTAGCCCAGCCCCTGGTGCGCCGGCCACGACGGCAACACCATGTCCGGGGAACGGCCTAACGAAAATGGCAGTGTCGTTTGGCGACTCGGGGTGAGGGAGCAGCGTGAGATCAAACTCCTCCCAACCACCTTTCCTTGGGCTCATCAATTGCAGGGTGCCTGAAGGTTCCCGGTCAGGTGCCAGGGATATCGATACGTCGTCAAGCCTGACAATGGCTGGTGCCATCTGATCGGGATCCTGCCTGAGCGTCAGACTCGTGAATCTGAGAAGTGGACTGCGTGGAGAGCGGCGTAGGCGAACCTCGGATTCGAGTTGGATAGTTCGACGCCCAATCTCTGCAAGCTCCCAGCCAACGCCGACCGCGCGCGCAATCGCAGAGACTCCACCCGAGCCGAATTCAATGGGAGCGGAAACATACTCCTTCCCTAGTGTCCGTAGCCTGAGTCTGAATCGTCCTTTCAGACGTGGGGAGTTGGAACTGCTGTCGATGGTCCCTTCGCCGGCGGCGCCAACGAATGCGATGACGCCGTCAAGCGACTTGAGCTCCACAACGGTATCTTGCATGGGTTATTCCCTTCGCCTGAGTACTTAGTTGCCTGTTTGCGGACTTGAGCAAGTAACGATCACCGTATCTCCTGCGCGTAATGAGATGTTGCCAAGCGGTGCTGTCGTTCTATTTGAGCCTTTTCCGTTTTCGGTAGCGTTGGCCGGCCACTCCTTAAGCCGGCCATAGAAAGGCTCCTCCCAACTCTCGGAGGAGGGCAGCACCGTCGCATATGGCCCCAAACGATCTACCTTCAAATCGTGCCCCGTTTTACGTGGATAAAGCCGCGTTACGGCCTCTTCCACCGACCGTCCATACTGGAACGGCACTTGGTACGCTCGACCGTCTGCGTCTACCAAGGTCCAAGTCCTGGGCCCCGGTTCTAGGGTGTAGCGCTGCCACTGGTAGATGTCCTGAATTGGGTTAAACCGACCATCGATCCGCGCCGCAAGACATTGCTTTGCTGGCTCACTAACGGTAGTTGGCGTTGGCGGTGGAGGCTTAAGCCTTTCCACACTATTGAGACATCGCGCTAATTCCCAAAGTGGAATCTGTTTGCGGTTCGACGGCGAGACAATGATCCTTGAGTCGTCGGCTTCAGTGGCTGCGGCAATTGCACGATAAGCGTTTGCGGGTGTCCCGCTGTCATTGGCCCCTTTCAGCAACGGACTCACGAAGCCGAGTCGCGGAATGCTGATCGAACCATCCGACTGCACTGTTGATGTTGCGCGTATCGGTAGCGGAAAATTTCCGGAGACCCCCAGATCGCTCTCTCCCAAGCGCAGATCAAAGTCAATTCCAACCTTCACTTCGTCACCCGGCAACACAAGGCCTGGATCAATGGGAACAAGTTCCGCCTTTAGCCAAGTGACGGTGGAACCGATCCTCTTCTCCCAGGTGGCCGCGTCGGTCGATTCACTGAGGTCTACTTTGAGTTCTTTGCTGTCATCACAGGACGGCTTAGTCACGCAAATGATTACGCTCATTCTGCTGCCTGCGCTTACCTTAATGCTCTCCGCGTCTTGGATTACCCATACAGGCAGCGAAGCTGTCTTCCAATCTTTTGAGGAACTAGGGCCAAGGTATTTGCCGAGCGGCTCCACAGTAAGAGGCTCATTAACTTGGCTCGAAAAGCGGATAACGTCCTGCTTCTGAATCTGATACTTTTCCGCCCGATTTTCAGCCCTCCAAGTGACAACCCGAGATGGCGGCGGTTGAATTCCTACGTATTCCTTCAGCCCCTTTATAGAGACAGTGGCTCCGCAACTGGGTACTGTTTGCTCAGAGGCACGGGCAATATCTAAAATGCCTAAGAGCACTCCGGCTGAAAGTATTACCGCGCCTTGAAACCAGCCTTTCGATTTCCATGTCGCTTTCGGCTGGCCGCTCATTGGCGTCCCGTCACTAGGATTGAACATTTCAATTTCTGCCTCTGTGTGCGGAAGCTACGTCTGCTTGAACGAAATGTCTTTTAGAGAAAGCTGTTGCAGGGTTTTATTAACGATATCTGCGGTAACTCCCCACAGAAACAACGCCGCGTACTGGCTGATCCCCTGGGCGCCGAAGGTGGCCGCCTCCGCGCCGGTTGAATAGTTCTGCCACAGGCCATAGATCACCAGCACGAACATCACCACTAGGTACATGAGTGGACGCAAGTAGCGGTAGTACAGGCTGACGCCCGCGGTGCCGGTGCCTGCAACGAACGCCAGGGTTTTGGCTAAGCGGTCCGGTGGCTTCAGTTCCCAACGCTGCAGTTTCAGTTCCATTGCGCCGATGGGAGTTGCGCTGAGAACGGACGCCTGATGGTCCTTAAGGATCTGGAGCACTTCCAGTCTCAACTCAATCACCTGGTCGAAATTGGGTAAGCGGTTCGCGAGTTGCGCAAGCGCGTTGTCGAATTTTTCCTTCGCCAGTACTTTTTTGTCGTCCGGAAGTTTGGGGAGTTCCTTCTCGAGATTGAAAAACTCGGTGGCCAGCGTGACCTGCTTTCCGAGCGTAGCGAAGTTCTGTTCGATGACCTTGGCGTCCCCACCTGCCAGCACCATGCCCCAGGTTTCCTTCAGGTAGAAATCGATGGACAAGCGGAATGCCTCCGGAAAATTCCGGATCGCATCACTCAGCTCTTGAAAAAAGGGGAAGTACTTCAGCTTCTGCTCAAAACCTGCCGTCGCGAGCGTGGCCGCCACGCGCCCGACACCCAGGCCGAGCACTACTACCAGCAACGCCCACACCACACTCGACTTGACCGATACCGTGCTGGACACTTCATGCCGCCAAACATTCTGGATCTCATACGTACCGTCATTGCCACTCTTTCCGACTAGGCCATCGCTCATACCGAGAGCGCTGGACGGGATTGCGGTAAACTGGAATGCGCCCGTATAGGCGCCTGCGGACAGCTTATTTGCCTCAGCTACGGTGGCATAGATCGTCTTGGTCTCGTTCGGCAGAACATCCTTGATATCGAGCGTGGGAGATGGCGTTCCGCCCGTGACATCCATCGACAAACTGAGTGCTGGCGGTATCGACGTGGCGCCCAGAGCCGCAAACCGAACGTGCACGTCGACCGGTGCAGGCGACGCGTTCTTGACCTGGAACGCGTATCGCGACGCCTTGGTCTCGGGTGCGAAGGGCTCGGTCAACCAGCACCAGAAGTTGCAGTTGCTAACCTTTAGGGCGAGGTTACCCGTCGGTGCAATGATCACAGATGGCTTGAAGGTGGCTACAAACGTCAGCTCGTAGCTCTTCTTCCCACCACTGCCGCTCGCGTCCATGAGGACTAGTTGGCCCGAATAGACACCTGCACCCTTTAGGTCGCGGAAAGTGACGTCCACCCTCACGACATCCTTTTCAGTCGCGTCTTTCGTGGCGGCTACCTTCGGTGGTTTTGCTACCAACGCCTGTCCAGTCTCCCTCCAATGGAGCACAAGCCCTTTCACTGTGGCTGGTGCGTCCTGCCAGTCGACATAGAACGTGCTCGTAACGGTTGAGGGCTGCGATGAATCAAGCATATGGACTTCCACGACCCTCCCCTCCACGGCATCGTTGGGGGCGGGGGACGTTTGAGCGGTGGCGAGAAAGGGTGCCAACCAAAAGGCAAGAACGAACTGCCATGGACCCAACCAAGCCCAGGGCACGCTTAGCGGGATCAATGCACGAGTCTCGGCCGAACCGAACAACGCATCGCTGCACCCGGCGTAAGGGCCACGGTTCATGGTTTCCTCCCCTTCTAGTTCCCTCGAAAAACGAAAGCTCTAGACCTCTAGCATAGGCTTATGCCTGCAGTCAGTGTAGGCATAGAATGGGCATTTGTCATTATTTGAAACCAGGGTTCACTGGGACGCACGGTCAGACGTATCAGGTGCGCCACCAGTCTGCTGAGTAACGTTGAGGTTGCCTTCTTTTGGGTACCCCGGCGCGATCCATACCGAACCGGGCGGCTGGTTTGGTCGGACTCGCCCGTGCAGCGCCGACTGACTTTGTTTGTCGGTATGAAACTTGAGACGACAAACCGACTACGTCCAACAGACTTTCGAGTGCGGCCTGACGTCTTATGGATCAATGTCTTTGCAAGTGTGTTGTTGCCGGTCGAAAGTTGACCATCTAGGGAAGCACGGCGCGCTCTAGACTGAAGTGCAACACCCCGATTTGGTAGGGTGTACGCATGGGAAATCACTACAGTCAGTTGTCGATGGACGAACGCAATCAAATCCAGCGGTGTATCAATGAGGGGTGGAGTCTTCGGGCCATTGCGGTAAGACTCCACCGGCCGCCCTCGGCGGTGTCGCGTGAAGTGGCGCGGAACACCGTTGGGAAGAGCTACGATGCATTGCGCGCAGGGCATGCGGCGCTGATGCGCAGGCGGCGTGGGACGATCAAGCTGAAGACAGGCTCCCTGCTGCTGAACCGGGTTTGTGCCTTGATGGCGGAGAGTTGGTCGCCGGAACAGATTGCGGGCAGATTGCGGCGGATGACCCCCGACGATCCGAGCTTGCATGTCTCGCACGAGACGATCTACTGCGCCATCTATGCCCTGCCACGGGGCGAGCTGCGCAGCGAACTGATCGCTCAATTGCGCTTCGCCCACAAGGCGCGAATGCCCCGCACACGGGGCCAGGACAGGCGTGGCACGTTGCCGAACATGACCTCCATCCATCTGCGCCCTATAGAGGTCGCGGCCCGCCTTGTGCCTGGGCATTGGGAAGGGGATCACATCAAGGGGCCGGGCAACCGCAGCTCCGTGGGTACCTTGGTGGAGCGCAAGAGCCGTTACCTGATGCTGGTCAAGCTGCGTGACGGCTCGGCCGAGGCCACACTGGAAGGCTTTACGCGCAAGTTCCGCCATGTCCCGTTCGCCATGAAAAAGTCGCTGACTTACGATTAGGGCAGGGAGATGGCTCGTCACGAGATCCTGGCCAAGCGCGTGAAGATCGACGTCTATTTTGCCGATCCGCACAGCCCCTGGCAGCGGCCGACCAACGAGAATACCAACGGCTTGATCCGCGAGTATCTTCCCAAGGGGCTGGATTTGGCGCCGATCTCCCAAGGCTACCTCAACGCAATTGCCCGACAATTAAACAACCGTCCGCGCAAATGCCTCGACTTTGAAACTCCAGCAGAGGTCTTTGCGCGTGAAATCATGAACTTTCAACCTGGTGTTGCACTTCAGACTTGAAGCCGCCCACTAAAAAACTAATTTTTGCCGACTTTTAGTCTCGTAACAAATTGATTTTCATTGCTTTTATGAATATAAAATGGAATAAATTAGCGCTTCCTTAGCCCGTTCTTTTTCGCTTCTGGTGGGTGTCGATTGGAGCGTCTGGCTATCTATCCCGGACTTCGACCAATTGTCTCCTGCGAACCGTGGCGAAACTGGCCGAGTCAGCGCTGTCGGCACATTTCCGTGCGCTCGATGGGCTCACGCCAGGATGGATGCCCTTTAGTTCCGTCGGAGCACATGAACAAAGGAGATCGGTGGCAACGCGAACCAGAGGGACTGTTTGCGCGAACTTGGACCAAAGACGCAGACCAGAGGCTGCCGGTCTTTGCCCGTGCCGCAACTACTCAGGTCGAGGGAATCGGCTCGTCTGCTCCGGTGCTCGGAGGAGAGGCTGCAAGCGGTCTCGCTCGACCGGGATAGGGACCACGAGTGCTGCGGGGCTTGCCCCCTTGTGTGCTTGCAGCGCAGAGTTCAGGAGGTCCAAGCCAGCGGGCGAGCAGCGCTCTGGGCTGGTCAGCGAGTTTGCGCCCGGTTGCTGCAACTTCTCGGCTTTGAGCGCCCAGTCCGTCATGATGCGGCTCACTCTGACCCCTTCGTTCAAGCGAAGGTACTTCACCTGACCCGACCCCATCGCAGGTGTCCAAGGAGTGCCGTTCTTGGCAAGGATCTGACCAGCAGGGTCCCTGGCGATCTCTGGAGCATGATGCAACGCGACGACTTCCCACTGGCGATTGAACACAGGGGCGCCCGATGAGCCTGCTTCCGTGTCCGCTTCATAGGTGAGGTAGGGAACGGCTTCGTCGCGATCGATGAGCCGGTTATTCTGCAGCACAACCTTCTTGGGTTGACCGTTGGGGTGCTGCACGATGAACACAGCTTCACCCTTGGAAATCTTTCCCGTGTCACCCGCCAGGAGGTTATAGCCGAAGGAAGCGATGTCAGTGCCTTCGTTGCTGTGTGGGGCCAGCGCGACAAGCACGTAGTCGAGTTGGTCCCAAGGGCTGAAGAGGCACAGGGTGGTCGGTTCAAGCCTGAAGGTCGACACCGTCATCATTGCCCCGTTGAACTGTTCTTCGTAGTCGAACTCTGCAAGGCTATAAGGAAGAGTATTTTCGGCGGACTCTTCTCCGATGTCTGTCCAGTCCAGTACGTGTGCGTTGGTCAAGAGTAGCCGAGGTCCGACCAAGAAGCCCGTTCCCTTCTTGTCTTTACCTGATGCGGTACGAGCTCGAACCCGTGCCACCGTTCGACGTAGCTCAGAGCCGCGAGACAGGAACCAACTGGGCATGAAGTCTGCACCGTCAATGACCCGCTCAAGCTCACTGTGTGCTGATGCACTTAGGCCACCGAGCCCACCAGTGATGCGCAGTTCATCACTAATGCCTTTGACGGTACGCGAGTTGCCGATAATTGGGTTTCGCAGCAGTCGGTCTATGCGCTTTGGTAGCCACTCGGAGTCGAGGAAGCGAAGTGTCCCTTCTTGAGCTCGCCGGTGAGTTTCTTCAGCCAGCGGAAGCTTTGTTGTCAAGCGCGACTGCGCTTCCTCATACGCTTTAGGCAGTTGCCCCATGGCCGTCGAGCCACTACAGCACAATCTGGGACAATGAGGCGAGCTTGCGCCTTGGTAGCCCACCATCCGTGCGCTCTAGTCTCTCTTGGCTGCCGAGGTCGGCTTCTTGGCCCGCAAGTGCAGAGAAGTTCAATCCAGTGCGCTCAATAATTTCGTTGACTGAGACCTGCCAGCTATTGGGTTCAAAGCGCTCTAGCCCCGCGATCAGGTCGGTCTGGTCGAGCAAGTATGCTGACACAGAGAGCGTGCCATCTCCCTTTACAAATGCGGCGATCTTCCAGAAGTGCTTGGGAAGCCGCACACCGCGATATAGCGGGTCATCTTCGGTAAGGACTGGTCCAGTGAAAATGGCTAACTTCTTGCGTTCGGCGGTAGCCTGGCCCAGCAGGTAGTTTTCGATACCTTGCCAGGTGTCGCTGTTCTGGTTGAAGTTGGCATGCTGCGGTGAGCAGTTGGTGAAGTGGAAGGTATCGTTGTTGGCCAGCAGCGCTTGATTGTCAGTTCCCCACGCGGGGTCAAGTCGCCTCACCAAGTGGCCTCGATCCAGATCGTTTCGAGAGTATAGGTCTTCGCCGATTTGCTCGGACTCCGCGATGCGGGGGTCGAAGTACCATCGGTCACCTGATCGATCAAGCTTCCTGCTCTTCGCTCCGTCGATATTCACGGCTGTGTAGTAAGCGAGTTGTCGCCGCCGGTTCATTACGAGCGAGAAGTGGTGGTAGGGGAGCACCACAGCGTCCTCGCCGGCGGAGGCCATGCTGTTCTTGGCTGCGTTGCGGCGCTGCTCTTCGCTCAGCGGCGGCAGCAGCACAGGAATGCCCAAGAAATTTGGGTCATAACCTTTCCGGTTGGCGTAGTTGGGATCAATGTCGACTCGTTCGAGACCTGTTCGCTTGGCGGTAACTGCGGCACTCGCTGCCAGGCTTGAGGGCAGTCCGGCTTGGTCGTGCCCAAGCTCTACCGTGATTCGAAGCGGGACGTCAAACGAAATCGAGCTCATGGAACCTCCTCCTTCACTATGTGGGCAGCAGTCGACCGTGGATACTTGGCTAAACTAGTGACAGACTTTTAACTATCGGCCAGCCGGTGCCGGCTAGCATCTACCAAGTTGTGGATGAGCAGCGGTACGCTGGTGGCCGCCGAGAGGGCTGCATGCCCTGTGCCTGGAGCGTTGCAAGCAGTTATCGCATCGCAAGCCTCGGTATGTCAAGCGAGAGGAGGGTTCGATGGCCTGATGACATTTGAAACTATTGGGCAGGCGATAGAAAAGGGCATGCCGATGAACATAATCGAGGTTTTCGAAGAGTTTGAGGACTGGCGCAACGCCCAGCAAATGCGCCACTCACTGAGCGAACTGCTGACCGTTGCCGTCTGCACAGTCCTCAGCGGTGCGGATGACTTTGAGGACATCAGCCAGTGGGGGCGCATCAAGCTGCCTTGGTTGGTGGCTTTCTGAGTGTTGACTATGGCATCGCCTCGCGCGATACCTTCGCGTGAGTTTTCGCCGTACTGGATCCCAAAGGCTTCGAACGGGCGTTTCGTGAGTGGGGCGCAGGGGTGATTCCGGGACTGCGGCATGAACAGGTGATCGCCATTGATGGCAAGACGAGCCGACGGACGACGAGCAAGGCGGTAGCTGCGCTGCTGCACATGGTCAGCCCCTTTGCCGCAGAGGTGGGCCTTGTGCTCGGGCAGCTTACCTTCTGAACCGTCGCCTCCTGACCGGCTGCCAGCTTTGGGTATTCGGTGTGCGGCGATCCAGTTTCAGAACGGCTTTGGTGGCGGCCGGAACGTTGAATTCCAGCAGGCGTTCGAAGAGCGTAGCGCCCCGGGCGCTGTGTTCACCGCCCTTGTCTTGTAGCGTAAGGGCGATGGAGACAAGAGCATCGCTGCGGTAGGCCCAACTTGTAGCCGTATTGGCGAGTTCATCCGCTACGGTGTCGATTAGCGCAGCGATCACCTTGTAGACCCGGTCCGGCTCATAGCGGACGAGATGCTCCAGCACCTCCAAGGCGAACTCCCCGCTGTCCGTGAGGAAGATCGCGGGGTAGGTGGCAAGTGCATCAAGTACGTCCCGGGTATGCAGATCCGGCAGCCAGGGCGTGTCGTGCCGGAAGGTGCTGGCCAATGCGCGCAAGACGGGCTTTTCCGTGCTCGGAATCAAGCGTAGCAGGTAGGTTTTGCCCAGTTCGCGTAGTGGCTCCTCCTTCCATAGCTGGGCCACTGTGTGAGCAAGCCCAACCCGCAGGGTCAAGTGTTCAGGGTCGATAGTGCGGAGGATGTTCTCGATAGCGTCGGTCACCCAGCGTTCCTCGGGCCACCAGACGTGGCGAACCAGAAGTAGCTCCGCCGAGCCTACCTGACCGCGTGAGCCCTGAGAGGTCATGAGGCCCAGCCATTTTCCCGCGTAATGTGGTGCGATCCAGCGCAACAGTCCGCAGACCATGCGGATGCAGCCCGTATCGCAAAGGATCGACGGATAGCTGCTGAATAACGTATCCAGAAATGCCTGGGCCCGATCATGGTCCACATCCTGAAGCCGGTGGAAATAGTGCCGTCCTACAGCCTCCCAGACTTGAGGAGATTCGCTTAGCTTCAGATGGCCTTCCAGCACATTCAGCCATTCCTCGTAGGCAACCGGCTTTCTTGTCAAGAAGTAGCGCGACAGCCCGATCAGCAGCGGAAAGTTTCCATCTGGAAGGGGAATGCTCGCGCCATAGCCCCATAGCTGGCTCTCCAGGTGGTCCTGGTTCTCGGTGCGCTGAAAAGCCTCGGAGTCTCCCTTCGCGGGTTGAAGCCACGCTTTCAGATGAGAGATCAGCGCCGATGGCACTTCGATTCCCTCGTCTACGAGCTCTTCGGTGGCGTAGCCGACCGCGCTGCGGAAGGACCGGCTATCGAAGCCCTTGTTCAGCAATTCGGCCAGTTCGTGGAGCGCCGCTTCTGCCTGTATGCCTGCTTTCTTCAACTCGCCTACTACGCATGCAGCGGGCGTTGCGTTGTGTATTGGATTCAGGTTCCTTGCCACCGACAGCGCTTTATCCCTGTCGATATGAAGTAGTCGCGCCAGTTCACGCCCTGCTTGTACTGCACCGCCCTTCATGGCGTGTCGGGGGTGATCCCAGCCCGTTTCGTCCGTCAGTTCAGAGAACAAGCCCACGATTGTCTCTACGCGCGCCTTTGCCATCTGTTCTGCACTGACCGGACTGCCAATGACATGCAAGCCCTGGTCATCGTCATCATCCGCTTCCTTCTGCGCCTGCGAACGCCTCGAACGATTCAGCAGTATCTTCACCGCGGGGCTTCGGCGTTCCGACGGGAATGCCATAAAGAGCCGCTTGCGATGCTCTCGGTTCCAATGCCGCCGTGCCCAGCGGGTGCTGGCATCATCCTCGGGGATACTGCGATAGATATCTACCGATGAAATCGCCTGCTCCAGCCGCGCCAGCTCGTCTGCATCAAGATGAGGTACCAGCTGTGAGATCAGCATGCGGCTCTCCCGATGGACGTCCGACAGGTTGCCTAGACTCAAGCGGCGTGGGTCTGCCAGCAGGAACTCCAGGGTCATGGCAGGCTTACTTTGAGCGGCCTTTGCCAGCCCCATGGCAAACAGCCTTTGCAGCAACATGAGCTCTGTTTGCTCGTTTTCACGAACAAAAGCAATGAGCTCGGCAGGTTCGGTCTCTCCCCAGGCCTCCACTGCGACACAGAGGGACTGCAGGAACTCCGAACGTTCTCGATAGCGCCCATCGTCCCAAGGATCCAGATGGCCGATGCTGCGGTGATAGCAGACGATATGAATCTCGTCCTTCCGGACGTCCACCGCGAAAAGCTCTTCCAGCAAGGGCCACAGGGTGCGTAGATAGGCGGCTGGTGCCGCTTGGGCGACCGCAGGGAGGTCGTTCAGGTGGCTGCTCTCGAGCAGTGCCCAAACCAACTTGGCAACGTTTTCCTGAGGGAAAATTTCCTTCCAGCGCTGTTCCAGCCAGATGCACAGGAGGTGCGGTGCACGTGTTGGCAGTTCGGTACTCGCCATGCTGATGGCTTCGTTGATATTCCAATCGCTGATCTGTGAGCGGCGAACAATACGTTCAAGCCTGGTCAGCCAGGCTTGAGTCACAGGTAGTGCATTGCTCCTGACGAGCAGTGTCCAGCTAAGAGCGTCCATATCTGGCCGCGGTAGCCAGTATTCATCCAACAGTGTCAGTACTTCGTTCGGAAGCGCTGCGGCTGCAGCTTCAAGCACGGCTCGGGTCAGATGATTGTCCGGAGCTGATTGCTGCATCAACAGAGGGAGATGACACGGCAGCAGGGCCTGGAACCAGCCAGTGCTCCCGATCACTGCGCCGAGAAAGCGTGGTCTGAACCACCGATCATCGAAGCTCGCCCAGGCAATCGACTCTTCACAAGGCAGCGGGGCTTTCTGCATGCCCATGAAAGCAACGAGCAGCATCCGCAAGTGGAGGCGTAGTGCTCCATTGTTCCACAACATGCTCAGCTCATGGGCATAGCGACCGTGGTCCACACGCCTCAGATACAGCAGGGCGTGCCAGAGTTGGGCGCGGATGCGCAAATGGTTTTGGCCCGCCAGTACGGTATCTGCCAGCAAGCCGCGCTGTTCCAGAAAGTTACGGCCACGCAAGAACTCGAACCAAGTCTGGTGCCGAAAGCCCACTCGCCCCTCCCCATCAGGAATCAGCAGCAGGCCTTCGCGTTGCAGTGCTTGCAAAGCTTCGAAGTTGTCTTCAAGCCGTGCAGCGGGTAGCCACAGGGCCTCTTCTTCGGCCATGCCATTTGTCAGGGTCATCATGACTTGCTTGCGGCGACCTGTTGGGTCTGCCCCAATGACTTGTCTCGACCACTGCTGCTCCAGAAGTCCATGAATTCCGTGGGCCAGATCGGGTTCTGCGGTACCTGGCAGGAGCTGAAGGAAGGCATTCAGGGCGTGTGGGGAACGCACAGTCTCGCGCATTTCGTCCGCCCAGGCGCCAGTGCTCACACTGTGGGCCAAGAGCACCGTCTCCACCTTCTCCCAGGTTGGCAGCTGTAGGGTGATCTCCTCTAGTTCAAGATTCCGGAGTGTACGATCGTGGGTTCGTTCGAAGCTTCGGCAAGTCGCCAGTACATGTACATTGCCAATACCTGAAAGATCCTGGATCAGGTCCAGTAGCAGCCGCAGGCGCTCAGGGCGAAGCACAACAAGATCTGCTACGGCGTCCAACTGGTCGATCAGCACCACAACTGGCTGATCCGCCGCCAACCGGCGCACCAGAGCTTCCACTGAGTGGGACAGGTTTAGTGCCTGCGAAAGCGATTTCGTGTTCTTGGTCTCCGGAGGGAGCAAGTCGGCTTTGATGCCGAGCACAGCCACGCCTTGTTCCGCAAGCGTCTTGCCCAGTCGAGCCATTAGCGCGGATTTGCCGCAGCCTGGCTCCCCCAGCAGCAGTGTCGTTGAAGACTCCGTGTGTTCCAAGCGTGATCGCCATTGGGCCAGTTCCGGGGGCTCCAGCCATTCCCCGTTTGGCAGGGTAGTTGGCCAGGCGAGGAGATCCCGGGATGCACGTAGGAGCTGAGCCGAGATACCGTTGGCTGGCAAGCGCTGACCGAGTTTCTCAAGCGCTCGCTCCATGCCACGGGCAAGTTGTGACCTCAATTCATCAAGGTTGGCGAATTGGCCTGGGACATGCGTTCTCCCAACCTCTGCATGAAAGGCTTCCGCATGAGCCCTATCGTCAGGGTCGAGCAAGTTCGAGGTGTTTGCGTCTGGCCGCGTGGTCTGCAACGGGATTACCGGGATCTTCCGCGCCAGGGCGTGCCTAAACTCCATGCGGGTGATAGAGAGCCCTTCCGGATTGTCCTCAGGTGGCACGTGCCCCCGGCGATATCCGAGTATCAGAACCACCACATCACAACTCGCTACGTCATCCAGGCAGGTTTGCACCAGCGGATCGCCGCTCGGGCCATAGCTGTCTACCGCTTCGAGTCCATTGGACTGCAACCACTCCGCGATCTCGGTACGTTCGTGGTGAAGATCCATCCGGCTGGACGAGATGTAAACCCTGGTCATTGTTGTTCCGTGTTCTCGTGAGGATGGTCATATGTCATGCTACATGCAGTAGCCCTGTCAATGCAGCGAGGCGTAGCCATCCCAATGCTTGGCCGAGGGGATAGAGATCAAAAGGCAAATGAGAGCCTCTGCGTCCATGATGCTTTTGACATTCCCTGTGCTGAGCTAGAGATTCCGCGCCTGGGAGGAAAGTAGCCTGAGAAATGTCTGGTTACCAGCGACCATCCGGCGAGGAGCAGGGCGATCGTCCTTGCCTGTGACCTGACAAAACGGCTTTGCATGCGTCTTGATGGTTATCAGGTGCCCGCATTCAGCGAACCGACATTCCCAGGAGATAGACATGCAGAAAAATCCCGCTCCCCAAAACAATCTCCTTTGCGTAGGTCTCATCGGCCCCAGGCACCTCTTTAGGCCCATCTGGCGCGATCTCCACATGACGGTGGAACACTGCCACCCGGGCAGAGTGATGTGGAGGTGGCCGACGGTGAGCTGGTGCTAATCGAGCGCAAGGCGCTACAAGCTCTTGCGAAGAAGTTGGGCCTTTTTCTTGATGTCGCTCAGGTTTTTGCCCGCCTCACGGCAGCGACACCGACGAAGCCGGTATCCACTCCATCCGCGGCTCCCTGTTCTGCCACTGAACGTAGAGAAGCGGCCCCTTGATGTCGATGATCAGGCCCCGGTAGCGCAATGGTCTTGCTCCTCGCTTATCGATATGGGCTGAGAGCTGCCGAAGCAGCCGGCTTGGTGAGGGGGGACTGGGTTGGCGACGTCCGGCCCCTACTTCTCATCAGGAACAATGTCATCCGCAGGCTGAAAACAAGCTCGGGTCGCCGGCTCGTTCCAACGTTGTTCGAGCACACCGCGGTGGAAAACAATCTGATCAAGCGTGTGCTCGTCACCGCAGAGGCGAATTCTGGCGGGGATATGGCCGCGCCGCTTCTGGGCGGTCAGATACG
>Ga0075152_10000577_pt1 | contig 26652 bp, 22 predicted proteins | sample JI61114C2DNA_FD_70964 | JGI IMG/M metagenome (GOLD analysis project Ga0075152, IMG submission 70964) | Wastewater effluent complex algal communities from Wisconsin, to seasonally profile nutrient transformation and Carbon sequestration -... | ecosystem: Engineered > WWTP > Effluent > Algae...
GCTGCCCTGCCCCCGGCATCGGCCAGCAATTCGCGCGGGCCCTTGCGGCGGCTGAAAGCGCGCCGCAGGCGATCGCGCCATTGATCGGACAACGGAAGCGCAGCCAGCACCGCGTGATAGATCGCGACATCGCCAAAACGGACCTGCGCAGCGCGGACACCGCCGGCCTGCGCGGCCTCGAGCGCGACGGCCAGCGCCTCAGCGTCCTCGGCGGCGGATCCTGTATTGCCGAACCATTCGAAACCGAGCTGCAGATGCTCAACCGGTTCGTCCGACCCGCGCGGCGGCAGGCGATAGACCGGGCCGGACTCGTGATAGCGCGCGACGGGCAACGCGCCTGAGGCGACCATTTGCGCGATCGGCGTCGTCAGGTCCGGACGCAGGCAGTGTTCCTTGCCGCTGGCGTCCGTGAAAATGCAGAGGCGCGAGCGCACGGCCTCTCCCGATAGCTCCAGCACGATCTCGGCCGGGATCAGGGTCTGTGGCTCGGCGCGAACGCCACTGGCGCGCGCGATGCGCGCAAGAGCAGCGGCCGCCTGCGACGATAGGATCACGACTGGCCCACAATCGTCTTGATGCGTGCGACCATTTCGGCGCGCGGGCATTCGAACTGGCCCGGACGCTCGGTGCGCCAGGCATCGTTGTCGCTCATGCCCTTGGCGGCGGCAGCGCCGGCCTTGAGGTCCTTGATGGTGACCACACCCTTCTCGCGCTCATTCCCGCCAACGATGACGACGGCAGGCGAGTTGCGGCGGTCGGCGTACTTCATCTGGGGCTTCATGCCGGAGGAGCCGAGATACATCTCGGCGCGAACGCCAGCGCGGCGCAGGTCGGAAGCGAGCGTCGCGTAATCAGCCAGCTGGTCCTTGTCGAGCACAAGCACAAGCACCGGACCTTGCACCTGTTCCTCGCCGCTTGCCGCCATCGCGGCGGCAAGGCGGCTGACGCCGACGGAGAAGCCGGTGGCAGGTGCGGGTTCGCCACGGAAGCGCGCGACGAGACCGTCATACCGGCCGCCGCCGCCGACGGAGCCGAACTTCAGCAGGTTGCCTTCGGCGTCGCGGAACTCGCGCAGGAACTCAGCCTCGAACACGGGGCCGGTGTAATACTCAAGCCCGCGCACGATGGACGGATCGAAGGACACCGCGTCCTCCGGCAACCCAAGCGCGTTGAGGATCGCGTCAATCTCGCCAAGTTCGGCGACGCCCTGCGCGCCCGAACGGGTCATGCCGGTGGAGTTGGCCAGCTTGCGCACCGTCTCCGCACGCGTGACGGAGCGCGACGTGATGAACTCGACCAGCACGTCGATCTGGTTTGCGGCGAGACCGGCGCCCTGCGTGATGTCGCCGGACTCATCCTTGCGGCCTTTGCCCAGGAGCAACGTGACACCCTCGACGCCGAACTTGTCGAACTTGTCGAGCGCACGCAGCACCGTGGCGCGCTGCGCGAGGTCGACCACGCCGGCGGTTTCCATGATGCCATCGAGGATCTGGCGGCTATTCACCCGGATGACGTACTCGCCGCGCGAGGCGCCGGCAGCTTCCATCGCCTCCGCGGCAATGGCGATCATCTCTGCATCTGCGGCGGGGCCGGCGACGCCGACCGAGTCAGCGTCGCACTGGATAAACTCGCGGAAACGGAAAGGGCCCGGCTTCTCGTTGCGCCAGACGGGGCCTGCCGAATAGCGGCGGAAGGGCTTGGGGATACGCTCCCAGTTCTCGGCCACGTAGCGGGCGAGCGGAGCGGTATGATCATAGCGCAGAGCGATCCATTGCTCGTCATCATCCTGCAGCGCAAAGACGCCGCTGTTGGGACGGTCGGTGTCGGGCAGGAACTTGCCGAGAGCGTCGACATATTCGAACGGGCCAGTATCGAGCGCATCGAAGCCCCAGCGCTGGTAGACCGAGCTTATCGCGTCAACGAGCCGGCGTTCGGCGGCAATGACTGCCGCCGTCCGGTCAGGAAATCCACGCGGCTTGCGCGCCGCTGGCCGCTGCTGTTGCTCGTCGTTCGACATGATGGCCATCCGTCATGGGCCTGCGGGATAGCGCATTGGCTTACCCGCCGCAACACACAGCCAAAAGGCCCTGACAGCCTTAGTGGAAGCTGTAAACGAACGGGGCGTGCCCGGTAAAATCGTTGTAGCGCAGCTCGTAGCCGCCCTGGTTGTAACGCGACACGTGGAAGACGAGTTCGGACTTGCCATCCTTGTCGTAGTCACCGGCATCGAGGAGATCGAGCCCCTCGCCCAGGTGGATCGCTTTCCCCTCTGGCGAGATCGCGTAGGTCTGCGGTGAATAGGCCGTGTCACTCATGGGGCCATCGCACTTGTAGCCATCGAGGACTGCCGAGATCAGGGACCAGCCCTTGGCCGAGGTCCAGCCGGCGAACATTCCGACATCCTGCTCGGTGTAGGTGATCGGTCTGGGGGTGTTCTCTTCCGGGCTGGTGCAGTTCTGAACAACGGCAAAGTGCGCGCGGAACTCGGCGCGGGCAGCCGCGAGCGCTTCGGGCGTCAGGTCGGCAGGTGTCCAGCCTTCGGGATCGGCAAAGTTCGGGGCGGAGACTGCGATCAGCGGGCGCTGGACAGGCTTGCCATCATCGCCGGCGAAATCGAGCGAAGGCTCGCCCACCCTGGGAGCGGGCGTTTCTTCCGAGAGATATTGCGTTCCGACGTCGGCGTAGAGCGGCCACTCAACTTCCACGACGCCCGTGACATTGCCCCGGGCGGCGCCGGCTTGCGCGAGCGTCCAGTTCACCTCGACCGGAAACTGCGAGGGCGCCTGCTGCAGGCAGGGCATATCGCTGCATTTCGGATCGAGCGACTTCCAGCCAGTTCCATCGTTGGCGAACAGCACGCGCACCTTGAACGCGCTGGGCAGGCCTTCTGTCGGGCTGGTGTGTTCTTCGAGCGCGCCGACCATCAGGCCCAGGGTTTCCGCGACGGACTTTTCTGCGGGCACCGCGGCCTCCTCGGCGGGGGGCGTTGGCGTGCAGGCCATGGCGGCCAGGCCCATCGTGGTGAGGCCGAGCATCAGCGGCGCAAAACGTTTCATGAAGTCTCTCCGGTTCGTTTCACTTGGTCACGCGCCGGAGCCCCCGCCAATCGTTTCGCTGCATTACTCCCCATCCATTTTCGCGAAGCCTTAACGGGGGCTGGCCATCCTGTGATCATGAAACGCCTTGCAGCTACCCTCCTGCTTGCCCTCGCCTTCGCCCAACCGGCGGCGGCGGATACGCTGGCCCAGCAGGTGCAGGCCGAGGCGGGGCGGCTGCTGGCGCAGGTGAAGGCGGCGGAAACTGCCGCGCGGTCGCGGCCTTCGTCAAAGCCGGCGGCGGTGCCCCCTGCCCTGGTTGCTGATCTGCAGCGGTTTGGCTTGGTGGCGAGCCGGCTGTCGCTGGAGATTGATCGCGCCGGGGGCCCGGCTGACCTGCGGTGCATTTTCCGCGGGATGGCGGGCGAAACGGATACGCAGCTGAAGGCTGCCGCAGACGCCGCCAACGGAACCGCGCAGGCAGCGGCGCTTTCGCGGCTTGGCCACATGCTGGGCGATGCCGTGCTTATCGCGCCGGCTGTTGAAGGCGGTCCGCGACCGGCGCGGGCCGTTGCAACGGCGCAGTGCCCCGCGGCGGAATTCTAACCCGCGCCAGCCTTGCCTCAGTACTTCACATCGCAGCCATAAGGCACGGTCAACGCGGGGTCGGGCGCCTTGCCGGCTTCGAGGTTGGCCAGCGCGGCCGTGACGTAGTTCGTCGCCTTCGGGATATCCTCGACGCGGTTGGACTGGATGGAGTCGATCGCGCCGTTGTAGGCGATCTTGCCATCCGGCGTGATGATGTAGATGTGCGGCGTCGTCTTCGCGCCGTAAGCGCGGCCCATCGAGCCATCCGGATCGAGCAGGACGTGGGTGGGTTTCGCGCCACGGTCGGTGGTCAGCTTGTCGGCCTGCGCGGGCGTGACATTGCCCTGCGCGCCCGGCTTGGACGAGATCACCGATAGCCACACGACGCCGTCGGCGGTCGCGGCGGCTTGTGTGTTCTGCATGTTCTTCGAGTTGTAGTGCTTCTGAACGAACGGGCAGCCATTGTTGGTCCATTCGAGGACAACGGTCTTGCCCTTGAAGTCGGCGAGCGACACCGTCTTGCCAGCGGTGTTCACTTCGCTGAAGGCAGGCGCAGCATCGCCCGGAGGAGCGGCGTTCGCGCTGGAGAACACCAGGGCTGCCGCAGTCAGCAGCGCCGCAGCGCCAGCGCCGAGCACCAGCGGAAGGCGGTCACGTTTTACAATGGCCATTGCTTCATCTCCCGTTCTGAGTTGCACCAACAGGCGCGAGCATCCCCGCCCCCCCAACCTAGATCGAACCAGCCGCCTCGCGGATCGCCTGCGCGATCGTTCCGGCCGACAACAGCCCATCAAACTTCATCGGCGCGCCGCCCGAGGCAGGATAGACAAGATAGAACGGAATGCCGGCGGCGCCATGACTGGCAAGCTCCTCGGCGATCACCTTGTCCTTATTGGTCCAGTCCGCGATCAGGAACGCCGTGTTCGTGTCGGCCATCGCCTTGAGGACGGTCTCATCCTTCAACGCCGTATTCTTGTTGACCTGACAGGTGACGCACCATCGCGCGGTGAAATCGACAAAGATCACGCGGCCGTCCCCGCGCAGTTCCGCGACGCGGGTCGCCGACCAAGTGTCGGCTTCCGCCACGGATACGGCGCTCGCCTTGAATGTGGTGGTCGCAACGCTGGGGACGATGAAAGCTGCGAGGATGACAGCGCCGGCCACGACCTTGCCGAGCATGCCGCGGCCGAACCGGGTTGCGATCCAGATGCCGAAGGCCAGCACGATGCCGCCCGCGATGACGGCCAGAACGCCATCGCTGCCTGATTGGCCCGCGACGACCCAGAGCAGCCACAGGCCGGTTGCGAACATTGGGAAGGCCAGCGCCTGGCGGAATGTTTCCATCCACTTCCCGGGCTTGGGCAGGATCTTCGCGAAGGCCGGCGTGTAGCTGAGCAGGACAAACGGCGCGGCCATGCCGATGCCGATGACGATGAAGGTGAGAATGATCATGGGCGCGGGCTGAGTGAGCGCCGCGCCGGCTGCCGTGGCGAGGAAGGGGCCGACGCAGGGGGCGCCGACGAAAGCCGCCAGAAGGCCGGTAAAGAAGGCGCCGGAGACGCCGCCCTTGTCGGCCAGACTTCCGCCGACGCCGCCAAGTGACCCGCCGATCTCGAACACGCCGAGCAGGTTGAGGCCAATCGCGAACATCAGCAGCGCGAAGAAGGCTGTGATCCATGAGTACTGGAGCTGGAAGCCGAAGCCGACCGAAGTGTCGCCTGCCGCCTTCAGCGCGACGAGAACGACGCCAACTGCCGCGAAGCAGACGACAACGCCAGCGAGATAAGCGAGTCCGTGTTTACGAGACTCGACGGGATCATGCGCCGTATGAACGAGGCCAGCGGCCTTGATGGTGAGCACCGGGAGCACGCACGGCATCAGGTTCAGCACCAGCCCGCCGAGGAAGGCGAGGCCCAGCAGCGTGGCTATACCGATGAAGTCGAGCGGTGCGGTCGGCGCTGTTGCGGCGGCAGTGGCGGCGGCCTTGGCGGGATCAACACCGGTGCGCACGAATTCCTGCGTGTCGATGCCGTCCGGCATGGGGCCGGGCGTCGGCGCGATTTCCCAACCCTTGAGCACACCGTCCTTGCCCTCAACTACGAGCAGGCCGGCGATGACGCTAGTGGGCGAGGCGAAGGCTGATGCCTGGAGTTCGAGGGAGACGCCTTCGGGACCGAACTTCGCCGGCTGGATCGGCGGGTGAAGAATTTCGGGGCCGTTGGGGAAGAAGCGCACATCGGCTGCATCGACCAGCGCCGCAGCGACTGCCGGGTCGGCAACACCGACGCGGAAGACGTCGCCGGTGCGTTCGATGGCGGCGCGGCCGGTGAGGTTGGCGGGGAGATGCGCGAGGGTCGCCGCGATGATGGCGCTTGCGTCGGCATCAGTCGCGGGCGCCGCCGCAACGGGAAGCGAGATTGAAAGCGTCACCATTTCCGGGATGCAGACATCAGCGCAGATCAGGTAGTCGAAGAGGGCGCCGATGGTCAGCGTATCGCCGACCTTTGCGTCGGCCGCGACCTTGATCTCGAACGGCAGAACGACCTCGCCCTCATAGCCGTAGTTCATCAGCGGTTCGAGCGGGATGGCGTGGGGCGGCGGGAAGCGGAATTCCCCGGCGGTGACACCGGGGGAGTTTTTCCAGACCGCTGTGGGCGGAAGGCCGCTGTCACCGGGGTTTTTCCAGTAGACATGCCAGCCGTCAGCCAGGTCGAGCTTCAAGGCGCCGATGAAGGTGTCGCCCGGAGTGGCGGCCGAACGCTCGCTGAGCAGCGTGCCGGTGGCGTGGTCGCTGCTGGCAGTTGGCTGAGCTGCGGCGGGAAGGACGGGCAGCGCGATGGCGAGCAGAAGCCCAGCCAAGAGACGGAGACAGCGAAGATAAAGCGCCTGCAATCGTCACCCTTTGCGTACGGCTAAAGACATCAAACTGAGGACTGGATGCCTAAGCCACAAGAGCCGCAGCCGATGGTTCGGCTGCGGCTCGCTGGTCTTGAAGTAAGGTGACGAAGGGGGAGTGGTCTACCCCCCTCCCCGTATCGTGAGAGCCCGTGCGCCAGATGACGCCCGCGCAATAACCCTAGTTCGCCTGGGGTGCTGTCGCCAGGCGGCGCATCGTGCGCTGGATGACGCGCTGCCAGTTCATCAGCGAGACCATGTGGGCATAGACCGCCGCGAGGGCGCCCGTGTTGCGGATGTCCTGGAACTTGGCTTCCGGCAGGGCATTGAGGCCCTCTTCCGAAATCGCCCAGTAGTCGGCGATCTTCTGCGTCGGGCCAGGGTTGCCCTGAGCGTCACGCGGCGTAAAGGCGACGGACTTCTGTTCAAAGAGCGAGGCTTTGTCGAGCAGTTCGACGAACTCGACCGTGGCGCGGCGCTGGCGCTCGAATTCCTTGCAGAATTCGATCGCGTCCTGCGTGAATTTCGAGGCGTTCTCGCCATCGAAGAACTTCACGTCCGGCGTGTTGGAGACCATCTGGGCTTCCGTGTCGACGCAGAGGAGCAGCTTGTCGCTCTTCGGGTCGGACGCGAACACGAACGGATAGCGGCGCACGAAGGCCGGCAGGTAGGTGTCCGGGTCGGGCTGGCCCATCGCGTCGATGTATTCGTTTTCGTTCTGGCGGACGCCCATTACGGCAACCGGCGTCTTGTCGTTGCCGACGAAGATGATCGGATAGCAGGTGGCGGCGACGCCGAACTCGCTGACCGTGATCGGGACAGCGTGGGCGGTCTTGAGGAAGGAGAACGGGGCGGAGATCTGCTTCACGCCGAGATCGCGGTGCTTCTCGAGTGAGAGCGGCTCCGGCCTCCGGTAGAACATGACCTGGCCGGTCAGTTCCGGCTGGCCGCCTGGGGCTGGAGTACTCATTAACTAGCTCCTGACTTGATGCTGGCCGGTGCTTATCGGAAAACTTCGTTGGCCTCAACCAGAGCGAATCGTATGCAGCCCAGGGCGCGGAAATATCCAGCAAAGGCCCTGTTTTTGGGGCTCGCGGGCACTGTGCTGGCCGCATGTTCGCCGCCAGAAGTCGTTTCTGACCCCCAACTTGTGGCCCATGTGGAGCAAATGGGGAGCAACGAGGCCCACCGCCGGCCCGAGGCAGCCGAGACAATGGGACTGCCCGAGACGCTGTTCGGCGGCAAATATAGCGCCCTGCTGGACGACCGCTCCGGCGCGGCGGTCGAGCGCAACAGGATCAACCGGCTCGATCAGCTGGCGACGCTGGAAAGGATTGATCCGGCGACGCTGGGCGCCAATGCGAAGCGCACGCGGGACATCGCCGTCTGGATGCTTGGCGCGGTGACGGCCGTGGATGCGCATGGCTATGGCTATGCCGAGCTGGGCCGCGCGGGGCCGTATGTCATCACCTTTGCCGATGGCGCGTATACTGACCTTTCCAAGTTCATGACGCTGCATGCGCCCGTGCGTTCGCGCGCGGATGCCAATGACTGGCTCGCGCGCCTCGACGGCATGGACGAGGCGATGCGCGACGAGCGCAGGCGTTTCGAGACGGATATCGCGGCAGGCGCCGCTCCCCCGGCCGCCGTGTTGCGCCGGGCGCTGGCCAAGGCGCAGCAGCTGGCGCCGACCAATCCGCGCGAGCATCCGCTGGTGACGTACTTCATCGAGAGCCTTGCGCAGATCCCTGACATCCCCGTGGAAGAGATTGCGACGCTTCAGAAGAAAGCAACCGACCTTGTCGGAGGGGAGATCAAGCTCGAGTACGGACGACTGATCGAGCTGCTGGAGAAGACGCTGAAGGGTGCGGCGGATGAGCCGGGCGTCTGGCGGCTGAAGAATGGCGCGGCGTATTACGCGGATGCATTGCGGCTGCACACGACGACCGACTTGTCGCCGAAGCAGTTGCACGAAGCAGGCATGAAGCTGGTGACGGACCTTACAGCCGAGATCGATCCGCTGCTTGCGGAACTTGGGCTTGCAGAGGGCAGCGTGGGCGCGCGGCTGCGGACTCTGGCGAGCGACCCGGCCTATCTGCTGCCGGAGACGCCGGAGGGTCGCATCGCGCTTCTGGCGACACTGAACGAGAAGATCGACTGGGCGCAGAAGCAGTCCGCGCGCGTGCTGCCCGCCCCGCCCAAGGCGAAGGTGGATGTGCGCGAGGCAGCGCCGCTGACGCAGGACTCGGCTTCGAGCGCATTCTACAAAGCGGCCGCGCTGGATGGATCGCGGCCCGCGATCTTCAATGTGAACCTGCGCTCGACGCTGGACTTCCCGACATGGTCGCTGCCGACGCTGGCTTTCCATGAGGCCGTTCCGGGGCATCACATGCAGGCCGGGCTGGCGCGCGAACGTACGCAGGCGACGCTGAGCTATTTCATAAGCGTGCCGGCGTTCAGCGAGGGATGGGCGACCTATGCCGAGGACCTCGCGGCCGAGCTTGGCGCTTACAAGGACGACCGGATCGGGCGGCTGGGCTATCTTCAGGCTATGATCCAGCGGGCGGCGCGGATGGTGGCGGACACCGGCATCCATGCCGACAAGTGGACCCGGCCGCAGGCGATCGCCTACCTGCAGGACACGATCGGGATTTCGGCGGCGGAGGCCGAACTGGAAGTTGATCGCATGACGATTTGGCCGGGGCTGGCCTGCAGCTACATGGCCGGGCGGGAGACCATCCGGCGGATGCGCACCGGGGCGGAGCGCGAGTTGAAAGCGGCCTTTGATCTCAAGGCTTTTCACGAGGCGATCCTCCTTCCCGGGCCGCGCCCCCTGCCCGTTCTGGAGGCCGATATCGCTGAATGGGTGGCGCAGCGTCGGCCGGCGCCACCGGTTGAATGACCTAACTTACGTCTGTAATCCGACGTAAACGCGCCCCATTCGCCGCGCCTGATCCCCCCATTGAATCAACAAGGGGATCATCAGCATGAAACGCTTTCACTACATGGCGCTGGCTGCCGTATCCGGCATTGCGCTCGTGACTTCGCTTGCTGCCTGCACGTCGGGCGCGGCTCCCGAAGTGGCCGATGGACGCGCGCGCGTGGACAGCGGGGAACAGGATGCGGCGGTTGCCGTCACCGGGACCACCGCGGAGACGCGTGACCTTGCCGTGGTCGCGCCGCCGTACGTCATGGCGCCCCCTGCTCCGCCTCCGCCGCCTTCGCAGGCGATGGCCGGGATGGTTGCGCCGAAGATGGCGATGCCCTCGCCGGCGCAGTTGGTTCCCCAACCGCAACCCGGCGATGTGCTTCGCGACAAGTATGAGGACGTCGAGATCAACCCCGTGAAGGTGGTGGCGGAAGAGCCGGTTTCGACCTTCTCGATCGATGTCGATACGGCGAGCTATTCCAACGTGCGCCGCATGATCAACCAGGGATACCTGCCGCCTAAGGACGCGGTGCGGATCGAGGAGATGATCAACTATTTCGATTACGAATACGCCCTGCCAAAATCGAAGTCGCAGCCGTTCGAGACGACGGTGAAGATCGTGCCCTCGCCCTGGGCCGAGGGGCGGCAGCTGATGCATGTCGCGATCCAGGGCTATGACATCAAGCCGGACGCGCGGCCGCCGCTGAACCTCACGCTGCTGATCGATGTGTCGGGCTCGATGTCGGACCAGAACAAGCTGCCGCTGGCGGTTCAGTCGCTGAAGCTTCTGGTGAATGAGCTGACCGAGCAGGACACGGTCGCCATCGCGGTTTATGCCGGCGCTGCGGGCGCGGTTCTGGAGCCGACGTCTGGGGCGCAGAAGGAGAAGATCCTCGCGGCGCTTGATCGTCTGCAGGCTGGCGGCTCGACGGCGGGCGGCGAAGGGCTGCGGCTGGCCTACAGCCTCGCCAAGCAGAGCTATGACAAGGACAGCGTCAATCGCGTGATGCTGCTGAGCGATGGCGACTTCAACGTTGGCATCTATGATCCAAACCAGCTTGAAGACCTGGTGAGCCGCGAGCGTGAGAGCGGGGTTTATCTCTCGCTGCTCGGCTTTGGCGGCGGGAATTACAACGACCTGCTGATGCAGAAACTCGCGCAGGCGGGCAATGGCATTGCAACCTATATCGATACGCTGAACGAGGGCCGCAAGGTTCTGAACGATGATCTTTCGGGCTCGATGTTCCCGATCGCGAACGATGTGAAGATCCAGATCGAGTTCAACCCGGCCAAGGTCGCCGAGTATCGCCTGATCGGATACGAGACGCGCATCCTGAACAAGGAAGACTTCAACAACGACAAGGTGGACGCCGGCGAGATCGGCGCGGGGACTTCGGTGACTGCGATTTATGAGATCACCCCGGTTGGATCGAAGGCGGTGCTGAATGATCCGAGCCGCTATCAGGTCGCGACCCAGCCGGTGGCGGGGGCGACGAATGAGTTTGCCTTCCTGAAGATCCGTTACAAGATTCCGGGCGAGGACACGTCGAAACTGATCGACCGACCGATCACGGCGGCGGATCAGCTGAGCGACATTTCGAAGGCGCCGGAATCGACGCGGTTTGCGACCTCGGTGGCGGGCTATGGCTCGCTGCTGCGTGGGGATCCCTATCTCGACAAGTCCTTCACGTGGGACTCGGTGATCGCGCTGGCCAATGGCGCGAAGGGCGTGGATGCGTTCGGCTATCGCGCCGAGTTCGTGCAGCTGGCGCGGCTGGCCAAGACGGCGGCGGCCCAGCAGACGCTGAAGCCGGCGGGCGGCGGCGTGGGGCAATAGTCCCTTCGCCGGGAAAGCAGTTCCTATAAAGAGTCGGGCCCTGCGGAGTGATCCGCAGGGCCCGCTTCCCGTCAGGCGCTTCGGTGTGGAGACCAGCGGAGACTGAACGCCCACGCACACCGAACGACGAGGTCTTGTGAAAGGCCCTGCCCTTAGGCAGCGATGGCCATGCCTTCGAGAGCCATCTCGCTGCCGGAGACGAAGACCGGATCGAGGCCGAGGGCGAGATCAGCAGCTTCGCGGCGGCGGGCGGTGATATCCATGTTGCGGCGGATGAAGATCGCCGTGGCGCCATAGCGGCGCGCTTCGCGCCAGCGCCAGAAGGTGGAGACATCGCCCTCGGTGCCGCCCTGGTCGGCGACGCGGATCACGCGCCAGCCTTTGCCTTCAGGCGCAGCGAACAGAACAACGCCGGGGACCTTGGCCCAATCCGCTTCGGCGCCCATGCGCTCGAACCGGTAGGAGGCGCCGTTCGCGCCGCAGAAATTGGCAACTCCGTTGATCAGCGTCATGTTCTTGCTCCGTTCTGTTCTCGTTTATATTCCCTTTTTGTTCTCACGCAAGAATGTCGACAGAAGTTTTTCGTAAACGAGAGGTTAATGGCCTCGGAAGGCCTCGCGTGAAGCGTAGCGCGCGTGATGCGTGCGTGAGGCGCGTGGCGAGCACGGCTGCGCGGCGCGCTTAGCGGCAAACAAGGCGCGGGGTCGCGTTCTCGCAGATGGCTGCGAGTTGGGTGGCTTGCGGCGGAGCTGGGTCATGTGGTGTCGGGCTCCGTGTAGCTCAGCGCGAAGTAGAGAAGCGCTTCCGAGAAGTCGTAGTGGAAGGGGATGATCGTGCCGGCCATGGCGACGGAGACGGCGAGGTGGCCGACTGCCTTTGGCGCTGCGATGAGGGAGAGGCGCCAGGCGATCTCGCGGCGTCTCGCCATCGCGATGGCGGCGCGGCGGATCAGCTCTTCCGGGTTGGCGACGAGTTCCTTGAGGAGCGCGAGGCGGGCTTGGAGGGCTTCTGATGAGAGAAGCTGGGGGAGGGATTTCTTCTCGAGCTTTGGGGGCGCGGTGTTTTGCGGGATGCGGCGCGGCCGTGTGTCGGGGTCTTGTGTGGCCTGGCGGTATTGCGCGTTGAAGGCGGCCTTTGCGTCAGCGAGGTCTCGCGTGGCGTGCCAGCGGAGATAGTCCTCGGGCGTCATCTCGGGTGGCTCTTTGGAGATGGGGGCGCGGTGGTTGGCTCTGAAAGCGCCGTGCCTGCCTGCGCCCTTCGGGCTTCGGCAGGTGGACGACCCGGAGGTCAGCGTGTCGGAGTGGGCGCGCGGGCTGGTGTGCGGCGCGGCCGATGTGTCGGTGGTTTCGATGGCGACGGTGGTGGTGAGGCGCTTGTCTGCTTTCGAACAGCGGATGGTGAAGAGGCGAAAGCCTTCGGCGGCGCGGACGATGCGCTTCGTGGATTGCTTCGCGCGGGTCTTGGCGTCGGTCTTCGGGGGTGGGGACCAGCGGGCGGTGATGTCGAGCGTGACCGCGGTGGCGGCGACGAGGACTAGGCGGCGGAGGAGCGCTTCGATCTCGAAGATCGCGGTGCGGATGGGGGCGAGTTCTTCGTGGGTGAGCTGGTCGCGGGAGTCTTCGTGGTTGTGCATCGCCTCGCTGACCCATTGGCGGAGGCGTTGCCAGAGGGGCTCGAGGGCGGTGTTGAGGATGGCGGCTTTGGCCGGGTGCATGCGGAAGATTGTGCGCTCACCTGCGGCCCGGCCGATTGAAGAGAGCTGCATCCTACAAATCGCGGTCGCAGCGCATTGAAAACGCGTGCGAAGTTCTTCGAGTTTCCGACAGTTCTGCGAACGCTGTTTCCTACAAACGCGCGACATCAACGGTTGTCATCCCCGTCGAGCTTAGCGAGGCCCGGGATCCATCGAGACGGTGTCGAGGTGGAAGAGTGGGTCCCGGATAGCGCTAAGCGCTTCCGGGATGACAACAGTGGTTGGGGAGATAATCGCCGCCTATGGCGGCGTTGCCGGCCGGGGGGCCGGTGGTCCCGGCTAGCCCCTATCCCTGAGGATGCGGCCTTTCTGGCGGTCCCAGTCGCGTTTCTTTTCTACGTCGCGTTTGTCGGGGGCTTTGCGGCCGGTGGCGAGGGCGAGTTTGATCTTCGCCATGCCGGTGGGGCCGAAATAGAGTTCGAGGGGGACGAGTGTGCGCCCGTCCCTGTCGACGGCGCCGATGAGGCGGTTGAACTCGCGCTTCTTGACCAGGAGGATGCGCTTGCGGCCGGGCTCGTGGTTGAACTGGCCCGCGGGGGCGTAAGTCGGGATGGTAGAGTTCACCATCACGATCTGGCCGTTCTCCTCGCGCGCGTAGGCCTCGGCGATGTTGGCGCGGCCTTCACGCAGGGACTTCACTTCGGAGCCGGTGAGGACGATGCCGACTTCGATGCTGTCGATGATCTCGTAGTTGCGGCGGGCCTGCCGGTTTTCGGCGACCATCTTCTGCGCGAGCTGGCGCTGCGTCTTGCCTTTGGGATTCTGGCCGCCGGATCTGGGGGATTGGGCCATCAGAGGACGCCGGCTTCCTTCATCGCCGCCTCGATCTCTTTCTTCACGTCTGCGGATTGCACGGTGACGAGCGGCAGGCGGACTTCGTCGGCGCAGAGACCGAGGAGCGAGAGCGCGTATTTGGCGGGGGCGGGGCTCGCCTCAAGGAACATGGCGCGGTGGAGGCGGGCCAGCGTGTCGTTGAGGCGGCGCGCTTCGGCATAATCGCCGCGGAGGGTCGCCTCCTGCATGGCGGCGCACTGGTAGGGCGCGACGTTGGCGGTGACGGAGATGCAGCCGACGCCGCCCTGGGAGTTGAAGCCGACGGCGGTTCCATCCTCGCCCGAGATCTGGATGAAGCCCTTGCCGGCGAGCGCCGTGTGGCGGGCGATGCGGTTAAGGTCTGCCGAGGCGTCTTTAATCCCGATGACATTGGGGAGTTTCGACAGGCGGCCGATGAGTTCGGGCTGCATGTCGGAACCCGTGCGGCCGGGCACGTTGTAGAGGAAAATTGGCAGTTGGACGGCTTCCGTCAAAGTTTTGTAGTGCGCATAAACGCCTTCTTGGGTCGGCCTGTTGTAGTAGGGGTTCACGACAAGGGCCGCTGACGCGCCGACCGATTTGGCATGCTGGAGGAGGCTAATCGCCTCATCCGTGGAATTGGAGCCGGCCCCCGCAATGACCGGAACGCGCCCTGCAGCCGTCTTTACACAGAGTTCCACGACGGCCTTGTGCTCGTCATGGGACAGGGTGGACGCCTCCCCGGTCGTTCCGCATACGACCAGGCCATGGGTTCCGGCGGCGACCTGGCGCTCGACCAGGGCTGCGAATGCCTTCTCGTCCACTTTTCCCGCGCGGAAAGGGGTTACGAGGGCCGGCATGGAGCCTTTGAACAGCATGGTCGCAAACGATCTCATGTTTTTTGGCCATGATTGGCCATCAGGTTTTGAACGTGCGCCCATATCCGATTTGCGGGCGACTCGCGGGATAATCATTTGATGACGGGGTTTGGCAAGCAGATGTCCTGGGTTCGCCGCGTATCTCTTGGGTGTGTGGCGGTAGCGGCGCTGGGTACGGCGGCCGTGGCGTTCGCCAATCCCCCTGCCCCGTCGCTGAAACCGGCGGCGGCTGCGGCAGCGAAATCCGTGTGGATCGAGGCAGCGGACTTCAGCCTGCTGGTGCGGGCGCTGGATGCAGCCGACGCCAACCAGTGGAGCCAGGTGAAGACCCTGCTGGGCCGGATATCGGACCCGGCGGCGCAGGCGCTGGTGCGCTGGCGCATTCTTACGGATGGCAATGGCGGCTCGGGCTTTAACGAGCTGCGCGCGGCTGTGGAAGAGTTCAAGGACTGGCCCGACCGCGACAAGATCGAAGACCAGATGGAGATCACGATCCAGCGCTCGCCCCTGACGGCGGAGGAGCGGATATCGTGGCTGGCGGCGCGGGGCCCGCGCACGGGCGAAGGCGTGCTGGCGCTGGCGGACGCCTACAATTCGCAGGGCCGGACGGATGACATGTACCGCGTGGCGCGCGAGGCGTGGCGCACGCGGCCGATGGGATCGGAGACGGCGCGGACGCTGCAGGCGATGTATGGCGCGCAGTTCAACGAGGACGATCACTACGCGCGGGCGGACATGTTCCTGTGGCGCGGCGATACGGCCAGCGCGCAGGCGATGGTCTCGAAGCTGAGTTCGGGGCGCAAGGCCGTGATCGAGGCGCGGATCGCGCTGATCAAGAACGGGCGCAATATCGACAAGCTGGTTGGCGCGGTGCCGCAGGCTTACGCGGACGATGCCGGCCTGTTGTACGAGCGGGCGCGCCATGCGGAGCGGCGGGGGCGGGATTCGGACGAACTGGCCTTCCTGCTGCGCATCAATGGCGAGAGCGCGCCGGAGGTTGGCCGCGAGGACATCTGGACGGAGAAGCAGTCGGTTATCCGCCGCATGCTGCGCGAGCGGAACTACGCTACGGCGTATCAGCTGGCGGCGGGGCATGGGCTGACGCAGGGCGAGAGTTTCCGCGATGCGGAGTGGATGGCGGGCTGGCTGGCGCTGACGCGGATCAACGACGCGCAGAAGGCCGAGGCGCACTTCACGGTGTTCGGCGCGGGCGTGACGACGCCGATCAGCGTGTCGCGGGCGCAGTATTGGCTGGGCGAGGCGCTCAGCGCGCAGGGACGCGCGGAGGAAGCGCAGGCGGCGTATGAGGCGGGCGCGAAATTTCCGTTCGTGTTCTATGGCCAGCTGGCGGCGGAGAAGGCTGCGGTTCTGAAACCCGAGCTGGGCATGCTGGACCTTGGGAGCCATGCGGCGCCAACGGACGAGGAGCGCGCGGAGTTTGCGCGGCGGCCGGCTGTGCGCGCGGCGATCCTGATGGCGGAGATGGGACGGCTGGCGAGCTTCGAGCGGTTCTCGTTTGCGCTGGACGATGTGATGACGACCGAGATCGAGCACCAGATGCTGTTCGACATCGCGGCGGGCTATCTGGAGATGCGCGCGGCTGTGCGCGGGGCGAAGGCCGGGCTGGGTCGCGGGATCGTGGCGCCGGATGCGGTGTTCCCGGTGCTGCCGCTGCCGCCCTCGCCGCGCACGGGGTCGGCTGAGCCTGCGATGGTGCTGGCGCTGACGCGGCAGGAGAGCGAGTTCAACCATCGCGCCATTTCAAGCGCCGATGCGCGCGGGCTGATGCAGATGATCCCGCGCTATGCGCAGGCGGAGGCCAAGCTGGTGGGCATTCCGTTCAAGGCGAGCTGGCTGACGGATGATCCGCAATACAACCTGCGGCTGGGTCGCGGCTTCCTCGATGATCTCGTGGATGACTATGGCGGCTCGTACATCCTCGCGGCCGCCGCCTACAATGCGGGGCCGAGCCGGGCGCGGCAGTGGATCGCGGATTTCGGCGACCCGCGCGCGGGGGCCGATCCGGTGATGTGGATCGAGAGCATCCCGTTTGCCGAGACGCGCAACTATGTGCAGCGCGTTCTGGAGAACACGGTGGTCTATCGCCATCGCCTGACGGGGCAGCCCGTGCCGATCACGCTGTCGTCGGATATCCGGCGCGGGCGGCCGCGTTAGAGGTCAATCGACGTCAAAATCGAAATGACGGGCGGCGATGGCGTTGGCGAGGCCCATCAGGTTGCGGCCGTGGCGTTCTTCGTAGCTGTTCGCGAGCACGATGACGGCGACATTCTTTTCCGGGAACCAAGCGAAGGATGAGGCGAAGCCCGGTGCGGCGCCGTTGTGGCCGATGCGCTTCTTGCCCTCGTACGGCGTGACGCCGAAGCCGAGCGCGTAGGGCGTTTCACCGGAGCGGACGGGTGGCGGTGTCCAGAGAGTGCGCCAGCTTTCGGGCTTCAGGATGCGCGGGTCGCCAAGGCCGCGGACGAAGAGCGTCATGTCGTCGAGCGTCGAGATGACGCCGCCGGCGCCGGACTCGATTTCGGGCTCCATCTCGGGGACGTTCCGGTAGGGTCGCTGCGCAGACCCCGCAGCGACATAGCCGTCGGCGCGGTTGGGGATGACGCCGTCATAGTCGGCCATCTGTGTTTCGTTCATGCCGAGGGGATCAAAGATGGTTTCGCGGAAAGCGTCTTCGATCCAGTAGCCGACGACCTTCTCTATCAGCAGGGAGAGCACGAGGTAGTTCGTGTTCGAGTAGGCGAAGCGTTCGCCGGGCGGGAAGTCGAGCGGGAGGCAGGCGGCTTCGGCGATGGCGTCGTCCGTATAGGGGTATTCGGGCGGTGGAGGCTTGCAGGGGTTGTCGATGAAGTCGGGGATGCCGGAGGTATTGGACAGGGCGTGCTGCACGGTGACCCCCGCCCATGCGTCGGGCAGGTCCGCGACGTAGTTGGCGACGAGATCGTCGAGGGTGATTCGGCCATCCTCGACGAGCTTCATGACGACGATGGCCGTCATCGATTTGGTGATCGAGCCGATGGCGAAGACGGTTTTGCTCGTGACGGGGGCGTTCAGTTCGACGTTGGCGAGGCCGTAGGTGTGGGATTCGATGACGGCGCCGTCCTTCAGAACCGCGAAGGCGAGGCCTGGGATTTTGCGGGAGGCCATTTCGTTGAGAACGAACTGGTTGTCAGCCGTAGCGGCGTCGTGCGGCGCGATCTGGGCGCAGGCTGAGGCGATAATCAGGAGGAGAACGGTAAACGCTGTGCGTGGCATCTGCCTCTCTCCCCTGCGTCGCGGATGGGAGACTTCACGTTTGGCGTGCGTCGGGCAAGCGGGAATGAGGTCGGGCGGCGCTCCTCCCCCGCTCGTCCTGACGCAAGTCAGGACCCAAGGCAGGCGCTGAGGCTTGTTCCGGCTTGGGGCTTCATCCTTCGACAAGCTCAGGATGAGGCTTGTTGTTGTTGCAAGACCGTTCCTGGATGCTGACTTTCGTCAGCATGAGCGGGGCAAGGTGGGCCGCTTTCGCATAGAGCGATCATGCTCTAGCCTGCCCGGAAATCGGGGAGGATTTCATGAAGCGCGCAGCGTTGGGACTCATGGTGGCTCTGGCCGCCTGCACGACCGCCAAGCCGGCGGCGACGGCGCCGGAGGTGAAGCTCTACGCGCTGGATTGCGGGTCGTTCGATTTGCAGAACACAGCGATGTTCTCGCCCAATCATGAGTATGACGGGAAGCCGGGAAAGCTTTCTGATCCGTGTTTTCTGATCCGGCATCCGAAGGGGGATCTTTTCTGGGATGCGGGGATTCCGTTTTCGATGGTGACGCCGGCGGGGTCTGCGTCGCCGATGAAGACGATGCGCGACAAGACGATTCTGGATCAGCTGGCGCAGCTGGGTCTTGCGCCGGGGGACATCGAGTACTTCGCGATCTCGCACAGCCATTACGACCATATCGGGGATGCGAACATGTTCGCGGGATCGACATGGATCGTGGACAAGGCGGAGCGCGACTGGATGTTCCGCGATGCGATGCGCGGGCAGCCGGTGTTCGGGTTCTATTCGAAGCTGGAGACGGCGACCACGACGCTGATCGAGAATGGCGCGGACCATGATGTGTTTGGCGATGGCAGCGTGACGATGATCGCGGCGCATGGGCATACGCCTGGGCATCGCGTGCTGCTGGTGAAGACGCAGCAAGCGGGGGCCGTGCTGATCGCGGGCGACATGTGGCATCTGGCGGAGGCGCAGAAGCTGCGCACGGTGCCTGCAAACAATACGGACAAGGCGGAGACGCTGGCGTCCATGGACAAGGTCGAGGCGCTGGCGCGGGACAACAATGCGCGGCTGGTGCGCCAGCATGTGGCGGAGGATGTGGCCGCGCTCCCCGCCTTCCCTGCTCCGCTGGAGTAGGCTTGTGAGCCGGCGTCAGGCGGGAGACAGGTTTCGCAGCATCCGCGCGAGCGCGATCACGGCGGCGGGGAATGTGAAGCCCCACAGGGCCGCGATCCAGATGAGCCGCGGCTCGTACATCTGGAACAGCAGGAAGGGCGTGAGCGCGCCGTTGAGCAGCAGGAGCCTGCGCGCCATTCGTGCGCCACGCAGCGTTGGCAGTGCATAGGTCGCAAATAGCGTCGCGATGCACATGAAGCTGTAACCGAGTAGGTCCACCGCGAAGAGGAATGAGCGGTACGGCACGAAGAAGAGATATTCGATGCCGGCTGTGTCGCCCGTCGCGAGGCGCGGGCCGACGAGTGTGAGCTGCGTGAAATAGACCATGCTGATCAGCGTCGCGTAGACGGTCGCGAAGGCGAGCGCGACCTGGCTGAAGACGCGCGCCTCGGCTGGGGCGAGCCGGTGGAGCGCGGCGACCAGCACGAGAAAGGACGATCCAAGCAGGAAGGATGGCGTGAGCAGGACCGCGATGCCCAGCGGTGTGCTGGCGCTTTCCGAACCGCCGGCGGAACCGAGCAGGCCCTGCCATTCGAGCAGCTGGCCCAGCACGTAGGCGATGCTGGTGACTGCGCAGGCGATGGCCGCCCAGAAGGCGACGCGGGTTGCTGCGCCGGTATGCGTTGTCATTGGGGCGTCCGATCCTGCTGGCGGCGACAGGGTGCTAACCCCTAGCAGCGCGGCAGGTTGCGCCGTTGACCGGCATCAAGAGCGTGCGGCCTTACGCCGGCACGAAGGCTGTATCGAGGCTGGCGTCGTCCGGACCGAGTGGGATCTGTTTCACGAGGTCCCAGGGCTTGTAGTCGAGATCCGCCATGAAGGTGCGAATGCCGGCGATGGTGTCTCCGAAACGGACGGTCATGTTGCCGGTTTCGCAGACGACGACGGGGCGATGGCGGCGCAGGGTTTCGACGGCGCCCTTGAGGACTTGCAGCTCGCCGCCTTCGACGTCGATCTTGATGAGGGATATTTCGGGCGTGGGCAGGCGCGCGAGGATGGTGTCCAGCGTTTCGCAGGGGACCAGTTCGCGAACCACGTCGAAGCGGGTGTTGAGATCGTCGTTGCCGCCAACATGCGCGAGGGAGATGCCGATGCGTCCCTTGGCCTTGATGGGGATCTTGAGGTCGAGCAGGCCGGGCGCGGCGCCGAGCGCGAAAGGCAGGACGACAATGTTGCGGCGGCGGCGGAAGAACGACACGACGGTCGCGATCGCTCGGGGGACGGATTGCGGTTCGAACGCGACGACCAAGCCGGTCGGGTTCTTGTCTGCAAAGCGGCGCGAGAAATAGCCGACATTCGAGCCGACATCGATCACGCATGATCCTGGGCGGATGTAGTGCGCCATGGCGTCGGCGTCTTTCGCCTGGTCGTTGGTGAAGAGCGCCTTGAAGAAGTATTCGCGCGCGGTGCCGCTGGGGCCGGGCATGAACAGGGGATCGGATTCCTTAGCCATGCACGCTTCCCCTGCCCGACTACATCGCAGGCTGCGCTGGTGTGCGTCGGGAAACGGCCGGGGCGCAAGCGCGTAATTCGCCTGCGAGGCGGGAAAGTTGTGTCGGCTGTGGGCTATGCCTTGTCCGGGGACGGCTGGGCGGGCGGGATATCGCTGCCGACGCTGGCCGGCCTGTTGGCTTCCGCGATGCGCTCGCCCAGTTCGCGGATTATGCGCTGGGCGTTCTTCCCTGTGAGGCGGGCGACTTCAAGGCCGATGCGGTGTTCACTTTCGGCGAGCGCAAGCGCGGTCGCCTCCGACTCGAAACCGTGCTTTTCGCGGGCGATGACTTCCCAGTCACCGCCGCGCGACATGGGGACGAGGTTTTCGATCCAGGAGGCCGTGCCGGCCGCGACTTCGCCTGGCGTTGGCCGGGGATCGGCGAGCGCGGCTTCGTAGACGGCGAGATGCTGGGCGATGCTGTCTGTGAACGAGGCCTCCTGCCGGAGGCGGTCCGTTACGATGGCCGCATCATGAGCGTCGTAGGCGCTGATGGCTTCGGCCACGAGTTGCTCGGTCGTGGGGCGGGACAGGAGGCCGGCGCCGAAGTTGAGCTGGCGCCATGCGTCGAGGCGTTCGGCGGTGAGATAGCCGGCAAAGCCCCGCGCGTCGCAGACGATCACGGCGCATCCGACGGCGGCGGCTTCAAGCGCCATACGGGCGGTGGCGAAGACGAGATCGTAGTTCGGTAGTTCATTCTCGATTGCGTCGCTGATCCGGCCGGTTGCGGGGCCGAGCTCGACCAGTTCAACACCCTGGCTGACACAGGCGGCGCGGATCGCCGCCGCGTGGCCGAGATTCTTGGTGAGCAGAAGCGCGCGGCGCGGCTTAGCGGGAAGCGCGGGGCGGCGTGCGAAGCGTTCGAGGTCAACCGCGTTGAGGATGACGGTGAGACGATCAGCAGGCACGCCGCGGGACAGGCAGCGATCGCGGCAGAGATCGTCGACGGCGATCCAGCGTGTGATCTGGGGATGCGGACGGGGCGCTTCCATTTCGAAACTGGCGCTGTGGCAGGCGAAGACGGCGGGCGTCTGCGGGAAAGCGGCCATCGCGGCGAGCGCGACGGGTGTGTGCTGGGCATGGATGATGTCGGGGGTGGCGGGCACGCCTGCGGCGCGATCGACGATGATGTGGCCGCGCGTGCGCATGCGGGCGGCCTGGGGCCCGAGCGTTGGCGCGAGGATCATCGGCTGGTGACCGGCGCGGCGCAGGCCGTCGGCCAGTAATTCGACGACGACTTCGGATCCGGAATTTTTCGCGAGGAAGAGGTTCGTGATCAGGACGCGCAATCGAGGCGCTCCTGGCTTTCATGCGGATGCGCTTCACACTGCGCGCCAAGCAGAGCGAGCGCGAGCTCACATGGCGCGCGTACTCGATCCGCTGGGTGTATTTGCTGGCGGCGACACGGGAGGCGCCGATGCGCTCCCAGCCTGGCGACCAGTCGGCGGCCCATGTGAAGGTGGGGCGGCGAAGCTGTTCGATGGCGAGGGCTGTTGGCTCCTCGGCGAGGAGGCGGCGGACTTCCTCGGCCAGTGGTGCGTGGGCGTCGATGGCGGCCTGCTTGCGCAGCTGGGCTTCGCGGTCGAGGCGGAGGTCGATGGCGATGTCGGAGGGGTCTCCGCCGGCGACCGCGCGGGCGACGAGGTGTGTGACAGTGCGCCCCTGGCGGCGGAGGGCGAGGACGGCCGTAGCGGCGACGGCTTCGCAAAGGTCGTGCATCGGGTTTTAGCCATCGACGGCGTCGCTGACGATCAGCGTTGCGTCTTCGGCGATGGCGGTCTGGACGATGGCGTCGACCATGGCGTCGAACAGGGTGGAGTCGCCGCTGAGGATGGCGGCGTACCAGTCGCGAGCGGGTGCGAGGCCGAAGGCTGCGCCCGGGCACGCGCCGGCGGCTTTGACGGCGTCGAGCGAGTGGCTGGTGCGTATGGCGCCGCCGCCGGAGCCATCCGTCATCAGGAAGACTGTGGGGCGTTGCTGCTCCATCCAACCGAACAGGCGCAGTTCATGGCCGGGGTGGCCGTGCAGGAGCAACGGCCGTGCGCCGAGGCGTTTCGCTGTCGCTTGTAATGCTCGGTCCCTCCACCGGATCGACCGGTGTGACGGTCTGATCATCTGGCGGGACCCAACGCAATTCCAAACAACAGAGGTCGCGCCGATTGTGCGGCGCACCGACAGATTTGATAGCTAGCGAGCCTCTGAAACTGCGGACATCACGGGCGGCCCCGATCCCCGTGAACAGTCTTTGTTGGTTGTTTGAAGGGGAAGCGAGGTTGCGGCGTGAGGAGCACGGGTCTGTCTCTGCGCGCGCTGATGCCGGCGATCAGGCCGGGGGCGTGCGCGCTATTGCTTGCGTGAACATCTCGGCGTCGACGTTGCCGCCGCTGAGGACAATGAGCACGGGGCCGCGTTGGGCGAAGTGTTTGCGGTTGCTGAGGAGAACAGCGAGGGAGCAGGTGCCGCCGGGTTCGACGACGAGCTTCAGGTGGTGGAAGGCGAAGGACATCGCATCCATGAGCTGGTCGTTCGTTGCGGCGAAGCCGCCTTTGAGACGGCGCTTGTGGACCTCGAATGGCAAGATGCCGGGTTCGGGCGTTAGGAGTGCGTCCGCGATGGAGCGGTAGCCGGGATCGTTCGAGACGATTTTGCCGGCGGCGAGAGAGCGGATGGTGTCGTCGTGGCCGGCGGGTTCGGCGGCCCAGACTTCGGTTGTCGGTGAGAGCGCTTCGAACGCGGTGGCGATGCCGGAGAGGAGGCCGCCGCCGGAGGCGTTGCAGATGAGGCTGCCGAAGGCGACGCCTTTGCGCTTAGCATCGGTGGCGGCTTCAAGGCCGGCTGTGCCCTGCCCGGCCATGATCCAGGCATCGTCGAAGGGGCGGATGGTGGTGGCGCCGGTTTGCGCGGCGATCTCGGCGGCGATGCCTTCGCGGCTTTCCTTGACGCGATCATAGAGGCGCACGGTGGCGCCGCGTCCGCGCGCGGCTTCGATCTTTGCGCGCGGGGCGTCAGCGGGCATGACGATGGTGGCTTTCAGGCCAAGGATGTTCGCGCTTTCGGCGACGCCCTGTGCGTGGTTGCCCGACGAGAAGGCGACGACGCCCTTGGGGCGGTCGGCCTCCGGAATGCGGCTGATGCGGTTCCAGGCGCCGCGCATCTTGAACGAGCCGGTGCGCTGGAGGGTTTCAGGCTTGATCCAGACGGGCGCGCCGATGACGGCGTCGAGCGCTTCGTTGCGCAGGAGCGGGGTGTGGACGGTGATACCCTGCAGGCGCGCTGCGGCGTCCTCGATGTCTTCGAGCGTGGGGAGGTCGTGGAGGGGATCGGTGATCATGGGGGCGCTTCTACGCTTTCGCGTGATCGAGACAAGACCGGAAGGCGCATGCGGGCATTGCTGACAGGAGCCTGTCAGCAGGAGTGGTCTAGCCATCAATGATCGAAGAGGGACCCCCGCCATGACACTCACCGCCACCTGCCATTGCGGCGCGACGCATATTGAGCTTCCGGCGATGCCGGCGGTGATGAAGTCGTGCAACTGCACGTTCTGTCATCGGAGTGGCGCGGTGTGGGGGTATTACGATCCGGCGGATGTGAAGGTGATCGCGGCGGCGCATGATGCGATCTATGCGCCGACGGGCATGAACCATCACCATTTCTGCGCGCAGTGTGGCGGCAACACGCACGGGTCCTCGCCGGACTGGGCGTCGATGTACAACAATGATGGGACGGTGAAGGAAGGCATGAGCGGCGGCGTTCCAGAGAAGCGCGTCGCGGCGGTGAACGTGCGGATGATTGTGGATCTCGATCTGGATGGGGTGGTGATCGAGAAGGTGGATGGGCGGAATAGTTGGTGAGCGTGGCTGCCCTCCTCCCCCGAACGGGGGAGGCGCAGCGTTCACTGACGGACTGACGGTCGGTGTTGGGTGGGGGGCCGGCGCCAGATCGTGAGGGCAGTTCCCCAGCTGGCCGGTGGTTGCGGAAACAGACGCGCACGGGGCTCCTCCCCCGGTTCGGGGGAGGACGCCGCCGCTGCTAGCCCACCAGCGCGGGTGCGCCGAGGCCGAGCTTCGCCCTCGCCGCGTCGTATTCGCGCTTGAGCTGGGCGACGTATTCGCCTGCGCCCATGCGTTTGGTGACGCCGCCGACGCCCTGGCCGGCGCCCCAGACGTCTTTCCAGGCTTTGGCTTTCGAGCCTTCGCCGGAGCTGAAGCTCATCTGGGCCTTGTCGCCGTCGGGGAGGTTGTTGGGGTCCATGCCGGCTTTGGCGATGGAGGGCGCGAGGTAATTGCCGGAGACGCCGGTGAAGAGGCTTGAGTAGATGATGTCCTTCGCGGCGCTTTCGACGATCATGTCCTTGTAGCCTTCGACCGCGCGGGCTTCGTGCGTGGGGATGAAAGCGGAGCCGATATAGGCGAAGTCCGCGCCCATGGCCTGCGCGGCCAGCACCTGTTCGCCTTTCGAGATGGCGCCGGAGAGCGCGAGGGGCCCGTCGAAGAACTGGCGGATTTCGGAGATGAGCGCGAAGGGCGAGAGCGTGCCGGCATGGCCGCCTGCGCCGGCGGCGACGGCGATGAGGCCGTCCGCGCCCTTCTCCAACGCCTTGTGGGCGAAGACGATGTTGATGATGTCGTGCAGGACAATGCCGCCATACGAGTGGATGGCGTCATTCACTTCCGGCCGGGCGCCGAGCGAGGTGATGACGACGGGAACCTTGTGCTTCACGCAGAGGGCGAGGTCTTCCTCGATGCGAACGTTGGATTTGTGGACGATGAGGTTCACGGCATAGGGCGCGATCTTCGCCTTGGGGTCTGCCGCGCGGGCGGCGGCGAGTTCGGCGTTGATGCGGGTGAGCCATTCATCGAGCTGTTCGATCGGGCGGGCGTTGAGCGAGGGGAAGGAGCCGATGACGCCGGCCTTGCACTGGGCGATGACCAGGTCGGGGTTCGAGATGATGAACAGGGGCGAGCCGATGACGGGGATCGACAGCTGGTTCGCGAGCGAAGCCGGAATGGCCATGAGTGAAGTTATCCCGTGTCTGAATCGGCGGGGCCGCCCCGCGAGCACCCAACCTTATCGCGCAAGTCAGGCGCGGCAATGCGGGCAAGACGCCGCAAACCCTTGACGTAGGGCCATGCGAATGCCTGATGCGGTCAAGGTTATTCCGAGAGATTCATGGCCGACGACCTGCCCCTTTCCGCTGACTTTCCACCGGCCGACGAGGCCCAGTGGCAGGCATTGGCCGAGAAGGCGCTGGAGGGGGCGCCGCTATCCAAGATCACCACGAAAACAGAGCATGGCGTGCCTGTGCGGCCGCTGTATCGGCGGGCGGACTGGGGGGCGGATGCGTCCGGGCTGCCGGGGGCGGCGCCGTTCATTCGCGGGGCGCGGTCGGCCAATGACCCTTACCTGCCCTGGGATATCCGGCAGGTCGTCTCGCATCCTGATCCGGCGATTGCGGCGGACCAGGTGATGGAGGCGCTGGAGGGCGGCGTATCGTCCGTCGAGCTGCGCGTGGACGCGGCGGGCGAACATGGCGTTGTGGCGCGATCGGCCATTGATGTTGAGCGGATCCTGCGTGGCGTGAAGCTGGACCTCGCGCCGGTGGCGCTGGAGGCGGCGGGAGCTTCGACGACGCAGGGGATCGAGCTGGCGGCGTTGCTGGCGGCGGCGATTCCTTCGCGCGAGGCTTCGGCGGCGCGGCTGGCTTTCAACGTGGACCCGATTGGCGCGCTGGCGCGGACGGGCGCCCTGCCCGGCGCGGCGGAAGACGAGATGGCGGCGGCCGCTTCGTTTGCGCGCGATGCGGCGCCGGAGTTTCCGGTGGCGAGCATGCTGCGCGCGGATTCGCGGCCGGTGCATGAGGCGTGCGGGACCGAGGTCCAGGAGATCGCGTATCTGGTTGCGTCGGGCGCGGAGTATGTGCGCGCGCTGCTGACGGCGGGCGTGGGTGTGGATGCGGCGTGCCGGACCATACTGTTCACGATGAGCGTCGGGCCGGACTACATGGT